>Ga0335078_10000201_pt1 | contig 98443 bp, 78 predicted proteins | sample Lox_Sample_32_FD_206711 | JGI IMG/M metagenome (GOLD analysis project Ga0335078, IMG submission 206711) | Soil microbial communities from Loxahatchee National Wildlife Refuge, Florida, United States - Lox_Sample_3.2 | ecosystem: Environmental > Terrestrial > Soil > Wetlands | place: USA... | reverse complement strand
AGGCAATGACGCCGACGTCGATCTCAAGCTGAGGTCAAGGTGGTGGTGACCATAAACGGCGCGAATGCAGCAGCGTCGGCGCCCGATCTCGAGATCACGTTCTCGCTCGAGCGTGCCTGCGAGCTCGTGAACCGGTGCCCGCTTACCGCAAGGCATTCATCCTGAAAAGGGCGAAACACCAGTCAGAGGGAACACACAAGATCCAGAGCCTCTCCCCGGTACGCGGATGAGAGTATGCCACCTCGTCTGCACTGACCCCTTCCCGGGAGAAGGACCGTATCGGTGTCGAGGGCTGGCAGGCGAGCTTGATAAGGTGCTCGTACGCCGAGGAGGACGCGAATGGTAACCGACGCCACGCGGTGGCAGTTCGGCCTCGAGCCGAACATCGCTCTGTCCCCACCGAGCCGGATGCAGGCGCTCACCATCCACCGCGACCGATACGGCCCGCCGGGTGAGGTGATACGGCTCGAGGAGGTGGAGGCCCCTCGACTTCGCGAGGAGGACGCGAGGCGCGTCCTCGTCGCCGTGCTCGCCTCGGGGGCCAACTTCAATACCAACTTTGCCGCGCTGGGCCTGCCGGTGCCGGTCTTCGGCCGCGGAGACCACGCGACGAAACACATCCCCGGGAGCGATGCGCTCGGGATCGTCATCGATGCCGGCTGCGCGGTAAGGGAGCTCAAGGTTGGCCAGGCCGTCATCCTCGACTCCTGGACGGGAAGAAACATCCGGGGTTACGAGACCCACGATGGGTTCAACGCCCAGCTTGCCGTGGTGGACGAGGAAAGGGCCATCCCCGTGCCGGCCCCGCTCGCGGCCCGCCCGCCTGAGCATCTGGCGGCATTGCTCTTGACCTACGGGACCGCCTACCGCGCCATCGTGGAGCGACTCGCCGTGGCGCCGGGTGAAACCGTCCTCCTCATGGGAGGTGGGAAGGGGACGAGCTTCGCCGGGGCCCAGATCGCGAAAGCCCTCGGCGCCCGGGTCATCCTCGTGGGCTCGAATCCGGACCTGGGCCAGGCTCTCATCGCTCGCGGCATGGCCGACGCCTTCATCGACCGGCGCAGCCTGCCCGCCGACGCCTTCGGAGCCATCCTCGCGACTTCATCCGTTGATGCCTGGAGGCGAAGGACCGAGCCCTTCCGGCAGGCGGTCTACGCCGCCAACCGGGGGCGACCGGTCGACAAGATCTTCGAGCACACCGGCGGCCTGAACTTCCCGCTCCTCGTCTCGGCGCTCTCGCCCGGCGGTGCGCTCGCCTTCTTTGGTGCGACCGGGAGCGGCCTCAAGGGTGAGTACAAGGAGACGTTCTTCTACGGCGAGCGCCGCCTGGTCTTCGACGGACGCTGGGTCTGGATGCGGCAAAAGCAGGTGCTGTTTCGTGCGGCCTCGGCGCGGGCCATCTTCTCGGAAATCCGCCTCCCCCCCGGCCGCAAGGGGCTCATCTGGGGCGCGGACGAGTACGCCGTGGAGTTCGCGCTGGCTGCCCGTGAGCGAGGCGCCCACCTCGCTGTCATCGCCTCGCGCTCGCGCGAAAGTCAGGGCATCGCACGGCTGGCTCGTATGGGTATCGACGATTCCCACATCATCGACCGCGACGGGCTCGAGCTCCCGGAGGACATGCCCGACCCGCTGACGGAGGACGGGCGGCCGAACCCCGACTACGGGCCCGGTTTCTTCGATCCGGCCCGCACCTTGGGCCGGGCGGTCTGGCGTGTACTCGGACCTCGAACGAGCCCGGACTTCGTCGTGGAACGCTCCGATCAGAGCACGTTGCACTTCAGCACGTTTCTCGTTCGCGACCACGACGAGCGCGACGAATTGACCTCCGGCTTCGTCGTGGCGCGAGGGCCAAGCAACCTCTCCATCCTGGGATCGCACATGTACCGAAGCGGCCAGGCGCGCGAGGTCGTTCGGCTGCTCGCCCTGGGCTGCATGACCGTAGAGGAGGGGGACCTGGAGGTGACCCGCCTCGAGAACTTGCCGGACATCCAGCAGAAGATGCTGGACGGACGAATGACGAAGCCGAAGGGCGTGGCCCTCGTCCAGGGAGGCCGGCCGGGCCGCAAGGTCGGCGACTATGAAGCCTCCTACCTCGGAACCGAGCTCGCCGGTTGGGGCGAGAACCTCCGCGTTCGCTGGTGCGACGGCGTGGCCTTGGTCACGCTCGAGCGGCCTCTCGCCCTCAACGCGCTGAGCGACGAGTTGCTTGGCGAGCTCGAGGACATCGTGGAGAAGGTGGCCAGCAGGGGCGAGCTCGAGGGAAAGCCGGTGCAGGCCCTCCTGCTACGAGGATCGGGCCGCGCTTTCATGGCGGGAGCGGACGTGACCGGCTTCCTCGGGCAGGGCACGAGGGCGCTCGCCGCCCTCGCGAGCCGGGTCATCGGTGTGTACGGGGCTCTCGAGGCGCTGAGCGTGCCGGTGGTCGCGCTCATCGACGGCTTTGCGCTGGGCGGCGGCAACGAGCTCGCCATGTGCGCGCACTACCGGATCGTCACCGAGAACGCACAGCTCGGACAGCCCGAGGTGAAGCTCGGCATCCTCCCGGGCTACGGCGGGCTCGAACGCCTGCCCCGGCTCGTCGGACCGGTCCGGGCCGCGGTCATGATCGCGAACGGCGAACCGGTCGATGGTCACACTGCCGTCGGGATAGGGCTTGCCGACGCCTTTGCACCGTCGGCGACGGCGCTCCGCGACGCGTTTTGCGCGGCACGCGCGATGGCCAAGGGTGAGAGACCCACGCCCCGGCGCTCCTGGGACAGAGCGGGAGCTGGACAGAGAGAGGAGCTCGACCGGGTCCTCGCTTCCCCCCAGGTCACGAGCCTCCTCGAGGCCGAACGGCCCGCCGGGAGCGAGGTCGACGACCCCCGGTTGGCCCGACGCTACGCGGCGCGCCTCGCGCTCGAGGGGATGCGAGCCGGCTATGCGGCAGGCTTCGCGCCGGGACTCGAAAACGACGCCCTCTTGTTCGGAGAGATCGCGAGCTCGGCCTCTGGACAGCACTGGATCGGCCGCTTTCTCGCCAAGGACCCGCGGCAGTCCGAGTTCTTCACGCAGCTCGCGTTCCCGGGAACCTGAGGGCTACCGGGTGCTGTAGCGCCTCGAACGGCCGAGGGTGGTCGGGGCGACCGCTCTGGAGCGGGCGCGGCGTTGGGATGGCCTGGGCTCGGCACGGCCGTCCTCACGAGGGGAGTCGCCGGCAGGCGGTGCCGAGCCGGGGTCTTCCCATACTCGCTCGCCGCCCCGGATGGCGAAGGCGTTCGATCCCAGCCGCGTCAGCTCGGGCAGCTCCTTCAGGCGTCGAGCGTTTCCGCCCCCGAGCACGACTTCGTCCGCCACGAATGCCGCCCCGAGCGCCCTCGCCGCATCGCGGACGTACCTGCGCCAACGGCCCTTGCCGAACTTGAGGAGGGCCCGTTCACCCAAGTAGTCCTCGAGCTCGCCTCGGCGATAGGGCATGCGGGCGAGTTCCAAGGGGACGAGCACCCCCCCTCTCACCAGGGCCGAACCGAGCCCGGTACCGAGGCCGAGGAAGAGCATGGTCCCGCGGCCGCGGTAGCTGCCCAGGGCCTGCATGGCCGCATCGTTCAGAACCTGCACCGGGTGCCGGACAGCGCGAGCAAAGCTGAAGCGGGTCCAGCCACGGCCGAGGTTGGCGGGCTCAAGCGCGATCTTCCCTTTCCTGACCGGAGCAGGGACCCCGAGGGTCACCGCATCGAAAGTCCAGCCGCGTTCCTTGGTCGCCCGGAGGACCTCGTTCATCATGCGCCGCGGGGTGAGGCGATGGCCGGAGGGAATCTTCAGGATTTCTTTCTCCCCACTCACGTGGACCTTCACGTGGGAGCCGCCCACGTCGATGACGAGAACCTTCTTCACACGGCCTCCGTCGCGAAAAGAGCGCGCAGCTCGGCGCTCATTATGAACGAGCCGGCCCACATGCGGCGAGGCGGTCGGGACGGTCCTCACGTTCTCGGTTGCCCCTGTTCTCTGTGTTGCTCCTGAAAGCAGCACGGGTCGTATCGGATGCAAACTCTTGGCCGGTCCTGACCCGCATGCGCAGCATTTCCCTTCATCTTAATGCCCGCCAGGGGCCCTCGTCCCGCGCGACTCGTGTACCCGGTGTCGCTGACTCATCATCACGAGAACCTGCGATGGCGTGGGTGGGCGCGTCCACCGGGATGCTGTTTGTGCACGGACGTCGGTGGGGCCCTGGGTCCGGCCGCCGAGTGGGCTCGTGGGTGCACGATCCCTATTCCTGTACAAGGCCCGAGCCCTCGACTCGGCCCTGGAGAGTGCGCTGCTCGCGTGCGCGCAGGCCGGATCGGCCGGGGCACTGGCTCCGTCGGCGACCGCGGTCTCGTCCGGTCCGGCTACTCGAAGAATCTCGAGCGCGCCCGACGGCCAGGAAAGCCGTGGTTCGCGGGGTCGCACCGAAGGCCGCGAGTTCGCTTCTTGCGGGCCGGCCAGCCACGACGTGGGCGACGTGGTCGTGAACCTCATCTCCGGGTGGAAGCCGACCTTGCCGTGGCTCTGAGCGCCGTCAGCGATCCACGGTCTCGTTTGCCTTTCCTCCCACTCGCTGCGAGGCGCGCGTGACGACCGCGACCTGTTGAGCTCGGCCGGCGGCTCGCAACCGCCTGGGCGGCCTCTCACGTCCTCAGCCGCGGATGCGTCGGGCGCGTGCCCGGCCCGCCCAGAGCTGGAGGAAGGCGAGGCTCGCGCCGAGGGCTGCGCTCCCGGTCCAGAGCCAGCGCGGCCCCAGGCGGCCCAGGACCACACCGCCCAGCGCGGGGGCGAGTGTGAGCCCGAGGCCGAAGCAGAGTCCCAAGAGCCCTTGGTAGCGGCCCCGCAGATCGGGCGGCGCGAGCCGGGAGACGAGCGCCGAGATGGTCGGGAGGGTGAGGATCTCACCCAGGGTCCACAGTGCAGTGGCCGCGGCGAACTCGAAAGCCGTCTGGCAGAGCGTGTAGCATCCCGTCCCTGCGCCCGCGCAGAGAGCGGCCAGGGCGAGGACCTTTCCCTCGTCGCGTCCCCGGGTGAAGCGGGCGGCGGCCGGCTGTAGCAGGGCGATCATGAGCCCGTTCACCGCCATAGCGCGGCCGTAGTCGCGGGGCCCGAGACCGAGGAAGGACATGGCGATCGGCAGGGCTACCATGAACTGAAAGAGAACGAGGAGGAAGGCGACGAGGAGGCCGAGGAGCGCGAGGAGGTCTCGGTCGCCCAGGACTTCGCGGAAGCCCCGGACGGGCTCTCCTCGCCGGGCCTTCAGGGGAGGGCGGGTCTCGGGTACCCGGGAGAAGACCAGGCAGGCGAAGAGGAAGGTCGTGGCGGCGTCGGCAAGGAAGAGCCGGGCATAGCCGTGGACGGCCAGGCCCCCTCCGACGGCAAAGGAGAGTGCGAGGCCCACGTTTCGCTCCCAGTAGAGGAGACCATAGGCGTCCACATAGCGGTCCTCGGGCAAGACGTCGGCTACGACCGCATTCATGACCGGAAAGTAGGCGTGGACCGCGAGGCCGAGCGCAAGGACGTCGAAGACGAGTGCGGCGGTCGTGGTGAGGAGGGGGAGCAGCGCGGTGAGCAAGGCTGCGATGACGAGCGCCACGAGCAGGGTCGTCCGCCGGCCGAACCGATCGGCGAGGCTACCCACCCACGGCCCGGCCGGGATGCTGCCGGCCCCGTAGAGCCCGGCCACGAGGCCGATGGCGCCCGGCGAAAGGCCCCGCGAGCCCAGGAAGAGCGCGAGGAATGGAAAGACGAAAGTGGCGATTGCGGTGACGCCCTGACCGGCGAACAGCCACCAGAAGGTGGCCGGCAGCCCGGAGCTGGCGCGCGGCGGAGTGCCGGACACCGCACCATGCTAGCGCAGCGAGCCGGCGGTGCCCCCCCGCCTGACCCTCGGCTTCCGGAAAGGCTGCGCGCTCAGAATCAGAGCATGGCATCCTTGGCGGGTGCCACCCCAAGCGAGAGTCGGCCCGCGAGGCGTTCCTTTTGACGGAGGCGCGCGGCATCGACGAGCATGCGCCCGGCCCAGCGGTAGACGTTGAATTCCGCCAAGAAAGCCCGCATGGCCCGCATGCGCTCGGCCTGTTCGGCCGGGGACATGGCGAGGCCGAAGGCGAGGGCCGCGCTCGCCTCCTCGAGGTCATAAGGGTTCACGAGGAGCGCCTCGGTGAGTTCGCGCGCGGCGCCGGTGAAGCGGCTCAGGACGAGCACGCCGTGCTCGTCGTCGCGTGCCGAGACGAACTCCTTCGCCACGAGGTTCATCCCGTCGTGGAGACTCGAGACGTAGCACAGGTCGGCCGCCCGGTAGTGGCGATGGATGGAGGGCGGCTCGTGGTGAGAGCGCCTGAGAATGACCGGGCGGTAGGAGCCCCGTCCGAAGCGCTGGTTGATGCGGGTGGCGAGCGCCTCCACGTCCTCGTTCAGCTGGCGATAGCGCGGGATGGCCGTCCGGCTCGGTGCGGCCAGCTGCAGGAACGAGAAGCGACCCCGGTACTGCGGAAAGCGCTCGAGGAGACGCTCCACCGCCAAGAGCCGTTCCTCGATGCCCTTCGTGTAGTCGAGCCGATCGACGCCGACCCCGAGGAGGGCCCCCGCTTCGAGCCCGAGTTCCTGGAAGACGATTCGGCGGCACTCTGCGACCGGCGGACAGGTTTCGATCCAGCGATTGGGCCACTCGATGGCAATGGGGTAGGGGCGGACCAGGGTCTCTCGTCCGGATGACACCACCGACTGACGCTCGCGGTCGATGCGCGTCTCGAGATAACGGTCGACCGACTCGAGGAAATTGTTGCAGTGCTGCTGCGTGTGAAAGCCGAGGATGCTGCTCCCGAGCAGTCCGTCCAGGATCTCTCGGTACCAGGGACAAATCCCGAAGCGCTCCGCGTTTGGCCAGGGGATGTGCCAGAAGGTGATGAGGGTGGCTCGAGGCAGCCGCTCGCGGATGAGCCGGGGCAAGAGCGCAAAGTGGTAATCCTCGACGAGCACGATGGGGTCGATCCCCTGCACTTCTTGGCACACGGCAGCCGCGAACCTCTCGTTGACCCTCTGGTACTCATCGAAGTCGGAGCGGCGAAAGGTGGGACGGGCGTGGACGATATGGCAGAAGGGCCACAGTCCTTCGTTCGAGAACCCGTAGTAGTAACCCTGCTCCTCCTCGGGCGAGAGCCAGACCCGCCGGATCTGATACGACTCTTCCCCGGGGGGCACCCTCACCCGGTCGTGGCGGTCGACCGTGTCGCGGTCGGCCGAGCCGCTGCCATGGGCTACCCAAGTGCCCGAGCAGGCGCGCATGACGGGTTCGAGGGCGGTGACGAGGCCGCTCGCCGGGTGGAGGACCTCCACCGTTCCGTCGGCCGCCCGATCGTGCACGTAGGGCTCACGGTTGGCCACGACGACGATGCCCTCGCCGCGCAGGTGGTGGGTGAGCGTGTCGCGCAGCCGCTCGGGTGACCAGAGGCCGCGCTCGGCGGCCAAATCGGAGACGAGCTGGCGCAGATCGCTCAGGAACGGCTGGAACTCCTTGCGCTCGGCGCGAGCCAGGCTCGAGCCGCCCGGTCGCATGTGCGCGAGCAACCGCCGCGCCTCCGCGCTCCAGGATTGCCAGGAGAAGCGGGCGGTAAGCACGGTGGCGACCGAGGCCGCTAGCACCACGAGCAGGAAGGCGGCGAGCGCGAGCTGTGTGGTGGCCGCCTCGCGGCGGCCGACGTAGCTCATGTCGTGCACGAGCACCAGGATGGCCACCGGATCGTCTCCGTCGAGGATGGGCAGCGCGCTCACGAAGACTGGCAAGCTCGAGAGCTCGGCAGGACGCTCCAGCTCACGAAACGTGAACCCGCCACCCACCCGGGCTCGCCGCACCTCGGGCCCGATGAAGGCGCAGCCGAAGGCGGCAGGGAAACCCTTCGTCTCGTCGAGCGGGCGCAGGTCGGTCCCGCACACCGCGACGGCCGTGAGGTGATCGCCCCGGACGATGTCGCCGAGCAGCGTGGCGAGGCGGCGGGAATCGTTCGTGCGCACGTCCGCGACGATGGCGTCGTGCGCGCCATTCGCGACGAGGTGTGCCCGCAGGCTCACGTCCTTTTCCACCCAGGACCGGGTCGTCCTGTTGAGGAAAGCGGCGGCAACCCAGGCGAGCCCGCCCAGGATGGCGAGCAGCGGCAGCAAGAAGCGGAGGGTTGGCCTCACGTTGGGACTCGCCCGTTCGCCTGGCTGGCTCTTCCTGGCGGCCGCTTGGCCCTGCAGCCAGGATGTCGGGCGCGGTGGAAGGAGGTTCGGCACGAGACCACCATGGACGCTCCTCGACGGGCGCGGCACCCTCGCATGTTCCGCCCGCTGCCATTAATGATTATGGACGCGCACGGGGTCGCGGCAAGGTCGGCCGATCTCCCACCTCCTCGCGAGGGATGCCCGGCGGGGACCACCGCGTGATCGCCGGGAACGTTACGATGCCGCAAGTCATGGCGCTCGCTCCCCCCCAATTCGCGCCGTCACAGGCCACCGGGCCGGCTCAAATCCTGGTGGCCTTCGACGGGCGCTCCTCGCCCTCCTGCGCGGCCCAGGCGGCGAGTGTACAGGCGGGTATCCCATCGCGCTTTCCGGGTTGTGCCGCGCGGGTGTTGGTGGCTAGGGCGGGTTCCTCGGCGACGCTCGTGGACGCGGCCTTGCTGGCGCTGGAGACCGCCGAGGCCCCCCCTCCACTCCCCGACGGGGACGCGGGCTCGGCGAGCCTCCTCTCCGCACTGCTCGTCGAAGCCGACCGCCAGAACAGCGCGGCGGCGGGGTTGTTCGCGGGCGGGGAGCGCGACGAGTCGGTGGACTGGCTGAAGCTCGTCTTCGAGCCGGTCATGGGGGGAGGATTCGATTTCGTGTGGCCGACCTATCGCCGCCACAAGCTCGACGGCATGCTCAACACGGCCATCGTCTATCCGCTCATCCGGGCTCTTTTCGGGCGCGGCGTGCGCCAGCCGGCCGCGGGCGAAGGGGTCCTTTCGCTCGCGCTCGTGCGCGAGTTGCTCGCCGATCCCGACTGGCGGCGCGAACCCGGCCGCGCCGGGTCGGACGCCTGGCTCGTGGCCAAGGTGCTCGCCGGAAACCGGCGGGTCTGCCAGGCCTGGCTGGGTGGCTTTACGCGCCAGGACGAGCAGGTCGCCCGCGAGGACGCGAGCCACATCCTGGCGCGGGTGGTCGGCCCGGTCTTCACCGAGATGGAGCGTCACGCGGCGCGCTGGCAGCGGATCGAGGGTACGCAGAGTGTACCCTCCTTCGGGGTTGCGAGCGCATTCGACGGCGCGGCCGGTCCTGCCTCGGTGGAGGGACCTGCCGCCGCCTTCCGGCTCGGTCTGCGGGAACTCGAGACGTTGTGGAGGCTGGTGTTGCCCCCGGCCGCTCTCCTCGAGCTCAAGCGAGCCGCCGCCGCCCGCGACGAGGCACTCCAGCTCGAGGACGCACTCTGGGCCCGGGTGGTCTACGACTTCGCGCTGGCGCACGCCACCCGAACGGTGGAGCGCCAGTTGCTGCTGAGATCCATGACCCCGCTTTACCTCGGGTTCGTGGCCGGGTTCGTGAACGAGACGCGCGAGCTCGACGGCGCCGGGACCGAGCGCCGGATCGAGGCCCTGTGCGCTGCCTTCGAGCAGGAAAAGCGCTACGCCATCGCGCGCTGGCGCTGGCCGGACCACTTCTAACCGAGGGGGGCACCATGTGGCAGGACACGAAGCGCAACTTCCTCGAGGCGACCGGGAGGGTGGTCGACGCGGTGGCGCGGCTGTTGCCGAGCGCCTTGGCGATGATCCTCATCTTCGCGCTCTCGGTGCTCATCGCCTTTGTGGTGCGGACGGTGGTGCGGCGGACCTGCGAGAGGCTCAATGTCGACCGCTGGCTTCGCGAGTGGGGTATCGCCAGCCCGGCCCGGCCCGGTCGGGAGGGGCCGTCCGTCTTCGTGTCGCGGGTGGCCCTGTGGACGGTACTCGTGCTCGGGTTCTTCCTCGGACTGTCCGCGCTCGACACCCCGGCCGCCGCCGGCCTCTCACTCAGGCTCCTCGAATATGCGCCACGGGCCATCGTGGCCCTCGCCATTGTGGCGGCCGGCCTCGCTGCCGCACGGGTGGTGGAGCGCAACGTCCTCATCGGCGCCGTCAACATGGGCCTGCAGTCGGCCCGCCTCCTCGCCCTCGGCTCGCGCTGGCTCGTCGTGCTCTTCGTGCTCGCGCTCGGACTGGAGCATGCGGGGGTGGGGGCCTGGATGGTGACCGTTTCCTTCGGCATCCTCTTCGGAGGGATCGTCCTCGCCCTGGCGCTCGCCGTGGGTCTCGGGGCGAAGGATCTCGTCGCCCGCTCGCTCGAGCGCCGGTTCCTCGAACCGCCGCCGGCGGTCCGCAGCGACGAGAAGGGCAGCGGGGAGCGAGGCCAGGTCCACCACCTCTAGGTGCCCTGCCTCGAGCGCGCCGTCAGCGGAGCGGGGAGCCCGGGCCGGAGCTGCCGCGCAGCTCGAACCAGATGAAGCCGTAGCCGCTCAGGCTCAGGAAGTAGGCGCCGCGGCCGATGCGTGGAAACGTGGTGTAGCCGAGCATCTCGAGGGGCAAGGCGCCCGCGAAGGCCGAGAGGTCGAGTTCGGCCGGCTGGTTGTGCTTGGAGAGGTTGGCGACGCAGAGGATGGTGTCCTCGCCCCAGCGTCGGACGTAGGCGAGCACCTTGCGGTTCGAGACGGGCACGAACTCGAGGGTGCCTCGCCCGAAGACCTGGAACTGCTTGCGGAGCCGGATGAGGTTGCGCATCCACTGCAGGAGCGAGGACGGATCGCGCAGCTGGGCCTCCACGTTGACCGCAGAGTGCCCGTAGACCGGATCGGCGATGGGGAGCGAGTAGAGGGCCTGCGCCGCGGCGGAGGAGAACCCGGCGTTCGGTCCTCCGGTCCACTGCATGGGCGTGCGCACGCCGTCCCGGTCCGGTCGAAGCACGTCGTCGCCCATGCCGATCTCGTCGCCGTAGTAGATGATGGGAGTGCCCGGCAGCGAAAAGAGCAGGCTGTTCAAGAGTTCGATTCGCCGGCGGGCATTGTCGACGAGGGGAGCGAGTCGCCGGCGGATGCCCAGGTTGAGGCGGGCCCGGGGATCCTGTGCGTAGGCGAGGACCATGTAGTCGCGCTCGTCCTCGGTGACCATCTCGAGGGTGAGCTCGTCGTGGTTGCGCAAGAAGAGCCCCCACTGGCAGTTCTCCGGGAGCGGCGGCGTCCGGCGCAGGATGTCGACGATCGGTTCGGCATCTTCCAGGCGGAGGGACATGAAGATGCGCGGCATGAGCGGGAAGTGGAATGCCATGTGGCACTCGTCCCCCTCCCCGAAGTAGGGCCGCACGTCCCGTGGCCACTGGTTCGCCTCGGCGAGCAGGATCCGCCCGGGATAGTGGCGGTCGAGTTCGGCGCGGATGCGGCGGATGACAGCGTGGGTTTCGGGCAGGTTCTCGCAGTTCGTGCCCTCCCGTTCCACGAGGTAGGGGATAGCGTCCAGCCGAAAACCGTCCACGCCGAAATCGAGCCAGAAGCGCATCGCCCCCAGCACCTCCTCGAGCACGGGCGGGTGGTCGAAGTTGAGATCCGGCTGGTGGGAGAAGAAGCGATGCCAGTAGTACGCCCCCGCGACCTCGTCAAAGGCCCAGTTGGACCGCTCGGTGTCGGTGAAGATGATGCGTGCGTCCTTGTAGCGCTCCGGGGTGTCGCTCCACACGTAGAAGTTGCGCTCGGAGGATCCGGGGGGGGCACGGCGCGCCCGCTGAAACCAGGGGTGCTGGTCGGAAGTGTGGTTCACCACGAGCTCGATGAGGACGGCGATATCCCGCCGGTGGGCCTCCTCGACCAGGCGGCGAACGTCGGGGAGCGTGCCGTACGATGGGTTGACCGACCGGTAGTCGGAGATGTCGTAACCGTCGTCGCGCAGCGGGGAGGGGAAGAAGGGCAGCAGCCACAGGCAGGTCACACCGAGCTGCTCGAGGTAGTCGAGTTTCTGGACGAGCCCTGCGAAGTCACCGACCCCGTCGCCGTTGGCGTCGTAGAACGCCTTCACGTGCGTCTCGTAGATGATCGCGTCCTTGAACCAGGTGAGGTCGCGGGCTGAGGCGCCGTCCATGACGTGGCCGTGCCGAGCGCTTGAGGGTATAGGGCCGGCGGAACGCTCTTAACGCTCGGCGAGACGCAAGCCCTAAAAACGTCCGCCGCACCTGCTTGTAGCAGCGTTCTTGGCAGGCGGGTTCGGGCCGAGACGCCGGGGGCCCCACCTGGGCCAGCCTGGCACAGCCATGCGCAGCCATCCGCGGAGATCGAATCACCGGAAACCGGCGGGCGACCGGCCGCTGGGTTCCACGGTGAGACGCGGGCGCGAACCTCGCCGTCTTGGCCGCCGCCCGTCTTGGCTGGGCTGACCCAGTCTAGCTCGATACCCACGGCGCAGCGGGGCGGACGAGCGTACCATCGATCGGTTCGCGCGAGGTTCTCTCCCGCATTGCCGGCCGAAGGGGGCCCCGCTAGAGTCGCGCGACCCCATGAAGCGCGATCTCTTGCGCATCCGTAGTCCGGACGACCTCGAGCCCTTGGGGGTTGCTCTCTCTGCGCTCGGGGTAGGCGTGACCCTGGTCGACCGCGACATGCGGGTGCGATGGGCGAACGGTTTCGTGCGCGAGCTCGCCGAGGAGCTGTCCTGCGGTGGCCATCACTGCTTCCAACTCCTCTGGCACGCGGGAGCGCGCTGCCCTGACTGCCTGCCGCTCCTCGTGTTTCGCACCGGGGAACCGCAAGAGGGAATCCGGGAACGCGGGCGGCCTGGCGCGGTTCCGGAGGCCTACCGTGTGCGTGCCGTGCCTATCCTGGATGAGAATGGGGCACTCAGCTGGGTTGCCGAGAGCTTCCTGCGTCTGTCCTCGCTCGCGCCCGGCCTCGCCGGCGTCGGCCACCTCGCGGCCCAGTCCGCAGCCGCGGTGGGCGCGGCTCTCATCGTGGTCGATCGAGGCGAGCGCATCGTCTCCTGGGATGCGGAGGCTTCGGCCATCTTCGGTTACACCCTGGAGGAGGCGCTCGGCCGGAGGATCGACCTGCTCGTGCCCTCGGACCGAAGCGCGGAGGAGCGTGACCTCGCCTCGGCAGTGGAGCGTGACGGCAGCGTGGCCCGGATCGACACCGTGAGGCTGGCGCGGGATGGCCGCCGAGTCCCGGTGGCCCTCTCGGCGGTGGCGCTGCGGGACGAGACGGGCGCCCTCATCGGACGGTCTTGCCTGGTGCGGGACGTGTCGGCCTTGCAGGCGCTGCGTTCGCGGGTGGCCGCGCAGGAACAGCTCCTCGCCCACATCGGCCGTGAGGCGGCCGACGCGATCGTCGGGACCGACCTCGACGGTGTGGTGACAAGCTGGAACCACGCGGCGGCGCAGCTGCTCGGGCGCGCGGCCTCGGACGCGCTCGGGCAGCCCTTGCACGTGCTCGCCGACGATCCGGGGGTCGGGGCGCTCCTCGCGGGCGTGCGACGTGGCAAGCCGGTGCGCGGCCAGCGAACGCTCTGGCGAGATGCGGGGGGGGCCGCATCACCGGTCGAGGTGAGCGCGACCCTCCTGCGCGACGGGGCCGGCGAGCCGCAGGGCATGGCTCTCGTCGTGCGCGACGCCTCGGCGAGCGTACGGCTCGAACGCCAGATGATGCGTTCGGAGAAGCTCGCCCTGGTGGGCAGCCTCGCCGCCGGGCTGGCTCACGAGATCGGAACTCCCCTCAATGTCATCAGCGCGACCGCCGAGTACCTGATCCTGGACGGCGCACCCGAGGCCCACGCGCAGCGGCTCCGCGCCATCGTGGCCGAGACCGAGCGCATCAGCCGGCTCGTGCGCGAGCTGCTCTCACTCGCGCGATCGAACGACAGCGGGCGTGTGCCGGTGGCGGTGGGGGATGCGGCGGAGCGGGTACTCTCCTTCGTGCACGTCCCTCTCTCCAAGAAGCGGGTCCGGGTGGAGCGCGACCTCCCCCCGGACCTGCCGCCAGTCCTCGCCGATCCGGACGGCCTGCAGCAGGTGCTGCTGAACCTCGTCGTGAACGCGGTCCACGCGGTCGGCGAGGGTGGCCGGGTCGGGCTGCGGGCGCGCGTCGGGAACGAGGGTGGGGAACGGGTCGTGACGCTCGAGGTGCACGACGACGGTCCGGGAGTCCCGGAGGTGCTGCGCGAACGCATCTTCGATCCCTTCTTCACCACCCGCCCCGATGGGACCGGGCTCGGGCTCGCGGTGTGTTCACGGGTGGTGGCGAGCCACGGGGGGGACCTCAAGGTCGGGACCGGCCCCTGGGGGGGAGCCAGCTTCACCGTGCAGTTCCGGGCGGCCGAGGTGGGGGCATGAGCGAGTCCGGGCGCTCTCTTTCCGTGCTGGTGGTGGAGGACGATCCCCGCCTGCGCGAGATCCTGACGAGCCACCTCGACCGGATGGGCTACGCGGTGCGCGGCGCGGGCGACGCCGCCGGCGCGCTGCAGGCCATGGAGACGGCACCCGCAGACCTCGTGCTCTCCGACGTCCGCATGCCCGGCATGGATGGGCGCACGCTGCTCGCCGCCTTCCGCGAGCGTTACCCGTCGAGCAAGGTCGTGCTCATGACTGCCTTCGGCTCGGTGGACGACGCGGTGGAAGCCATGCGGGCCGGTGCCTACAGCTACGTCTGCAAGCCGTTTCGGGTGGAGGAGATCGCAGCCGTCCTTCGCAACGCCGCGCGCGAGCTCGCGCTCGGCCGCGAGGTGGAGACCCTTCGCCGAGCAGTCCGGGCGCGCTGGTCGGCCGACCGCCTCATCGGGAACTCGCCCGCCATTCGGGCCGTGCGCGAGGCGGCCCGCGAGGCCGCCGGCGTGACGGCCACCGTGCTCATCAGCGGCGCGAGCGGGACCGGGAAGGAGCTCGTGGCACGGGCGATCCACTTCGAGGGGCCGCGAGCCGGCGGGCCCTTCGTGGCGGTGAACTGTGCCGCCATCCCGGAGCAGCTGTTCGAGAGCACGCTCTTTGGCCATCGCCGGGGTGCCTTCACCGGAGCGGTCGACAGTCAGGTCGGTCTGGTGGAGCAGTCGAGTGGCGGGACGCTCTTCCTCGACGAGGTGGGCGAGATCGCGGCCTCCCACCAGGCCAAGCTGCTCAGGGTCCTGCAAGAGGGCGAGCTCACGCCGGTGGGCGGTGCGCGCCCGGTCCGGGTGGATCTGCGCGTCATCGCCGCCACCAACCGCGACCTCCCGGCCCTCGTCGGCCGGGGCGCATTCCGCGAGGACCTCTTCTACCGGCTGGACGTCTTGCGCATCGCCGTTCCGGCCCTGAGCGATCGATCCGAGGATATTCCCGCGCTCTCGGAGCATCTGCTCGTCGAGATCGGTCGCGATCAGGGCCTGGCCGTGTCGGGGCTCACCGAGGCGGCCCTGGCCGCGCTCGCTCGCCACCGCTGGCCGGGCAACGTGCGGGAGCTACGCAACGTGCTCGAGCGCGCTCTGCTCACGGCCCGCGGGCGGCGCGTGGATGTGAGCGATCTCCCGCCGTCCCTGCGTTCGCTCGCGGCGGATACCTCCTCGGCACCCCCGGTGACGACCCTGCGCTCGTTGGCGGAAGTGGAGTGCGAGCACATCGAGTCGGTGCTCTCCGCCTGCCACTGGAACCGTTCGGCCGCCGCTCGCGTGCTCGGGATCGACCGGAGGACGCTCTTCACCAAGATCCGAGCTTACGGCCTCATCGGTCCCTTGCGCCGCGGCCCGGATACGGCCGAGGACTAGACAGGGCTCGCCTCGACAACGTGCAGGACGATCCCAGCGGGAGGTCGGGAAGATTCGCCCCACTCCCCGGTCCCCGGGAAGGGCCCTTCACGTAAGCACCCGAGATGACGGGCCGGTCGAGGGGGACCGGAGCGGCACTGGCGTTGCTCCACCGTTTACCCGAGCGCGCGGCCGATGCTCGGTGCGGCACGATGCCGCACCCGGCGGCGCGCTCGGACCACGGCGCTTCGCAGGGAGGACCGGCATGGACGCGCTTGCTCTGGCTCGGCTTCAGTTCGCCGTCACCATTGGTTTCCACTTCATCTTTCCGCCCGTCAGCATCGGCCTCGCCTGGATGGTGGTGGTGGCCGAATACCTCGGCTGGAGGAAAGCGGACGAGGAGTACGTGAAGGTCGGCGGGCTCCTCGGCAAGCTCCTCGCCATCACCTTCGCGGTGGGAGTTGCGACCGGCATCGTCATGGAATTCCAGTTCGGCACGAACTGGTCGCGCTACTCCATGTTCGTGGGCGACATCTTCGGCGCCCCCCTGGCCGCCGAGGGGGTCTTCGCCTTCTTCCTCGAGTCCACGTTCATGGGCCTCTACCTCTTCGGTCGGGGGCGCCTGTCGAAGGGAATGCACTGGTTCAGCGCGCTCATGGTGGCGGTAGGATCGACCCTCTCGGCCTTCTGGATCATCGTGGCCAACTCCTGGCAGCAGACGCCCGCCGGCTTCCACCTGGTTGACCTTCCCGGTGGCGGTCAGCGTGCCGAGCTCACGAGCTTCTTCGACGCGGTGTTCAATCCCTCCACCCTGCCGCGCTACTTCCACGTGGTGACGGCCGCCCTCGTCACGGGTGCCTTCGTCGCGGCTGGCGTCTTCGCCTGGCACGTGCGCAGGGACACGGGCTCAGCCTTCGCGCGCAAGGGGCTGAAGCTCGGGGTGGCCTGGGGCCTCGTCTTCGCCGTCCTGGAGGTGATGCCTTTCGGCCACCTCCATGCCCAGCAGGTGGCGCGCACCCAGCCCGCCAAGTTCGCGGCCATCGAGGGGCTCTACCGCCATGCCCCCGGCAACGCGCCCATGCTGGTCTTCGGCGTGCCGTTCATGAAGGGACCTCCGCCCACTCCAGGTATGGCTGCGCCCATCGAGATTCCGGGGCTCCTCTCCTGGATGGCCTTCGGAGACTTCAACGCTCCGGTGAAGGGGCTGCAGGACTTCCCCGAAGACGAGCGGCCGCCGCTCTGGCTCACCTTCGTCTCCTTCCACAACATGGTCATCCTAGGCGTGTGGTTCATCTTCATCATGGCCCTCGCCGCCTGGCGCCTCTACGCGGGGAAGCTCTACGACAGCCCCGGGGTGCTGAAGGCCCTTGTCATCTCCATCCCGCTGCCGGTCCTGGCCTGCCAGCTCGGGTGGGTCGCGGCCGAGGTCGGTCGCCAGCCCTTCATCGTGTACCCGGGACAGCAGGCGAACGGGGAGCCGTTCGCGGGACTCCGCACCGCGATGGCGCACTCGCCCACGGTGGGCGCGGGCGAGATCGCCTTCTCGCTCGTCCTGTTCACAGCCATCTACCTCTCGTTGTTCGTCCTGTGGCTCTTCCTCATGATCCGTAAGACCCGGCTCGCCGCAAACGACCTCGCCGCCACCGGCGCAGCGGGCTGCGGCGCCGACGCTGCCTAAGGAGATCGCCATGGACCTCAACACCGTCTGGTTCGTCCTCATCGGCGTCCTCATCGCTGGGTACGCCGTGCTCGACGGCTTCGACCTCGGCGCGGGAGCGCTGAGCCTCCTCGCCCGCTCCCCCGAAGAGCGCGAGCTGCACGTCGCCGCCGTCGCGCCGGTGTGGGATGGGAACGAAGTGTGGCTCCTCACTGGGGGGGGAGCGCTCTTCGCCGCCTTCCCCGCGGTCTATGCGACCGTGTTCAGCGGCTTCTACCTCGCCCTCATGCTCGTCCTGCTCGCCCTCATCGCCCGCGCCGTCTCGCTCGAGTTCCGGGGGCAGGTCGCTTCGCCGGCCTGGAAAGCATTCTGGGACGCCGCCTTCGGGGTGGGAAGCCTCCTGCCGGCCATACTGTTCGGCGTGGCAGTGGGCAACGTGCTGCACGGCGTGCCCGTCGCGGACGGCTTCGCCTGGCAAGGCAGCTTCCTCGGCCTTCTCAACCCGTACTCGCTCCTCGTCGGGCTGACCACCGGCGCCTTCTTCGTCATGCACGGCGCGCTCTACCTCCGTGTGAAGATGGAGGGCGCGCTCGCCGAGCGGATGGGGAGGGTGGCGAGGCGGGCCTGGGTGGTCTTCCTCGTGCTCTATGCACTCGCCACGCTCTCCACGGCCTTCGCGTCACCCTTCTTGTTCGGGCGACTCACCCAGCCGCTCGGCATCGCTCTCACCGCGCTCGTCGTCCTGAGCGTCGTCGGCATCCCGCTCTTCACGCGGGGGGGCCGGGCGCGCTGGGCGTTCACCGCGTCATCGGTGCTCATCGTCGCGATGATCCTCGTGGCGGCAGTGAACGCCTATCCGATCCTGGTGGTGTCGAGCCTGGGGCTCGACAAGAGCCTCACCATCTACAACGCCGCCTCGTCACCGCGCACCCTCGCCACCATGCTCGTCATTGCCCTGGTCGGCATGCCCATCGTGCTCGTCTACACGGTACTGAGCTACCGCGTCTTCCGCGGCAAGGCCCACGGGAGAGGGTACGAGGCCGTGTAGGCCCGAGTTCCCTTGGGGAAAAGCCCGCCGAGCATGCGGGCTGAGCGGCACCCCTGGCCAGGCCTCCCTGCTGGCCAGCGGGTGCTGCTCCCGGAGTCTTCCGTCGGCTTGAAAGCCTTAGCTCGCGGGAGGGGGAGGAGGAGGAGGGTTGCCCGGCGGGGGGGGAGGCGCATTCGGCTCGGGCGCAGGCTCGGGCTCGACACCAGGAGCGGGCGGCGGCACGTACTCGCCGCGCGGCCCCCGCAAGCGCGCAGCGAGCACTCGGCCCGAGAAGCCGTCGAGGACCACCGCCGCGTGGTCGCGGCCACCCGCGCCTAGGAGATCGACGTGCCAGCGGGTGCGGCGGTCCAGCCACGCCGCCTGGGTCACGTCGACGACGAGCCCCCGCGACCGCGCATAGCGCGCGGCGATGGACACCGCCTCGGGCGCGGGCAACACCCGTGGCGGCGGAGCAGGACGTGCTTCGACGACACAGGCACTCGCGAGAAAGACGAGAGTGAACAGAGAGGTTCTCATAGCTCATCCGGAACACCGGAAGGCCCGGGAAGTTGCGTTTCAGCGGCCCGCGTGTCCCACATGTCCCCCGCCCCCGTGGAAGCCTCCGCCACCCCCGTGGAAGCCGCCGCCACCCGCGTGGAAGCCGCCGAAGTGCCCCGGTACCCCTCGAGCCACGAAGCCGCCGCGGGCCGGAGCCGGGCGGATGCCGTGGTAGGCAAACCCTCCCCGGAACGCTAGGCCACCGCGGAAGGGGGCGGGCCCGAAGTGCCATCGCCATGGCGAACGCCACCAGCCGTGGCCGTACCACCCGAAGTGGGACGGCCCGAATGCTCCGAAGTAGGGCCAGGGGCCGAGGCCCCACACCCAGGGCGCCACGACCCAGGTCCAGCCATAGGACGGATAGTAGACGTACTCGTACGGCTCGCCCTCGCCGGTCGACGGTGCGTAGGTGTAGCTCTCGCCGTAGGGCATCCAGACCCAGCCGTACTGCTGGGTGTAGACCCACTGGCCGGAGGTCTGGGACTCGGCCTGGGCTTGCGGTTGCGCGGGCGGCTCCGGTGGGTTGGCGGGCGGAGCGGGCGGGTTCTCGGCCGGTGCCGGCACCGAGGGGGCGGCCGCGGCGGGAGCCGCGGTAACGTCTTGAGCCCGCGCAGTCCATGGAGCGAGAACGAGCGCTGCCGCGAGGCCGAGCGCTAGCCCCCCCGCGCAGGCTGCTCTCCACCTTGCGCGACGGGCGCCGATGGTGCACCCGGCCTCGTGGCTCTCGTCACAAAGTGAAATACCGGGCCCCTGAGATGTCGATTTGCGCGTCATGACTCAAAGCCCTTTCTCTCAATTAACACCCCGGAACCTCTCTGGTTAGTGGCCTTGGAGCTCTCCGTTGTGGCGGCCCTGAAATGGTGGCAAGGGCGAGCCGCCGAGCGGTAATTCGAAGGCCTCCTCGTCGACGGGAACGTGGGCAGCTCGCTCTCCCGGGAAGCCACCTTCCTCCTAAAGCAAAAGCGGGTCGATGGTGGGGCTGTCCGCGGCCGTCTCACGCTCTGGGCCACGGCGGGAGACGCGACGCGACCCCTCGAATCCGGAGGGGGTCGTGCGGCGCGGTTTTCAAAAGGCTCGCCGTACATGAACCTTTCGGCGATCCGTCCGGGCTCGAGGCTCAAAAGCACGGGGGAGGTCCTCCCGGAGGTCTGTGCGTGATCCGGCGAGCGGGGGGTGTTAGGACAGGGGTGCGACGAGGTCGCAAAAAGGGTGGGTATGCGCGAGGCAGGGGAGCAGCACGGGCACGTGCACCACCCGCATTCGGGGGGCGGGAGACATCTGGGTCTCGCGCGGGGGGGTAAGGGGCCCGACAGCAAGCGCAGGCTGCTCGTCTCCCTCATCTTCGCCGCTCTCATCATGCTCGCCGAGGCGGTGGGGGGATGGCTGTCGGGATCGTTGGCGCTTCTTTCCGACGCCGGACACATGCTGACCGACGTGGCCGCCCTGGCGCTGGCGCTCCTCGCCGTCCTGTTCAGCCAGCGCCCGGCCGACGCCCGGCGCACCTTCGGCTTTCGCCGTCTCGAGGTGCTGGCGGCGCAGGTGAACGCTGCCACGCTCTTCGCCCTCACCGGCTACATCGCCTGGGAAGCGGTGAATCGGCTCCGCTCGCCCCCCGCCCACATCGTGCTCGGGGTGATGGCCGGGGTGGCGGCCTTCGGCCTCCTCGGCAACTCGATCATCCTCCTGTGGCTGCGCGGCGACCACAACCTCAACACGCGCTCGGCTTTTCTGCACGTCATGGGAGACGCGGTGGCTTCGCTGGCGGTGCTCCTCGGTGCCCTCGTCATCTGGGTCCATCCGGCCGCGAAGTTCGTCGACCCCGTGCTCTCGCTCTTCATCGCGCTCCTCATCCTGTGGGGTGCGGCCCAGCTCGTCATCGAGATCAGCGAGATCCTGATGGAGGCTGCTCCGCGCCACCTCGACGTCCAGCAGATCGCGCGGGCCATGGAGGAGGCCGACGGCGGCGTCATCGCCGTGCACGATCTCCACGTCTGGACCATCTCGAGCGGCCTTTACGCCCTGTCGGCCCATCTCGTCATTCGCGCCGAAAACATGGGGCGCAACGATGCCATCCTCACCGGGGTAAAGACCTGTCTGCGCAGCCGCTACGGGATCGACCACACGACGCTCCAGATCGAGTCGGTCGCTTACGTCCACATCGACGACGTCCATCACCACTAGAAGCGACCCGTGCCCTCACCGTCCAACCTCCTCGCGCTGCGCCCGGTGGCCGCCCTCCACCACCTGTCGCGGGGGAGCGAGGCCTGCCCCCTCTCCCTGCGCGACCTGGCGCGGGCCCTGGCCCGCCGCCCGGCTCCCCTGCCGGTGGTGGCCGCACCGCTGCTCGCCATCGCCCGCGGAGCGCTGGTGGCCGCGAGCGAAGCCGACGCAGTGGTGGGCCTCTTTTGCGCGGGCGCGGCCGCGCCCGAACCCTGGTTCGAGGCCGTGGCGGAGGCCGCCCACGAACTTTCGGCGCGCAGGCCCTTCTTCGTGTCGGCGGTGGTCCGGGTCGAGGATGGGGAGGCCTCGCCCGCCCAAGGTCGCGCCTTTGCCTACCGGTTCGTCGAGGCCGGCATCACCCACCTCGCCGTGGACGTCACGGCGCTGCCCATCTCGCGACGTGCCCAGGCAGTGGCCCTCACCGCGGGCTTCGCCGCCGAGCGCGAGGTGGCGGTCGATTGCGTGCTCCCACCGGACTTGGCGAGCAGGAACGATCCCCTGGAGGCCCGAGCCTTCATCGAGGAGTTCGAGGGTTGGGGGGTGAGGGCCGACCTCGTCAGCCTGCGGGTGTCCGCGCCCGTGGACCGGGCGGCCGCCTCCTCCCAGCTCGAGGCGCTCGCCGCGGTGGGACGCGAGGCGGGGGACCGGCCGGTCATGCGGCGCGGACCGTTGAGTCCGCCCCTCCTCGCCGCCCTGCGCGGCTCGGGGCTGTGCGCCTGCGAGGACGGCGGCGCAGCCCTCTCGGCCTGCATGCGGGCACTCCCCGGCGAACTGAGACGGGCTGCGGCGGAGGACGGCCGCGGGACCCTCGCCATTCCGCCGGCTCTGGCCGAACGCCTCGAGGCCCTCGCCTATGGGGAGGTGAGCTCGTTCATCGAGAGCGCGGGCGCGGCCGGGACCGCCACCGCCGCTCTCAGCGCGCTCATGGCGGGCCCCTGATGCGCATCGTGGCCGGAAGCGCCCGCGGGCGAGTTCTTTCGGCTCCGCGCGGGACGAGGACGAGGCCCACGAGCGACAAGGTGAGGGCCGCCGTCTTCAACCTGCTCGGCCAGTTCTTCGAGGGCGGACACGTGCTCGACCTCTACGCCGGGAGCGGGGCCCTGTCCCTGGAGGCCTTGTCGCGCGGATGTGCCCGGGCGCTGTGCGTGGAGGAGGACCGGGCGGCCGCCGAGGTCATCGCGCGCAACGCCCGATCCTGCGGCTTCAGCGATCGGGTGGAGGTCCGCCACGCCCGGGTGGAGGACGTGGTCCCGCGCCTGCCCGGCGCCAAGTTCGCCCTCGCCTTCCTCGACCCGCCCTACGCGATGGGGCCCGAGGAGGCGCTCCACCTCGTGCCGCCCCTCCTCGAAGGAGGGGGGCGGGTGGTGGCCGAACACGACCGGCGCAGGCCGCCCCCCGAGCGGTTCGGCCCCCTCGTCATCCTGGAGCGGCGGACCTATGGGGAAACCGGGATCTCGATCTACCGTCTCGAGTGACGGAGAATGCCGGCATGCCCCGCGTCTGCATCTATCCCGGGTCGTTCGATCCGCTCACTCACGGCCACCTGTCGCTCATCAACCGGGGACTCAAGATCTTCGATGCCCTGATCGTCGCGGTGGCGAATAACCCCGACAAGGTCCCGCTCTTCTCCTCCCAGGAACGCATGGCCCTCATCCGCGGCGCGGTCGGGCAGGACGCGCGGATCGAGGTGGACAGCTTCGAGGGGCTCCTCGTCGACTACGCCAAGCGTCGCGGGGTCCACACCGTGCTGCGCGGGCTGCGGGCGGTCTCGGATTTCGAGTTCGAGTTTCAGCTCTCCAACATGAACAGGCGCCTCGATCCCCACTTCGACAGCGTCTTCGTCATGACGGGCGAGGACTACTTCTACATCTCGGCCCGGCTCGTGCGGGAAGTCGCTCGCTTCGGGGGCGACGTGTCGACCCTCGTCCCTCCCAACGTGCGCGACGCGCTCGAACGCAAGCGCACCGAAGGCGTGTTCCGACGCTAGCGGGCGCGCCCGCGGGTACTCGTGCCCAGGGGAGAGCCGCCGACCGGCGCTCCCGGATCCGTCGAACCGACGTGGCACGCCACGGACCGTCGAGGTCGTGGTAGCGTGGTCGCATGCCGGGTGGCCCGAGAGAGGTCTGGGGGGATCTACCCACCAGCGCGTTCATCGGGGCGAGCGTCCTATTCAGGACCCTCGACGACGGCACCCGGGCCGACCTGCTCAAGCTCGCCCGAGTCCAGTCCTTTGCTCCGGGCGAGCGCGTGGGCGGCGACGGGGAGGATGACCTCTTCCTCGTTCGTGATGGCAAGGCGCTCGTGAACCTGCAAAAGGAGGCCGTCTCCGCCACGGTCGAGCGCGGCGGCTTCTTCGGCGCGATGATCGCCGAGCCGGGCTGCCCGGAAGAAGTGCGTGCCGAGACCCCACTCGAGGTGATTCGCTTCCCCGGGCCCATGATCGCGGCGCTGGCCGAACGCTTCCCTCGGGTGGGCAAGCTCCTCGAAGCGCTGCGGGAGGCGCGCGTTCGCGGCGGGGCCGGCCCGTAGGCGCTCTGTCGAGCGAGGAGGCCGGCGGCCGCGGCTGGGCTTGGCCCACGTTTCGGGCCGGGGGGGCTTGTGCTAGCTTCTCGCCTCCCATGGCTCGTCGCGACGACCTCCGGAAGATCATGATCGTGGGTTCCGGCCCCATCGTCATCGGGCAGGCTTGCGAGTTCGACTACTCCGGGGTCCAGGCTTGCAAGGCGCTCAAGGAGGAGGGCTACGAGGTCGTCCTCCTCAACTCGAACCCCGCCACCATCATGACCGATCCGGCCTTCGCCGACCGGACCTACCTCGAACCCATCACCCCGGAGTTCGCCGAGCAGATCCTGGCCCGCGAGCGGCCCGACGCCCTCCTGCCCACCCTGGGGGGGCAGACGGCCCTCAACCTGGCGGTGGCGCTCGCCAAGAACGGTGCTCTTGACCGTCACGGCGTGAAACTCATCGGCGCCTCGCTCGAGGCGATCGAGAAGGCCGAGGACCGCCTCCTCTTCAAGCAGGCCATGGAGCGTATCGCGGTGGAGATGCCGCGCTCGGGCTACGCTGCGTCGCTTGCCGAGGCGCGGCGCATCGCAGGCGAGATTGGGTTTCCCGTCATCCTCAGGCCGTCCTTCACCATGGGCGGGGAGGGGGGCGGTGTCGCCTACAACTACGAGGAGCTCGAGGAACTCGCGCGACGGGCCCTGCAGCTCTCCCCCACCCACCGGATCCTCATCGAGGAGTCGGTCATCGGATGGAAGGAATACGAGCTCGAGCTCATGCGCGACAAGAACGACAACGTCGTCGTCATCTGTTCCATCGAGAACTTCGATCCCATGGGCGTGCACACCGGCGACTCCATCACGGTCGCGCCCATCCAGACCCTGAGCGACAAGGAATACCAGCGCATGCGCGATGCCAGCGTCCGCGTCATGCGCGAGATCGGCGTCGACACCGGCGGGTCCAACATCCAGTTCGGGGTCGATCCCAAGACCGGTCGCCAGGTCGTCATCGAGATGAACCCGCGGGTGAGCCGCAGCTCGGCCCTCGCGTCCAAGGCGACCGGATTTCCCATCGCCAAGATCGCCGCCAAGCTGGCGGTGGGGTACACCCTCGACGAGATCCGCAACGACATCACCCGCGAGACGCCGGCCAGCTTCGAACCCACCATCGACTACGTGGTGACCAAGATCCCCCGCTTCGCCTTCGAGAAGTACAAGGGCGCCGAGGACATCCTCACCACCCAGATGAAGTCGGTGGGAGAGGTGATGGCCATCGGCCGCACCTTCAAGGAAAGCCTTCAAAAGGCGGTGCGCGGGCTCGAGATCGACAAGGCGGGGCTCGAGTCGCCGCTCGGCAAGCAGCCGGGAGCCGAATACACCCAACGTGAATTCGATCTCATCCGCGACGAGCTCAGGGTGGCGCGCGCCCGGCGCTTGTTCTACTTGGGCGAGGCCTTCCGGGCGAGGCTCCCGGTCGAGGAGGTGGCCGCACACACCGGGATCGACCCCTGGTTCCTGCGCGAGATCGAGGAGATCGTGCAGGAAGAGGAGGGCCTGGCGAGGGAGTTGCCCCAGGACGGGCCGGGCTGGCGGCGCGTGAAGGCCATGGGCTTCTCCGACCGGCGTCTCGCCGCGCTCGCCAGGGTGAGCGAGACGAGGGTGCGCGAGGCGCGGCACGCGGTCGGGGTTCGCCCGGTCTTCAAGCGCGTCGACACCTGCGCCGCCGAGTTCGAGGCCTACACACCCTACCTTTACTCTACCTACGAGGAGGAGGACGAGGCCGCGCCCACCGATCGACGCAAAGTGATGATCCTGGGAGGGGGGCCCAACCGGGTGGGGCAGGGCATCGAGTTCGACTACTGCTGCGTCCACGCCTCGTTCGCCCTGCGGGAAGCGGGCTTCGAGACGATCATGGTGAACTGCAACCCGGAGACGGTCTCTACCGACTACGACACCTCCGACCGCCTCTACTTCGAGCCCCTCACCCTCGAGGACGTGACGGAGATCGTACACCGCGAACGACCGGAGGGCCTCATCGTCCAGTACGGCGGCCAGACGCCGCTCAAGCTGGCGGTTCCCCTGCACGAGCTCGGCATCCCCATCCTGGGCACGACTCCCGATGCCATCGATCGCGCCGAAGACCGGGAGCGCTTCGCCGCCCTCATCGACAAGCTCAAGCTCAGGCAGCCTACGAACGGGGTGGCCCGCAGCTCCGACGAGGCCTTCGCAGTGGCCAAGCGCATCGGCTATCCGCTCATGGTGCGCCCCTCCTACGTCCTCGGAGGGCGTGCCATGGAGGTGGTCTTCGACGACGGCGACCTCGCGCACTACTTGCGCGAGGCCGTGCAGGCCTCGAACGAACGACCGGTCTTGCTCGACCGGTTCCTGCGCGACGCCGCTGAGGTGGACGTCGACGTCATCTCCGACGGAAGCGCGGTGGTGGTGGCCGGGGTCATGGAGCACATCGAGGAGGCCGGCATCCACTCGGGGGACTCGGCCTGTGCGCTGCCCCCCTTCAGCTTGGCGCCGGATCTCGTCGCCGATCTCGAGCGTCAGTCCGCCGCGCTGGCTCACGAGCTCGGCGTGACCGGGCTCATGAACGTGCAGTTCGCCATCCAGGGCAAGGACATCTACGTGCTCGAGGTGAACCCTCGGGCGAGCCGTACCGTCCCCTTCGTCGGCAAGGCGACGGGCTTGCCTCTCGCCAAGGTGGCAGCCCTCGCCATGGTGGGCCGTTCGCTCGCCGAGCAGCGGGTCTTCTCGAGTCCACGTCCGAAGCACGTCTCGGTCAAGGAAGCGGTCTTTCCCTTCGCCCGCTTCCGCGGCGTCGACCCGCTGCTCGGGCCCGAGATGCGCTCCACCGGCGAGGTCATGGGCATCGCTACCGATTTCTACGCGGCCTTCTTCAAGGCGCAGACGGCCGCCGGGAACGCACTCCCCACCGGCGGGGCGAACCTGCGCGCCTTCGTGTCGGTCAAGGATGCAGACAAGCCGCGCATGGCCGAGGTGTGCCGGAGCCTCGTCGCGCTCGGCTTCGAGATCCTCGCCACGCAGGGCACGGCCCGCTTCCTCAACGATCTCGGCCTGCCCGCCACCCCCGTGCTGAAGGTGAAGGAAGGTCGGCCTCACATCGTGGACCGCATCAAGGACGGCGAGGTGCACCTCGTCTTCAACACCACCGCGGGCAAGCGCGAGATCGCGGACAGCTACTCCATCCGCCGCGAAACTCTCATGAAGGGCGTGCCGTACTTCACCACCGTCACGGGTGCCCATGCGGCCGTGGGAGCGATCGAACGCGTCCGCCAAGGACGCACCGAGGCGCGCTCGCTTCAGGAGTATCACGAGACCCCCCTGAGCCCGGGCGAGGGCCCCGGTCGGGCCGAGGGGCGTTGACAAGCTCCCGACGCTGAAGCACCATAAATGACGAGGCGGCCGCTCCCCGAGGGCGGCCGCACTCTTTTTTCTCAAAGAAGGCGGGTCATGGCCAACGACCGAATGCCCATCACCAAGGCCGGCCTTTCGCGGCTCAAAGAGGAGCTGAAGCGCCTCAAGGCCGTCGAGCGGCCCAAGATCGTGCGCGAGATCGCGGAGGCCCGCTCCCACGGGGACCTCTCGGAGAACGCCGAGTACCACGCCGCCAAGGAGAAGCAGTCGCACCTCGAGGGCCGACTGCGCCAGGTGGAGGACTGGATCGCGCGCGCCGAGGTGATCGACCTGTCGCGGCTCGGCGGCGACCGGGTCGTCTTCGGAGCGACGGTCACCCTCGCCGACGGAGAGTCGGGTGACGAGGTGCGCTACCAGGTCGTGGGAGAGCTCGAGGCCGACCTGAAGCAGGGGCGGATCAGCGTCACCTCGCCCATCGCCCGGGCCATCATCGGGAAGCAGGAAGGCGACGTCGCGCGGGTGCGTTCGCCCGGAGGTGAACGCGAGTACGAGATCGTGTCGGTCGAGTTCCTGGAGGAGGAGTTCCCGGCGAGCGGCGCCTGAGACGTGTCCTGCAATGTCTGCCACAGGCCGGCGTCACGTGACACGTCGGTTCGCGTCCGCTCTCTCGGTGCGGTCTGGTCCGAGGGGCCGACCTCGTCCCGCTTGGGAGCAGCGCGATCCCACGGTTTCGCCGAGCCACCATCCCGTCACTCCATGGTGACTGCCCGGTCTTCCCCGACGGCTGAGGGACCGGTTGCCTCCGACGGGGAACCGCCGCCCCGCCGCCACCGCGAGCCGGCTTCGACGTGCGCATCGGAGTCAAGCCGCAGACCTTCTGCTGGCGGGCCCGAGATCACCCGCCCTCTCTCAAGCGTCGCCTGGGCTTCGCGCTCGTCTTCACTTCCACCGAGAGTATCTTGGTACGGGGGTCCGGACATGAGAGCGGCAAGGCCGACCGAAACGGAGTCCGGAGCAGGCCGACCCATGGCCGCGCCTGAATCACGGGCCATCGCGTAGCCGGGGAGCCCGTGACCGAGAAGGTGAGCAAGGGTTGCCGGGCAGGCGTGAGCGAAGAATCGCCAGCCGCGCGCCACCTCGCCTCGCTCGTGCCTCCGCTCCTCTTCGCCGTGCGGGACGGCTTCGCCTCGCTCCCGCGCCTTCGCGCCTTCGGCGAGGTGGTCGCGGGGGCCGTGGACCGGGCACGGCGGTCGGGGGCTCCCGATGGCCCGGGTCTGCGCGGCCTGCTCGCCGAGGCGGCCGACTTCGACGGCAGGTCGCCGAAGGACAAGGAGCGATCGCTCTCCCGCATCGCCGCCCATCTTTCGGGCCTCGTCCCGCTTCCTCCTGAGCTCGGTGCCCTGGCGGCGGACGGTCGCCGCGAGCTCGGGAAGGCCAGGGTCTCCCGGCCACGCGTGCCGCCGAGGGAGCTGCCGCCCGAATCCGGCGAGCCTCCGCAGCGCCTCTCGCAGCGGCGGGGCGGCCATCGACAAGGACCGCAACCCGTATCGCTCGACCGCGGTGTTGCGGCGGCCCTTCCCGAACCGCAGGGGGAAGCCGGACGGCGCGAGCGCCGCGCCCGCCTGGCCCTGCCTCTTGCCGCGCTGCCCCGAGTGCACCCCGCTCCGCGAGCGCTCCTCGTCGACCGCGGGAGGAGTACGGTCGAGGAGGCCCTCTTCTTCTGGCCCCGCGCCTACCAGGATCGCACCCACGTGCAGAGGCTCGCCGAGCTGAGGCGCGGGGAGACCTCCATCGGGCTCGGCCGGGTCAGGGCCGCGCGCCCGGCGCGCATGCGCAGCGGCAAGCTCCTTTTGCAGGTGGAACTCGCCGACGAGGGCGGGCGGCTCGACCTCATCTTCTTCAATCCTCCGTCCTGGAGGTTAAAGCAGTTCGCGCTCGGCGAGACGTTCCTCGCCTGGGGCAAGCTGAGCGAAGGCGCGCGAGGCCGGCTCCAGATGCGCCAGCCCGAGGTGGAGAGAGTTGGGCCGGGCGATTCGGCCAACTTCGGTCGCATCGTCCCCCTGTACAGCGGTCCCGCCGATTACCAGCAGCCGGCGCTGCGCAAGCTCATGAAGCGGCTGTGCGATGAGCAAGCGCCGCTGGCCGTGGACGACCTGCCCGCCGAGGTGCGCGAGCGCCGCGGCCTGCTCGGGATCGGCGAGGCCCTGCTCCAGGCCCACTTTCCCCCTGCGGGTACGGAGCCAGAGCACGCCGCGGCCCGCGCCACGCCCGCCTTCCGGCGCCTCATCTTCGAGGAGCTCTTCTTCCTGGAGCTCGCCCTGGCCCTCCGTCGACGTGGCGTGCGGCGTGAGCCGGGCATCGCCTTCGACGCGAGCCAGGCCCGCATGGAGGAGGCAGCGGGTCTGTTGCCCTTTACCCTCACCGCATCCCAGCGGAAGGCCCTCTGCGAGATCGCGGGCGACATGGGCGCCAGCCGGCCCATGAACCGGCTCTTGCAGGGTGACGTCGGCAGTGGCAAGACCGCGGTGGCCTTCTGCGCCATGATGCTCGCGGTCCGCTCCGGATACCAGGCCGCTCTCATGGCCCCCACGGAGATCCTGGCCGACCAGCACGCGCGGACCCTGCGACGCTGGCTCGAGGGCACCGGGATCGAGCTTGCACGGGTGGGCGCGAAGGCTCAGGGCCGCGTTCAGCGGGAGGCCCGCCATGCGCTCGCTTCGGGGCGAGCCCGCATCGCCGTCGGTACCCACGCCCTCGTCGAAGAGAGCGTGGTGCTCGAGCACCTCGGCCTCGCTGTGGTGGACGAACAGCACCGGTTCGGCGTGCTGGAGCGTGCTCGTCTCATCGGCAAGGGCGCTCGGCCCGACGTGCTCGTCATGACCGCGACCCCCATCCCGCGCACTCTGGCTCTCGCCTTCTATGGCGACCTCGATCACTCCACCATCGATGGTCTGCCACCCGGGCGCGCTCCGGTGAAGACCCGGGTCTTCGCCGACTCGCAGCGCGCGCGGGCCTACGAGATCGTCCGCCGGGAGCTCGAGGCGGGTCGCCAGGCCTATGTGGTCTACCCCCTGGTGGCCGAGTCGGAGAAGACGGACCTCGCCGACGCGACGGGCGGCGCCGAGGAGCTCTCGCGCACCCTCGCGCCCCACGCGGTGGGCCTGCTCCACGGACAGATGGGACCCGAGGAGAAGGAGGGGGTCATGGACCGTTTCCGCAAAGGTGAGCTCGCGGCGCTCGTCACCACCACCGTCATCGAGGTCGGGGTGGACGTTCCCAACGCGAGCGTCCTCGTGGTGGAGCACGCGGAACGCTTCGGCCTTTCCCAGCTGCACCAGCTGCGCGGCAGGGTGGGCCGCGGAGCCGCGCACAGCTCCTGCCTGCTCCTCGCGCATTTCCGGCGCGCCGGCGAGGAGGCGCGGGAGCGCCTCCGCGTCATGGAGTCGACGGAGGACGGGTTCGAGATCGCGAAGGCGGACCTCCTGCTGCGCGGGCCTGGCGAACTCGTCGGAACCCGGCAGTCGGGGCAGAGGCTGTTCGACATCGCCGACCTCTACCGGGACGAGGCCATCCTGGAGGAGGCGCGCGAGGAGGCCTTCGCGCTCGCCGAGTCGGATCCGGAGCTCGCCCAAGACGAGCACGCGCCCGCGGCCGAGGCGCTGCACCAGCGCTGGGCGAATCGGATCTCCCTCGCCCAGGTGGGATAGTTCCGGGGGCGACGCCCAAAGCTGCGGGCGCGCGTATCATGCGGGTGGTGAGCCGCGCCCTCGCGAGCCAGCTCAGGGGCATGGGCATCCGCGACGAGCGGGTGCTGCGCGCGATCGAGCAGGTCCCACGCGAGCTCTTCGTCCCGGGCGCCCTCGCGAGCGAAGCCGAGGCCAACTATCCGCTCCCCATCGGGCACGGCCAGACCATCTCCCAGCCCTACATCGTGGCCTACATGACCGAGGCACTCGCCCTTTCGGGCGACGAAAAGATCCTCGAGATCGGTACCGGCTCGGGTTACCAGGCGGCACTGCTCGCCTCCCTGGCGCGCGAGGTCTTCTCCATCGAGATCATCCCCCAACTGGCAGAGCGGGCCGCACTCGTCCTCGAGGGCACCTTGCACCTCAAGAACGTCCACCTGCGCGTGGGTGACGGGCATGCTGGGTGGCCAGAGGAAGCGCCCTTCCACGGCATCGTGGTGACGGCTGCGCCGGCTGCCATCCCCGAGGACCTGCTCGCCCAGCTCATCCCGGGTGGGCGCATGGTGATCCCGGTAGGAGCCGACCCTCAGGAGCAGGTGTTGAGACTCTACCGGCGCGGCGACGATGGCGCGAACGTGCTCACCGACCTCTTGCCGGTGCGTTTCGTGCCACTCACCCGCGGAGCCTAGCGACCCCGCTCGGCTTCGACCGGACGGGCGGCTCTGGTAGCATGAGTTCGATGCCGGTCTGTCCCGTGTGCCAACATTCCCAGGAACCCCGCGGACCCTGCGAGGTGTGCGGATTTCCTCTGCAAGGCCCCGAGGCGGTCTTGGAGGAGCCGGTCCCCGTGCTCGAGGGGCTCGATCCGACCCGCTTTTCGCCGAGCCACGCCAAGGTCGAGCCGCTCTCGGACCTCGAGCCGACCCGCGACGGGCCCGTGGAAGCGCCGCCGCAAGAAGACCGCTCGTGGGTGGACTCCACCTCATTCGCCCCGGTCGCGGTCGCGGTCGAGCCGATGGAGGTGGAGCGGCTGGCCCGCGCGGACGAGAGGACCTCGTTCGCCCCCCCCACCTGCCGCTACTGCCGCACCCCCGCTCTTCAAGGCGACGTCTTCTGCCCGAAGTGCGGCATGCATCTCGCCCCGCTCGCGGCAGCCGCGGAGGAGCCCCCCGCAAGTGTGAGGCGCTGCCGCGCCTGCGGGGCGAGCGTCACGCAGGATCGCTGTCCCGAATGCGGAGTGGTGGTCCGTTCGGGGGACGAGCCCGGCGAACCGTGACAAGTGCTTGCGAACTCTCCTTGCCTTCGGCAATTTGGGCACCCCTTCGATGAAAACGTTCAACGACCCGCAGGTGTTCGCGCGCGTGAAGCGCCTGCCACCTCACCTCTCCGTCATCATGAGTCAGCTACGCGAAGCGGCCCGAGACTTCGGTAGCGACCTCATCGATTTCTCGACCGCCCACCCGGAGGGCGAGGTCCCCGATCCGGTGCTCGAGGCCTCGCGCAGAGCCCTGGAGGATCGACGCGCGCCCCGGGACCGGGACTCGCGCGGGGGGCCGGCCCTGCGGTCGGCGGCCGCGGCCTGGCTCTCGCGGCGCTATGGCGTGGAGGTCGATCCCGAACGCGAGGTGGTCGCCACCTCCGGCAACGCCGAGGGCATCGGGCACGCACTCCTCGCCATGCTGCAGGAAGGCGAGACCCTGCTCGCCCCCGACCCCTCCGCCCCCCTCCACGCCTTCGGGGCCGTGCTGGCCGGCGGCGAGGCGCTCCCGGTCTCGGTCGGGCCAGGTATCGATTTCATGGACTCGCTGTTCGCGGCGAGCGAGAAGGCCGATCGCCGGCCACGCGGGCTCATCGTGAACTTCCCCGCCAACCCCACGGCGGCGGTGGCAACCCCCGAGCTCTTGCAGAAGATCGTTCGCTTTGCCGAGGCGCGCGCCCTGTTCATCCTCTCCGACCTGGCCTACGGCGACCTCGTCTTCGACGGCGGCAGGGCCCCATCCCTGCTGCAGGTGCCGGGTGCTCGCGAGCGCACGCTCGAGTTCTTCTCGCTCTCGACGAGCTACCGCCTCGGGGGATTGCGGATCGGGCTCGCCGCTGGCAACCACGCCCTCGCCTCGGCCCTCTTCCGCGTGAAGAGCTATCTCGATCCCGGAGGCCTTCCGGCGGTCTCGCAGGCCGCCGCCGTCGCCGCGCTCACCTCCTGCGACGAGTTCCCGGACAAGGTGTGCACCTCCTACCGTCAGAGGCGCGATGCGCTCGTGCGCCACTTCGGTGCGGCGGGCTGGGCGGTACCCGCCCCGCCGGCCACCCCGTTCGCCTTCGCACCCATCCCCGAGCCGCTTCGACATCACGGCTCGCTCGAGTTCACGAGGCGGCTCGCCCGGGAAGTCGGGGTGCTCGCCGCTCCCGGCATTGCCTTCGGCGGGGCAGGGGAGGGGCACGTCCGCCTGGCGCTCCTCGAGGAAGAGGAGCGGATCCGGATCGCCGCCGAGCGGCTGGAGCCTTGGCTCAAGAAGACCTCGGCCGAGCCCCGTCCGTCGCATACGCCGGTGCCCCGGCCGGAGCGCGCATGACCGAAAGCGCCTACCACGCCTTCTTTCGCTGCTCGGAGGGTTGCGATTTCCAGGCCGAGCTCACCGAGGTGGTCTACGCGTGCCCGCGCTGCGGCGGGCTGCTCGAGGTCGAACACGACCTCGATGCCCTGGCCCAGCGCTCGGCCGCGGAATGGCGCGCGCTCTTTGACGACCGGTTCAAGAGGGGCCGCTGGCCCTACGGTTCGGGCGTGTGGGGCAAGAAGGAATGGGTCTACCCCCAGCTCGCCATCGAGAACGTGGTCTCCATGTACGAGGGGGCGAGCCCGCTCCTCCGGCTCGACCGCTACGCCCGCGAGATCGGCCTTGACGAGGTGTGGCTGAAGGAGTGCGGAGTCACGCACACCGGGTCGTTCAAGGACCTCGGCATGACGGTGCTCGTGTCGGCGGTGCGGGAAATGCGCTCGCGCGGCACGCCCATCGAGGCGGTGGTGTGCGCCTCGACCGGCGACACCTCGGCCGCGCTCGCCGCCTACTGCGCCGCCGCCGGTGTACCGAGCGTGGTGCTCCTGCCGCGGGGCAAGGTCTCGATCGCCCAGCTCGTGCAGCCCATCGCCAACGGTGCACTCGTGCTCGAGCTCGACACCGACTTCGACGGCTGCATGAAGCTCGTGCGGGAGCTCTCCAGCGCAAGGGGGCTCTACCTCGCCAACTCCATGAATTCGCTGCGCATCGAGGGCCAGAAGACCCTCTCCATCGAGCTCGTCCAGCAGCTCGGCTGGGAGGTCCCGGATTTCGTCGTCATTCCCGGAGGGAACCTCGGCAATGCGAGCGCAGTGGGGCGGGGCTTCCTCATGATGAAGGCACTCGGGCTCATCGAGCGCCTCCCCCGCCTGGTGGTGGCCCAGGCCGAACGCGCGAACCCGCTCTACCGCGCGGTGGCCCGTGCCGGGGGTCGTCCGAGCGCCTCGCTGCCCATCGATCCCATCCCGGCTCAGCCCACCTTCGCCTCGGCCATCCAGATCGGCGCTCCAGTTTCCGGGCGGCGTGCCCTGCGGGCCCTCGAGGCGCTCGAGGGCATCGTCGAGCAGGCCTCGGAGGAGGAGCTGGCGGACGCGGCTGCGCGAGCCGATCGCGCCGGTGCCTACGCGTGTCCGCACACCGGCGTGGCCTTGGCGGCGCTGGAGAAACTCGTGGCGCGGGGCGTGGTGCGGCGAGCGGACCGGGTGGTCGTCATCTCCACGGCCCACGGACTCAAGTTCTCGGACTTCAAGGTCGGTTACCACGCCGGATCGCTGCCCGGGGTGAAGGCGCGCCTCGCCAATCCCTCCATCAAGGCGGCGGCCAGCCTCGCCGCGGTCAAGGAGGCAGTCGCGGCGCGGTTCGGGAGACTCCCGTGACGGCTTTCCCCGTGGGGAGACGATCGAAGGACCCGGCAGCCGTGGGCTCGCTTCGCGCTGTGCCTGGTCAGGGCTCCCGGAAGCGCTGCGGGGCCACACCATGAAGCGGCGCACCCGGCCCGGTCGATTCTTCGTCCTCGAGGGCCTCGACGGGGCCGGAACGACCACCCAGGCACGGCTGCTCACCGCCTGGCTCAAGAGTCGCGGACGGCGCGTGCACGTGACCGCCGAGCCCTCCGGGGGGCCGGTGGGAGCGCTGGTCCGGCAGGTCCTCACCCGGCGCGTGGTGGGGGGCGGCAACGATGGAGCGAGCCTCGACCCCTGTGCGCTGGCGCTGCTCTTCGCCGCCGACAGACTCGACCACGCAGCGGTGGAAATCGCACCGCGCCTGGCGGGCGGATCGGACGTGGTGTCCGATCGGTTCACCCTGTCCTCGCTCGCTTACCAGTCCCTCACCTGCCGAGCTCCACGCTGGGTCGAGGCCATCAACGCGCGGGCTCTCGTGCCCGACCTCACCCTGTTTCTCGAAGTCAGTCCACGCACCGCGGTGCGCAGGCGGTTCGCCGCCTCCGACCGGCGCGAGATCTTCGAGGTGCCGACGTTTCAGCGGCGCGTGGCACAGGCCTATCGCGCTGGAATCGCGCGCCTGCGGGCCATGGGCCAGCGCGTGGTAGTCGTGGATGGCGAACGGCCGGTCGAGGAAGTCACCGCCGCGCTCGCCCGCGTGGTCTCGCGCTTTCTCTAGACCCGGGCGGCCGCTGGACTCCCGCCCGTCCTCGCGGCGTGCTATCGGTGAGCAGGATGAAGACGCCCACTGCCGCGGTCCTCATCGTGGGAAACGAGGTCCTCTCGGCCAAGGTCGTCGACGAGAACGGTCCCTACGCCGCGCGCGCCCTGCACGAGCGCGGGGTGAGCCTCGTCGCCCTCCTCACGCTGCCGGACCGGCTGGATGTGCTCGAGGAAGCGCTCATCCGCGAGCGCGCTCGGGTGGACTGGCTTTTCACTTCGGGGGGGGTAGGCCCGACTCACGACGACGTGACGGTTCTTGCCGTCGCGCGCGCACTGGGGCGGCCGCTCTCACGCCACCCGGCCCTCGCCGACAACATCCGTGCCTGGCACCTGCGGCGCGGAAACGAACCACCCGAGGCTGCCCTGCGCATGGCCGATGTGCCCGAGGGGACCCGGTTGGCTGGCGATCCGCTTCACCCGGTCATGGTGGTGGAGAACGTGGTGATGCTGCCTGGACCGCCCAAGTTCTTCCGCGCGCAGCTCGACGCGTTCGTGCGAGACATCGAGGCTCCCCCCTATCGCCTCGCCTCGCTGTTTCTCCTCCTCGGGGAGGACAGCTTCGCAGTCCCGCTCGAGCAGGTGGCGCGCGCGCACCCGCTGGTGGAGATCGGCAGTTACCCGCGCTTCGACGAAGCCGACCACCGGGTCAAGGTCACCTTCGAATCGAAGGACGCCGAGCAGGTGACGGCGGCGGTGGACGCCTTCCTGAGCGTGCTCCCCGAGGGGGCACTTGCCCGCCGCGAAGGGCCTTAGGCCGCGATCGAGTCGCGGACGCTCGCCCCGTATCGTCCGTCGTCCAAGCGGCAGCGCGCCTCATCAACGACACGCTCGGCCTCAGCGTCGGAGCTCACGTCGACCGTGATATCGTCCTCGGCCGAGTTCTCGCGCGCCAGGCGCTGCGCCGAGAGCCGCGCCACGGTGAGGTCGGAGAGGTGCACGCACAGAGCGCAACCGCTCTTGCGGCCGCGGCCGATGAGCTCGCACAGGATCTTGGCGAGATGGGGGTGCAGTGGTTTCAGCCCCCGCGTGTCCGCGACGACCATGTACCTCTTGCCCTGAAACTGGGCGGCCGCCTGGCTGAGGGAGGCCGCCAGGGCCTGCAGGTGCTCCGCGCTGAGGCTACCCGAGAGCCTCACCCGTAAGACGCGCCGCTGGAGGCTGGCGCTCACCTCGAAGTGGACGGACCGTTCACACGCCATCAGGAGCTACGCAAGCAAGGCCCGCGCCCGGGCATCCGCCCGGGCGGTCGCGCCTCGGCTCGCATATTTGCAGCGGATTGTCACGATCCCTCTGAGCTATCGGCCTCGCGGAACACAGGGTCTCAAGAGCCCCGGGTGCGCCTCCACCGGACGCCAATGGGCGCGAAAGCCCCGATCGGGCCTAAAGCGTCGTCCGGTGTTCAAGGGTCGGGGGCATCGGGGCTCTTGCAAGAGCCCGCCGGCCGTGGCCGCCCGATGGCTCTAGCTCGTGTGAGGCGGCGCATCGGCTGGGGTACCCGAGGGAGGTGAGGCAGGAACCGCCCGGAATCGGCGAGAGCGGCGAAGAAGGCCCGACTTCTCGTCGTCCCGGATCCTCAAAAGGGAACGGATTCACCCCTCCAGCTCAGGAAGGCGCCGTTCTGCTCGGGTCGCGCTTCGTCGAGTACCCGCAATAGGCCCGCCACCGAAGCCTCGACGGAAGAGGAAGCGTTGGGCCCGCCCATGTCGGTCCTCACCCAACCCGGCGAGAGCATGAGGACGGTGACCCCTCGCGCGGCGGGATCGGAAGCAAGCGACCGATGGAGCATGTTGAGGGCGGCCTTGGATGCGCCGTACCAGTAAGGAAATCCCCGATTCAAGGCGAGGGAACCGTACCCGGAGGAGAGGACGGCCAGGCGCGGCCGGGTGCCGCGCCTCAGCAGGGGCAGGAATGCCTGGGCCACCAGGATGGCGCCGAGCGTGTTCGTCTGGAACACGGAGAGGCCCTCCTCGCGCTTCAGGCTCGCAACGAGGCTCGGGTCGGACTCAAGCCCGCTCCCGCCCGAGTAGACCGCCGCATTGGACCAGAGCACGTCGACGGCGCCCCAGGCCTCTTCGGCTGTCAAGGCCGCGGCGGCGATGGTTCGATCGTCGGTGACGTCAAGCGGGACGACCTCGATCTCTTTACGCGCCGCGATCGCCAGGGCCGCCAGAGCGGCGGACTCCCGAGGCCGGCGGCACGTCGCGAGCACCGAGTCGCCCCGGGCCGCGTGCTGGCGCGCCAGTTCGAGGCCGATACCGCGGGAAGCTCCGGTGATGACGACGCGCTCGGGCATGGCCGGTCCGGGGTGGTCCTTCGCCTTGGTACTTAAGCGCCAGGCTCCGAGCGCGCCTTCGCCGCGGCGAGGTCAGGCGATGGCGAGCTTGAGGCGCTGGCGCAGCCGGAAGTGCTCCTCGCTCACCAGGAACTGCAACAGCTGTCGCAGGGCGGGCAGGGCTCGCGCGGCCGCGAGCGGGTCGGACGGCTGTGCCCCTGGGGTCGCCTCCCGCTCCACGACCTCCAGCGCAGCCACGAGGTCGGTTGCGAAGAGGAGGCCGACGCGGTCGGCGGTGAATCCAAGGCCTGCCTGCCAGGCCGAGATGCTCTGTGAGCCGGCCTTGACGAGGGCCCGGCTCGGCTCCTCGAGGGCCTTGCGGAGCTTGCGCGGCAGAGCGCGGGCCACCGCTCGAAGCAGGCGCTCGGAGGGTCGCCCCGTCCCGGTGTAGCCCGGGACGACCTGGCACACGGCCGCCGCCACGAGCTCACCGAGCGCAGTAGGGCCCATCCGCTCGGCGATGGCGGAGCGAGCTCTCAGCCGCCCAGCCGCCCGGGCGATGAGAAAGCGCTGCTCGGCGAGGGAGCGTCGCGTGAGGGCGCCGCCGAGGACGAGGGTGGGCGTGGCACCCGGCTCGATTCGCAGCTCGATGCGGTCCCCGCCAGGGCGGAGGTCGACATTCTTCACGCCCGCGCTGGCGAGCACTTCCTCGGCGAGCGAGGCGAGCGGCGGGGGTCCCTTCACCCTCGGTCGGGGCTCCGTCGGGAGCTCGGCCGCGTCGGAGAGGCTATCGCCGGCCAGGGCGAGCAACTCGGAGAGGGGTCCCCGGTCGGCCGGATGCCTGAGGGTGAGCCACTCGCTCGGAGCCAGCACCGCCTCGGTCCCGGTTGGCGCATGCGCGGTGTTCTCCGTGTAGTAAGCGCCTTCGGAGGCCGGGTCGGACGCCCTGAAGAAGCGCAGGGCACCTGCCACCACGAAGGCGCGGTCGTAGGCCTTGCCGGCCTGGAAGATGGCATACAGGGCGTGCCAGCTCTCGAGCCGGCCGGGGTCCTCCGAGAGGAACCGGCGATGCTCCTCGACCGCCAGCGCTGGATCACTCGAAGTGTAGAGGTCGACGAGCGCGAGGCGAGCGTCGGTGCAGCCGGGGTCGGCGAGCAGGGCGCGCTTGAGTTCGGAGATGGCCTGCCGGCTGTCGCCGAGGGCGGTGGAGAGTACTCGGGCTGTCCGCAGGTGGGCACGCGCCCGCTCCGGGCCGAGAGGAAGGGAGGCCGCGGCCGCTTCCAGGGCCGAGATGACCCCGGGGTGGTCTCCACTGCGTTCCTTGTATCGCGACAGGTGCTCGAGGACGTCCCGGTCGGCCGGGACGAGTTCCAGGGCCTGTTGACACAGAGCCGCGGCGGCCGAGGGATCGTCGTAGCCGCGGTCGCGCACGTCGGCGAGCTCGAGCAGCCGGTCGCGGCGCACGGCCGGGGTGAGGGTCTCGAGACCGATGAGCCGGCGCAAGCTGGCGGCGGCGGCGGGCCAGTTGCGCGCTTCTCGATGGATGCGGGCGAGGCGCCCGAGCGCTTCAGGATGGTCGGGGACCGTGGCCAGCACGGCGTTCAGATGGCTGACCGCTCGGGGGGGATCGGCGAGCGGCCCCTCGTAAAGGGCGGCGAGCTCGAGGTGGAGGGGCGCTTCCTCTCCCGGCCCGCAACCGTGGGCCAGGCAGGCCGCGAGGTCGCGCGCCGCCTCTTCGTGCCGGCCAGCCTGTGCGAGAGCCCGACCGCGCAGCGCGAGCGCTTCCCAGGGCGCGCTGCCGGCGAGTGCCCGTTCCGCGTCGGCCAGGGCGCGGTCGCGCTCGCCCATCTCGAGCGCGATGCGGGCGGCCTCGGTCCAGCAGCCGGCCGCGCGCTCGGGCTCGCCCTCGGACCGGGCACGCTCTTCATAGAGCGCGCAGGCCTCGACGGCTCGACCCGAGTTCTTGAGGAGCTCTCCGAGATGAGCGAGGGCGGGAGCGTTGAGCGGGTCACGTTCGAGGGCCCGCGCCCAGTCGGAAGTCGCCGCAGTCTCGTCGTTCAGGTGGCGAAGCGCGATCTCGCCGGCCCGCGTGAAGGCGCCGGCCGCGAGGGCCGCATCGTGGAGGACCGCGCCCTGCTCGAGGAGCGCGTCGCGCACCTCGCGCCACGCGCCCTTGCGCTCCGCCACCCGTTCGATGGCGATGAGGGTGGGCAGGGCGCCCGGGGAGAGGGCGCGGCTCTCCCTGAGGGCGGCGAGCGCCCGCTCGTCGTCTCCGGCGGCCTCCCACACCTCGCCCTCGCGCAGGGCCCATTGCGCCTGGGCCATCGGCTCCCGCGCTTCGCCCCGGCGCGATGTGAAGTAGGCCAAGAGGGCCTGAGGACCACCTCCCTGCCGGAGGGCAATCTCCACGAGAGGGCCCGCCACCGGATGGCTCGGCAAGAGGGAGGCGGCCTGCAGGAGATCGGGAGCAGGCGACGCGGTGGCACCGCGATCGAGGGCGGCCAGAGTCAACATCCCGGCAGCCTCGAAAGGATCTTCGACGTGCGCGGCGAGCGCGGCGCGCGCCTCGGCGCGCGAGCCGGGGAGCCTGGCGAGCAGAAGCAGGGCTCCCGCGTCCCCCGGGGCGGCGACGAGAGCGGCCCGGCAGACTTCGAGGGCCCCGGCCGGATCCTCGAGCCGATCGAGCAGGACCTGGCCGGCGCTCACCAGTGAAGCCGCTCGAGTCGGGCCGGTGACGAGGTCGGCCACATTGCGCCGTAGCCGCACGAGGTCCTGCCAGCGTCCGGCGGCCGCCAGGAGCCGGTCGAGCGCCTGCAGCGCAGGCGAGAACCCGGGGGCGAGCCGCAGGGCTTCCTCCTCGAGCTCGATGGCCCGGTCGGCGTCCTTGAGGCGGGTCTGCCAGATCTCGGCCGCCTCGTGCAGGAGCGCGGCCTTGCGCTCGGGCGAGGCGCGAGCCGCCGCGTCGGCCACCAGCACCTCGACCAGGCTCTCCCAGTTGCCGCGGGCTCGGTAGAGCTTGGCGAGCGCCCTCAAGGCACCCACGTGCGCGGGCGCGAGCGTCAAGACCTCGCGGTAGGCGGCGATGGCCTCGGCGTCTTGTCCCAGGCGCTGCTGCAGGGTCTCGCCGATCCGGTAGTGCAGGTTGGCGGCGGCCTCGGTGGAGGGGGTGATGTCGGCCTCGGCCCGGCTCATGGCGACGAGATCGCCGAGACGGTCAGCCCGTTCGTAGAGGCGGCCCAGGGCGCGCAGCGCGGGCAGGTGCAAGGGGTCGAGCCTCAGGGCCCTCTCGAAGGTGGCGGTGGCCGCCTTGAGGTCCTTCAGCTGTTCTTCCTCTACCTCGCCCAGGCGCTGGAGCAGGGCGATGGCCTGGCGCGGCTGGGAGCTCACCTTCACCATGCGCTCGAGGACCGGCACGAGGTCCGCGAAGCGCCCGCTGCGCTCCAGGATCTCGGCGAGGCCGCGCAGGGCCAAGGGGTGCTCGGGGACAAGCTGGAGGATGCGCTCGTAGCTGCTCGCCGCCGCAGCGAGGTCGTGGAGCCGGTCCTCCTCCAAGCGCGCCAGCCGGAACAGCAAGGCCGTGCGCTCGGCGGGGTCGTGGACCTCGGCGAGCGAGGCCTCAAGGAGCTTCGCGAGCTCGGCATGCCGCCCGGTGCGCTCATACAGGCGCTCGAGGGCCTGGCGCGCCGCTCCGAGCTCGGCATCGAGCTCGAAGGCCTCCGCATAGAGGGCGATGGCGTCCTCGATCCGGGCGAGACGCTCCTCGAGCAGCTCGGCCGCCTTGTAACAGCGCTGGGCCCGGTCGCGCTTCTCCACCGCCGCCGCGCGCTCGGCGAGGAAGGTCTCGAGGAGCTTCGGCCAGTCGCCCGCCGCCGCGTGGATGCGACCCAGGCCGGCGAGCGCCACCCGGTGGCCCGGGTCGATGGCGAGGACCGCCCGGTAACAGGCGGCCGCCTCCTCGATCCTCCCCAGGCGTTCGGCGCACAGCTCGGCGAGGCGCAGGTTGCCTTCGATGACTTCCGAGGGCTCGTCGTGTGCACCGGCGAGATGCGAGGCCGCGCGGGCGCGCAAGACCTCGGCAGCCGCGTCCCAGTTGCCGCGATCTTCGTGGATGCGGGTGAGGGTATCGAGGACGACCACGTCGCCCTCGCCGAGCTCGCGCGCCCTGGCGAGAGCGGCCTCGGCCTCTTCGCGGCGGCCGAGCTGTTCCTCGAGGATCCGGGCGAGCAGGCACCAGGCCAGCGCCGCATCGCGCGGGGAGGTCCCGACCTGGGTCGCCTCGGCCTTGAGGACGGCGGCCAGCAGATCGAAGCGGTTCTGCCGCTCGGCGTACTGACGGGCCGCCCGCCGCACCGCGGCGTCCCCGGGGGCGAGTTCGAAGGCCCGCTCGGCGAGCTCAGCCGCCCGCGCCGAGCGGCCGAGCCGGTCCTGCTCCACCGTCGAGGCGGCGATGAGCCAGGCGGCGGATAGCTGCCGGTCCTCCACGCGGCTTGCGCAGCGTTCGAGGGCCCGCGCCAGGTCCTGCCAGCGGCCTTCGCCCGCAGCTCGCGCCGCCTCGTGTACGATGAGCGAGAGGCTCTCCCCGTCCGCGGCTTCGGCGGCTTCCAGGGCCGAGCGCCCTTCCGAGGGTCTTTCGGCCCGCTCCTCGAGGAGCCGGGCTCGGGCGAGGTTCAATGCGGCGGCCTCCCGCACCGAGCCGGAGGCCGCGGCCTCGGCAGCGAGGAGTTCACAGGCGAGGGCGACCTCGCCGAGGGCGAGGGCCACGCGACGAGCGGCCTGCAGGTCGGCGAGGGGGGAGGGGGCGAGGCTGCTCGCTTTCCGGTAGAGCGCGAGCGCACCCGCAAGGTCGGCGAGATGGAACTCCCGGATCCGCGCGGCTTCGTTGAGAAGGCGCGCGGCGGAAGGATCGTGGCCGAGCGCGGTCGCTTCCTTTTCGAAGAGCTGAGCGAGACGGGAAAAGTCAGCCGCGGCCGAAGGGGCGAGGACGAGCTCGGGAGAGCTCGCCGGGTGGTTCTCGCTTCCGGCCAAACGGGGTGCCGCCTCGACCGGGAGAGCAACGCTCACTGGAGACTCGACCATGGCGCCTCCAAGCGAAGCGACCGGTGAGAGCGGGGCCGGCCGCGCGGGGCTAGACTCGAAACGGTTCAAGCCGGAGCGGTCACAGCTCGAACCGCTCGATCTGGCCGCTCTTCTGCAGGATCTCCAGCGCTCCCTTGGTGATCCTCTCCTTGTCTTCTCCCTGGAGCTTCACCACGAGCGGCGGGATCGAGGCTTCGCCCTTGCGCGGGGCCGGCGGGATGACCGCGACCGCCCAGTTGTCACCGAGGTCCCTGTCGACCGTGACCTGGCACTCCACCTTCCCGATGAACGCTCGCGCCATGTGCTCTTCCCTTCCTCCGTTTTGGGTGTGAAGGTCGCGGCAATGTAGCGTAAAACGCGCTCCATGAGAAAGCGTGCCCTGCTCGCCGCCGCACTCCTCGCGTGTGCCGGCCCGCGACCGCACCCACCCAAGGGCGAGGTCGTCCTCACCGTGGACGGCGCGGTCGAGGAGGGGCCCTACCGCTTTGGGCGGGACGACCTTCCCCAGCTTCCCCACCGCAGCTTCTCCGCCATCTCTCCCTCGAGCGGCCGCGAGGAACGCTTCGAGGGCATCGCGGTCGTGCCCTTCCTCGGCGACCACGTCTCGCTCGAGAAAGGGACCGACCTCGCGGTGTTCCACGGAGAGGGCGGACTCGTCGCCGCCGTCTCGATCGCCACGCTCCGACAGACGAAGCCGGTGCTCGCCTATCGGGGCGACCATCCTGCCGAAGCTTCTCCACTCGAACTCGCCTGGCCCAACCTGGAGCAACCGGGGATCGAGACCGATCCCCGCATGGCGGGGTGGTGGCTGAAAGAGGTCGACCGCATCGAGATGCGCAGCTTCAACGCGAGCTACGGGAGAGCGCTGCGCGTGCCCTTCGGAGCCAGCGAAGAGGCTCGACTCGGGGCGGAGGAGGTCACCTCGGCCTGCCTGGGATGCCATCGGCTGCGCGGGGTGGGAGGCTCCCGTGGACCGGAGCTGAAGAACCTCGACGTGGCTCGTGATCCGGCGCGCTTCTCGGCGCGCCTCGCGGAGCATGAGGAGCGCCTCTTGAACGCGCGCGCCACGCCGGGTTGGGGCGCGCGCCGGCAGCATGAGATCGCCGCCTTCCTGCGGGCCGTCGAGCTCTCGGCGAGCGGGGCGGGGGAGGACGCCTCGCCGTCCACGCCCTAGAGGCCAGAGCCGATAGGAACGAGGGCGTCGCCGGGACGAGGACGTCACGCACGGGATGGCCGCTCGGGTGCGCGACCACCTCTTTGTCTTCGGCAACGCAAAAGCGGCCGGGCTAGACTCTGCGCTCCCTGCGGTGGAGGTGGTCCGTGAGCACGCGCGAGCTTTGGGAACGCTACAAGAGCCAGGTGTGCGAGGTATCCGACCTCGGACTGTCGGTCGACCCGAGCCGGATGAAGCTCAGCCCGGAGCTCCTGCATTCTCCCGCCCTGAGGGTCGCCTTCGATGCGATGGACGCCCTCGAGGGAGGCGCCATCGCCAATCCAGACGAGAAACGCATGGTGGGCCACTACTGGCTTCGGGACCCGGCTCGGGCTCCCTCCGCAGAGCTGAGGCGCGAGATCGAGCAGACCCTCGGCCGGATCAAGGAGTTCGCGTCCGACGTCCATGACGGTCGGGTGACCCCTCCCGGCGTGACCCGCTTCACCCGGGTCCTGTGCATCGGCATCGGGGGCTCCGCCCTCGGGCCCATGTTCGTGGCGGACGCGCTCGGCGACCGGGAGAAGGACCGCCTCGTGCCCATCTTCCTCGACAACACCGATCCGGAAGGCTTTGCCCGCGTCTTCGCGGGGATCGGAGCGAAGCTCGCCGAGACGCTCGTCGTGGTGACTTCCAAGAGCGGTGGGACGCCCGAGACGCGCAACGGCATGCTGGCCGCGCAGGCCGCGTTCCGGTCGGCCCGGCTCGACTTCGCGAAGCACGCGCTGGCCATCACGCAGGTGGGATCGGCCCTCGACGAGGTGGCCGTGCGCGAAAGGTGGCTCACCCGCTTTCCCATGTGGGACTGGGTGGGCGGCCGCACGAGTGAGCTCTCCGCGGTGGGGCTCGTCCCGGCCGCGCTGCAGGGCCTCGACGTCGACGGGCTGCTCGAGGGTGCGCGCCTGTGCGATGCGGCGACGCGCGCGCACGATGTCCTCGCGAATCCGGCAGCGCTCCTCGCGCTCTGCTGGCTCCACGCCACGGGCGGCAAGGGGGGGCGGGCCATGGTGGTCCTGCCCTACAAGGACGCGCTGCTCCTCTTCAGCCGCTATCTGCAGCAGCTCGTCATGGAGTCGCTCGGCAAACGCCTGGACCTCGCCGGCCAGCGTGTCGACCAAGGCATCGCCGTCTACGGCAACAAGGGCTCGACCGACCAACATGCTTACGTCCAGCAGCTGCGCGACGGAGCGAACGACTTCTTCGCCCTATTCATCCGCGTCCTTTCCTCGGGCGGGGCCCGGGTCGAGGTCGAGCCGGGGGCGACGGCCGGCGACTATCTCCACGGCTTCTTGCTCGGCACGCGAGCGGCGCTCTTCGACAACGATCGCGAGTCGGTCATGATCACGGTGCCGCGCGTCGACGCGCGCACCGTCGGCGCCCTCATCGCCCTCTTCGAGCGCACGGTGGGCTTCTATGCCACGCTCATCGGGGTGAACGCCTATCACCAGCCCGGGGTCGAGGCCGGGAAGAAGGCGGCTTCCTCGGTCCTTGCGCTGCAAAAGCGCGTGGTGGCCGCGCTCACGCCTTCGCCAAGGACGGCCGACGCCATCGCCGCGGCCCTCGGGGTAGAGGACGCCGAGACCGTGTATCACCTTCTCGAGCACCTCGAGGCGAATGGCGGCGCGCGCTGCGAAGGCAGGGGGCCCGGAGCAGGATTCGCCCGCCCGGCTTGAGTGGGCGAAGGTCCCACTCCAAAAAACGCCGGCGCCCCAAGGGCTCACCCCCGAGCGCCGGTCCACTCGTCTCGCCTCGTGAAGGGGCTGCCCGAGGGCGAGGCCGCTTCGGGCGGACTTTCCTCAGGCCTTCGCGATGCAATCGCTCGGGCAGACCGCCATGCAGGACGGGTCGCCCCCGTTGGCCTTGCATTCATCGCACTTGGCGGGGTCGATCATGTAGTGGTCGGGGCCCTCGGCGATGGCCTGGTTCGGGCACTCGGCCTCGCAGGCACCGCAGCTCGTGCAGTCCTCGCTGATCTTGTTCGCCATGTCTTCCTCCGGCTCACCTGGAAGAGGTCTCGGTGAGCGAATCGCGGCCGCGGGGCCGCCGTCCACGGTCCGTCGCCTCACGCCGCCCAGCAGCACTCGCGGGAGGAAGAAAACGTCGGCCGTCGCGGGCCTCCTTGCACGAGGTGCGCCAGGCGTACGACGACCATCTCCTGGGCCTCTTGACCGGGGTCTAGAAACCGCAGCGTCTCTCGCGGGCACAGACCCAGGGCGAAAAATGATGCGCCCGCCGCAAAAGCTGCAGCACACGAGGGGCAGCTCGCCGGAAAGGCCGGGCTCCCTCGGCACCCGCGACTTCGGGCGCTGAGGCCTCGCTTTTCGCGCTGCGAGAGGTCCGCCCTCGTCCCCCACCTCTTCGGGGATCAGAGGTACACGCTCCTTCGTGCCGCGACCTCCCGATCGAGGATCTCTTGGAGTGCGACGCGGGTTCTCTCGGTGAGCTCGAGGACGCGCGCGGGATCATCGGCGGCGGAAGGGCCCGCACCCCGGGTATCGAGGGCCTCGCCGAAGCTCAGCCCCCAGCGCGACGGCAAGGGGAACGCTCCGAACGCCCCGAGAGGCAGGGCCGGCGCCGAGAGCAGGAATGGCATGCCCAGGCGCGCCGAGAGCCAGCCTGGCCGCGCAAAGGGCGCGCTCGTCTCCTCGCTGCCGACCACCGCGCAGGGGACGACCGGCGCGCCCGTGCGCAAGGCGAGCTTCGCGAACCCTCCGCGGCCGAAACGCTCGATGCGGTAGCGCTGCGGCCACGGACGCAGGGCGTTGCTCGTGCCCTCGGGGAAGACCGCCACCGCCCTTTGCTCGTCGAGCAGCCGCTTCGCGTTCTCCGGGGTGGCGGCAACCGCTCCCAGCCTCACCGCCATGGGTCCGACGAGGGGCATTCCCAGAGCGGCCTGGTCGAGGAGGGGCCGCAGCTCCCGATGCGCCGGGTGGTCGCGCAGGAGCGCGAGGCGCAGGACGAGCGCATCCCAGGGCAAGCTGCCTCCGTGGTTGGCGACCAGCACCACGGCGCCCTGCGAAGGCACATTCTCCATCCCGCGCGCGTCGACTCGCCACCAGGTGGCGTAGAGGAACTCGAGGAGGGGCATGGCGCGCGCGACGAGATCGTGCTCCATGCCGTACCCATCGAGTTCGCCGCTCCTCGAAAGGAGCGCGGCCACCGCCCCGAGACCCGGCCAACGCCTTTGCAGGGCGGGCCACAGCCGCGTCAGGGTCTTCAACAGATCGCGGGCCTGGTCGCCCGACTCTTCGGCCCGCGCGAGCTCATGCAGGCGCGCGGTCGCTTTGGCCGCGCTCGCCTCGATGCGGGACTCGATCGCCTTCAGCCGCTCGCGCAGCTCCGCGTAGGCCGCAGCGGGGCCGGGCTCGAAGAGGGCGCGGGCGGGCGAAGCCGTCGCCTCGTGGACGCGAGGGACGTCGAGTTCCAGGGGCGCGTGAGCGGAGGCGAGTTTCGCCGGCGGCGGGGGCGCCGTCGGAGCCTCGGCTCGGACTGCGGCCCCGCGCTGAAAAGGATCGTTGCCGAGGACCGGGCGTGCGGAGCGGGGCGGCTTGGCCCCCGTACGCCTCGGGCTCTTCCGCTTCTTCGGGCTTTTCCCGGGCATCTCGAACTCGGGCTATACCGACCCGGGCGCAGCGCGTCAAACGGGGAAACAGGGGCGGTTCGATCAGAGAGGCGTGATAAGGAAGGCCCGTGCCTCGCATCCAGGTCCTCCCCCCCGGCCTCGTCAACCAGATCGCGGCAGGCGAGGTGGTGGAACGGCCGGCCTCCGTGGTGAAAGAGCTCCTCGAGAACGCCCTCGACGCGGGGGCGCACAGGGTGGAGGTGGAGCTGGAGCAGGGGGGCCTCGGCCTCGTGCGCGTGGTCGACGACGGCAGCGGGATGAGCCCGGACGATGTCGTGCTCGCGCTCGAGCGTCACGCGACCTCCAAGCTCAAGGACGCGGCCGGCTTGGCCAGCATCGCCACCCTGGGGTTTCGGGGTGAGGCGCTGCCCGCCATCGCCTCGGTGGCGCGCATGCGCATCGACACCTCCGAGGGCCTCTCCGGTTCGGCCGGAACGCGCCTCGTCTTGGAGGGCGGGCAGATCGTCGAGCGGGGTGGCGTGGCCCGTCCGCGCGGGACGACGGTGGAGGTGAGGGACCTGTTCTTCAACACGCCGGCCCGGCGCAAGTTCATGCGGGCTCCGCCGAGCGAGGCTTCGCACAGCAGCGAAGCGGTGACGCGCCTGTTCCTCGCCCATCCCGAGGTCGGCTTCACGCTGCGCTCGCAAGGCCGCGTCGCGCTGCTATCGCCCCCGGGCGCCTCGGGACGCGAGCGCGCGGCGGCGGCCCTCGGTCGGTCGGCCGCCGCCCATCTCATCGAGGTCGAGGGAGCGCGCGGTGAGGTGCGCGTGCACGGGCTCATCACCTCGCCCGATCACGCCGAAGCGACGAGCCGTGGCCTTTATCTGTTCGTGAATGGACGATTCGTGCGCGACCGCGCAGCGGCCCACGCCGTCCTGCGCGCCTACTCCGGAACCTTGCCCCAGGGTCGCTTCCCGGCCGGCATTCTGTTCGTGGAGATGCCGCTCGGCCGGGTGGACGTGAACGTACACCCGCAGAAGCTCGAGGTCCGATTTGCCGATCCGCGCAGCGTGCAGGACGCGCTCTTCCACGCCGCGGCGAGCGCGCTCAAGGTGACGCCCTGGCTCCGGCACCGCTCCGCCGCCCCTGCGGACAACCTGCGCGACGCTCGGCCCGCAGCTGCGCCGGACGTGCTCGACGCCCTTTCCGTCCTGGGAGAGGCGCGGACCCTCCACCGGCCGGGCTTCCCTCTCGCGGCGGAGCGGCCCCCGGCCACCGAGCCTTCGCCGACCGTGCAGTCGAGCTCGTTCGAGGCCCAAGGCTACTTCGGGTCTCTCCGCTACATCGGCCAGCACGCCCGCACCTATCTCGTGTGCGAGGCGCCGGGGGGCGCCCTCGTCCTCGTCGACCAGCACGCCAGTCACGAACGCATCCTGTTCCACAAGTTGTGTGAGGCGCACCGCGCTCGGCGGATCGCGGTCCAGCCCCTGCTCGTCCCCCTCCTCGTGACTTTGCCACCCGCCCCGGCGCGCGCGCTGGAGGCGGCCGCCGACGAGCTGCGCGAACTCGGCCTCGAAGTCGAGCCCTTCGGAGCGGACGCCTTCGCGGTCAAGGGCGCCCCGGCCTTGCTGGGATGCGCCGACCTCACCCGCCTCCTCGGCGATCTCTCTCAGCAGCTCCTGGAGCAGGAGCACGGGTCGGCCCTCGACGAGGTGCGGCACGACCTGCTCGCCACCATGGCTTGCCATACGGCCGTGCGCGCCCACGAGGTCCTCGGCGCCGACGAGGCCCGGGCACTGCTCTGCGACCTAGACGCAGTCGATTTCAAGGCGCGCTGTCCCCACGGCCGCCCGGTGGTCTTCGAGCTCCCACTCGCGGACATCGAGCGGCGCGTCGGCCGGCGCTGACGGTTCCGGCCATCCTCGCCCGGCCCTCGCCGTGGAGGCGGCGAGCTCCGCTCGCCCCCGTGGTCGACTCGCTCTCCGAGGCAAGGCCTCGGGGGCAGCCCGAGGAAAAAATGAAGCGCAACGGAACGGGTCGTGAGAGGTGCGGGGGTGTCCGCTCAAGGCCCGCGTTGCGCTTCGGGCAAACCTGACAGCAACTCCTGGGCCAGGAAGTACCCGTTCGGGGCCCATTGTTTCGGAGCTCACCCGCGGGGCGAAGCTTCGAGATCGCGGCACTCGCCATGCAGGTTGAGGCGGCGTGCAGGGCGCCATCACAGGCCGCGACGTCATCCGGCACTCGATCACGATCCTCAGGCTGTGGGGCCCGAGCTGCTACGTAAGATGTCTCCACGCCTTGGTTTCCCGCCGCCGCTGCACCTTTCTCGACCTCATCGTGTCTCGTTCCTCGACCGTCGCGCAGTAGGAAGATCGCCCCTCGGGACTCCTGGCGCGAGGAAGTACGCCTCGCGCCCTCGAGCTGGGGACGACGCCACGGCGAGCGACCCGAGTTGAAGCGACCCGAGTACGGGTCACCCGGGTGAACGAGGACCCTTGGGGCAGATCGCCGGAGCTCGGCGAGCGAGGGTTCCTGCGGCCCGAGCTCTGGCGAACTCTCCTCATCGGCGGGGCGATGGGTGCACGCCCGCCACGGGAGCGCGTGGCTCCGACGTTCGATGGACGCATCCCGTGGTCGCGTGGGAGAGTGCCGTCCGTGAGTAGAGACCCGCGCCTACGGCCCTACCGCGCCGCCCTGTGGGCCCTCTACTTCGCGGTGATCTTGCTCGGGATCGGCCTCTTCGCCGTCAGCATCACGAAGAGCCTTCGCGGCCCGTCGCGCCCGGCCCGAGAGGCGGGGCCCCTGCCGACCCGGGCTGCCCTCCGCGTGTGCCTCACCGACCTCGAGCTGCTCTACCGGGACCAGAACCAGCGTGCCTGGTCACTCGGGACCGAGTTCGAGCTGAAGGATCCCATTGGAGCGTGGCACCTGTGGTCGCGCGAATGGGAGCGCAAGGTGGACGACCTGTCCGATCGTTGCCGGCTCGACGGCGCCTCGGGTCCGGATGCGGCCGCCCGTTCGGAGCTCGCCGCCGCTCGCGATGCCCTCCTCGCCTTGCATCGGGCCTACACCGCCCAGGTGAACCGTTTCGCCCAGGAATACGGAAGCCTGGCCCAGGCCGCCGCCGAATCGCTCGCGCACGCGAGGGAAGAAGTCGGGCGCACGCGATAGAGAGGGCTCACTGGCAGGTACCGCTGTCCGAGTACTCGAACACGAAGCGGTAGAGCTGCGTCTCGAAGCCCGATCGGGCCGTACGGTTGGGCTGGGCCACGCTCTGGTCCCCGGCTGCGGCAAAGCCGTTCGACACCACCACCTCCACGACATGCAAGGCGGTGCTGCCGTCATAAGGCGGGGGCACGAAGACGAACTCGTCGGAGCCGACCGTCTCGGTGGGCGTGAGCGGGATGACGTCGTCCTGGTAGATGCCCCAGTTGGAGCGAGGGTCGTAGTCGATGAACCAGCGGGCCTCGACGGGGTAGGTCGTGTCGACCGAGCTCACCGCTGCCTGCAGCGCGAAGCCGCTGTTCGACGGGCAGTTCTTGCCGGCGAGGAGGAGTGTTCCCTGGGGCACCACCTGGTCGGTGAGGATGATGGGGGGGGTGACCGATCCCCCGTCGTAAAACTCGTTCAGGGGCTGGGGCAACGGGCAGGCGGCCAGGGTGAGCGCGAGGGCCGCCGCGGCCTTGGCGGGGTTCCTCTTCACGGAACTTCCTCCTCTCCGGCCGCGGTAGGGTCGGGGGTCGAGCCGCGGCGCTCCGCCTCCAGCTTCTCGAGGTGTCGGAAGATGGTGCGGGGGTCGACGCCGAGATCCTTGGCCGTCTTGGTTCGGTTCCCGGCGTTGCGCTCCAGCACCTCGTTGATGTAGCGCTTCTGGAACTCCTCCTTGGCGAGGACAAGGGGCACCACGGGCGCGAGCGCCTCCGGCCCGAGCTCGAGGTCGGCCGGCTCCACCACGGGCGCGTCGCAAAGGACAACCGCCTTCTTCACCCGGTTCTCCAGCTCGCGAATGTTGCCGGGCCAGGAGTACTTGCGAAGCGCCGCGAGCGCGGACGGCGAGAAGCTGCGGGCCTTGGAAGCGAACTCGCGGGCATAGCTCTGCAAGAAGTAGCGGGCGATGACCACCACATCGTCGCCGCGCTCTTTCAGGGGCGGGAGCTGGATGGCGATGACGTTGAGCCGGTAGTAGAGGTCCTCGCGGAAGCGTCCGGCCTTGATCTCCTCCTCGAGCGCGTCGTGGGTGGCGGCGAGGACGCGGATGTCCACCGGCTCGAGCCGGGTATCGCCCACCCGGGTGACCATGCGTTCCTGCAAGGCGCGCAGGAGCTTCACCTGGAGCGAGGGCGGCATGTCGCCCACCTCGTCGAGGAACAGCGTGCCGCCGCTGGCTGCCTGGAACTTGCCGTCGCGGGTAGCGACCGCGCCGGTGAAGGCCCCGCGCACGTGCCCGAAGAGCTCGCTCTCGAGCAGGTTCTCCGGGATGGCACCGCAATTCACCGCCACGAAGGGACCCCCGGCCCGGGGGGAGCGACGGTGGATCTCGCGCGCCACGAGCTCCTTGCCGGTGCCGGTCTCGCCGGTGATGAGCACCGAGACGTCGGTGGCCGCCACCTTCTCGATGCGCCGGTACACCTCGCGCATGGAGGCGCCCGCTCCGATGATCTCGCCGAACTGATTCTGCTGGACGGCCTGCCGCAGGGCCTCGTTCTCGCGGCGCAGGCCGTGGAGCAAGAGGGCGTTGTGCACGAGCAGCGAGGCCTGGGCGGTGAAGACGGTCAGGACCTCCAGATCCCGCTCGTCGAACAGGCTCACCACGCTGTCGTTCCCGAGGTAGATGACCCCCCGCACCTCCCCCTCGCTCATGAGGGGCGCGCACATCACCGAGCAGAGCTTGAGGTTCACCACTGAGGAGGAGGAGGACCACTGGGCGTCGTGCAGGGCGTCGGCCACCACCACCGGTCGGCGAGTCTGCGCCACCTTCTGGACGATGGAGTCGGAGACGCGAGAGACGGCGTCCTCGATGGTCTCGCGCGCCAGGTTGCGAGCGGCCTTCACCTCCATCCGGCCTTCTTCGAGCAGGATGAGGAAGCCCTTCTCGGCGTGGGTCACCTCGAGGAGCGCGTCGAGCAGCTCGTCGAGCAGGCGCGACAGGTCGCGCGCGGAGAGCAGGCGTTCCGAGAAGCGGACCAGGCCCTCCATCGCCTCCACCCGGACCCGCTCGTGGCCGCCGGCGGGAGCCTTGTCACTCAACGTGAAGCGAAGTTCGGTGGTGCCGAGCCGGATGAGATCGCCCTCGGCCAGGCGGGCCGTCACCTTGCGGCGGCCGTTCACCTGCATCTCCGCACCCCCGTGGCAGGCCGCGTTGAAGTCGCGCCCGTCGAAGTGGATGTGCAGCGCCGTCTCCGGCAAGGAGGCGTCTCCCAGCGAGACGTCGTTGTCGGGTCCCCGCCCCACGGTCGTGATCCGGCGCGCCAGCGGGATGGCGCGCTCTTCTCCTTCGGGCGAGAGGACGAGCAGGGTAGCCATGGCCTAGAAATCGAAGCTCAGCTTCACCGAGGTCTCCCGCGCCGAAAGCTCGGTCTCCACCCGCGGAACGTAGAAGCGGTGGGCATCGTACACGCCGTAGGCGTAGACGCCCCAGAACAGACCGGCCGAGATGTACTTCACGAGATCGACGTTGGAGATGTCGCGCCGCACCGAGTCGGTGTACGGCGGCTGGCTGCAGTTGGCCGACGGCGTGCTGCAGCGCCGCGAGGGGTCCTGGGCCAGCGCGTTGTGGTAGAAGATGGCTCCCAGATTGACGGCCGCGAGGACGAGCTCGGCCGCGGCGATGACGGTGCCCTTGGTGGGCTGCCCATTCTGGAACTGGCCCGCCCCGAAGGGCATCCAGTTGAACATGTACAGCCGTTCCTGGATGCGGATGACCTTCGTGGGAGACCCGGACCGCGCCTGCTCGGCGGTGAGGAGCTTCGCCCTCGCCTCCTCGGCGAGGAGCTTCTCCTCCTCGAGTGCGCGGCGGCGCTCGCGCAAGGGCGCGAGCGCGGGCTCGTGTTCCTGCTTCACCTCGTCGAAGAACTCCACCACCTTCGGTTCGAAGAGGAAGGGATCGAGCGTCTGGTCCGGGTCGAGCGAGAGCAGGGAGACGAAGGCGGTGCGCGCCTGGGCGAGGTCGCCCAGCTTGAACTCGGAGATGCCGAGCATCCGGTAGGCCTCGATGGCCTCTTCGCCCGAGGCGTCCGGGTGCTCGGCCAGCCAGGCGCGGATGGTCCCGGCCGCCTCGGCGTAGGCGCCGAACTCGAAGCGGTCGCGGGCCCTCTTGAGATCGGGGGCCTGCGGGCCGGCGAGCAGGATCACGGCGGCGAGGAGTGCCATCATGGCGAACTCTCGCTCGACGGCACTGTCGGCCCGCGCCCGCTCGGGCTCCGTCCCTCGTCGCGCGAGGCCGCGAAGGTCACGTCCACTCCGGCCCTGAGCCTCACGGTCGCGAGCACGGGGGCGCGACCGTCACTCTCCAGGCGGAGCTGGGCCGGGGCCTCGTACGGGCTCTCGCCTCCGACGGGAACCGGCACCGGGAGCGGCGACCGCTGCGAATCGCCGGCCGTGCCGACGAGCTTGCCCTCGACGTAGACGAGGGCCTTCGGGTCGCCTTCCACGCGCAACCGAGCCGGTCTCGGCCGGAGCCGCTCCTTCAGCTCCGCCGGGATGGCCTCGTCGGCGGCGAAGTCCTTCACGAAGGGGAAGCAACAGGCGTGTTCGATCTGGATGCGGTGGCGGACTCCGGGGAGGAGCGAGAAGGTCACCTGTCCCTCCCCGCGGGCCACCTCCACGCCGTCGAGGAGGGCCCGCTGGGCATAGGGGCTCACATGGATGGAGAGGGTCACCGGCGCCGGCGAGGGAGCCGGGTCGCTGCGGGCGACGACCGGGGGTTCCCTGGCCGCCGCGCCGGAACGGGCGGGCGGGGGAACCGGAGCCGGGGCGGCGGGGAGCGCAGCGCGCGGCCCGACCGCGGCCGCAGCCGGGGGTGGGGTCGGAGGGGGCGCCGAGAGGGGGGGCGGCGCGGACACCTCGGCCTCGGCGGGGGACACCTGCTCCGGCGCCGAGGGGAGGGGACGCGACCGCCGCAGGGTGATCCCGGCCCAGGCGATCCCGACGAGGAGGAGGAGACCCGCGAGGACGCGGGAGGCCCTCCGCGTGCGAGTGCGCCAGCGAGCCCGGGCGGACAGGCGCCGGAGGCGCGCCTGCACCGCTTCGTCCCCGGGATGCAGGGCGAGCACGCGATCCAAGAACTTCATGCCACGGGCCGTCTGCCCCGCCTCGAGCGATCGGTCGGCTTCGGCGCGAGCGAAGGCGAGGAGGCGCGCGCCGAGCTCGCGCTTGTAGCGAGCCGGGTCGGCGAGGAACGCCTCGAGCTCGGCGGGCGGGTCCTGCAGGCCTCCCGCCCGCAGCGCGGCATCGATCGAGGTGCGCAGGGCCGCCGCGCTCGGCGTGCGCCGGGCCGGGTCGGCCGAGAGCGCTTCCTTCATGACGGCGGCTAGCGGATCGGAGACGAGCGGGTTCACCTCGCGCGGATCGGCGAACTCGCCCTGGATCACGCGTCGCAGGGTGGCGGTGGGGTTGGGCGCCGCGAACGGCATCTTGCCGGTTGCGAGCCAGTAGAGGATCGTGCCCAGGGAAAACACGTCGCAGCGGGCGTCGGCCTCGAGGCCCTCGATGATCTCCGGCGCCATGTGGTTGGGCGAGCCGACGAGCGCGCCCGTCATGGTCATCCTGTCGTCCGAGCTCAGGATCCGGGCGATGCCGAAGTCGACGAGCTTCACCGCCCGTCTTCCACCCGACTCGAGCACGAGCACGTTCTCGGGCTTGAGGTCGCGGTGGATCACCTCGGCCGCGTGAGCGTGGACGAGCGCGTCCGACAGGGCGCGCACGAGCAGCGCGCCCACCTCGGGGAAGCCCACGCCTTCTTGCTCGGCGAAGGCGCGCAAGGTGCGGCCGTGTACGAATTCCGTGACGAGGTAGCTCTCGAGCGCCGCGTCTCCCGCATAGTCGTAGATCTCGACGATGTTGGGGTGACTGAGGCGCGCCACCGCCCGGGCCTCGCGGGAGAACCGCGCCCTCGACTCGGCCCGAGCCGCGAGGTGCGGGTGGAGCACCTTCACCGCCACCTCGCGGTCGAGGGCGGTGTCGCGGCCGCGGTAGACCACCGCCATCCCGCCGCTCCCCACCTGCTCCAGCAGTTCGTAGCGGTCGACCCGCCGGATCACGACTCGACCTCCGAGGGCGCGCACCACCCTGCCGCCACGAATCGCGATGCGCTCGGATCCTGGATGGCGAACCCAGTCTCCGCTCGCGCAAGGAGGCCCCGCCCCGCGACAGCGCCGTCCGAGACCATCCGCGGGAACTATGACACGGATGGCAGGCCGCTCGCCATAGCTCACCCGTCCCCGGGTCAGGGCCCGGATGCGGCCTTTGGCCGCGCCCCTAACCGGCGGAGGCGCCCGACGGGTGGGGCAGGGCGAGCGGAGGCAGGAGACGGGAGGACAAGAGCGCGTGGATGGTCTCGGGCAGACCAGAAGCGGAGATGGGGAACAGCGGTCGGTAGCCGAGGTCGGCCAGGCGGCGGGTGTCGTAGTAGTGGTCGGCCGACATCCAGTGCAGAGACTCACGGTCAAGACGAGGGGCGAGCTCGGTCGAGCTTCCGCTCTTGTGAGTGAGGCGCTCCCAGGCGGCGGAGAGCCGCCGGTTGATCGGGTCGACGAGGATGCGATCGGGCACGTGCCGCACGAGCCAGAGCAGGCAGGCGGTGAGCCGCGGCGAGTACGGCAGGATGCGCCCAGCCCGGTACCCCATGGCGGCCAGGGCGGCCGCCAGGTGCTCGGCGAGGGGGAGGGGAGCGTCGTCTCCCACGTTGAAGGCCCGGCCCACCACCGCCTCGTCGTCCGGGTACTCCGCCACGTGGAGACACGCCCGCGCCAGGTCGCGGACGTGGAGGAGGTGCGTGACCGGGCCGCGCCGCAAGATGGGGATGCGCCGCCGTCCCTGGTTTAGGAGGGTGATGAGCGCGAGGGCCCGGATAGCCCCGCTCTTCAAGTTGGGGCCGTAGATGAGGGTGGGGCGCAGAACGGTGAGAGGCGCACCCTGCCGGAAGGCGAGCCAGGCCGCCTGCTCGGCGCGCCACCTCGCTCGCTCGGCGGGCGTCCGCGGGGCCTTGAGGTCCCCCTCCTGGCAAGGGAGATTGCGGGGGCGGCCGTAGACCGAGGTGGTCGACACGAGCACGTAGCGGCGAGCCCCCCCCTCGAGCGCGGCCCGCCCGGCCGCGAAGGCGGCCGCTGCTTCCGCGTCGGCACGGCGCCGCGCCCCGTCGGCTCGCGAGGTGCGCACGCCGACGTGGAAGATGGCCTGCACACCCCGAGCGGCCGAGATGAGGTCGGGGAGCTCGAGTCCGTCGAAGGCGAGCCGGCGCACCTGCCATCCCGCGGCCGCGAGCTCGGCCTCGATGGCCTGGGCCCTCCCGCCGGCCGAACCCGTGACGAGCGCCACCCGCGACACGCCGTCCATCTTAGCAGTGCGCGTTTGGGCGACGAGGAGTCCACCCGTCGGATGGACCCCTCGGGACCGCGCTAAAGGCCACTTTAGGCGCGGACCTCGCCCTTCACGGGCTCGCGCTTCTGCCCGTCAGGCTCGGGGGTCGCTGGCGGCTTGCGCCCGATGGGGTTCTCCTCCAGGGCCGACTTCAGGACCTCGTCCATGTGCGTCGCGAAGATGAATTCGAGTTCCTTGCGCGCCTGGTCGGGCACGTCGATGAGGTCCTTCTCGCAGCGAGCCGGCATGATGATGCGCTTGATGCCCGCCCGGTGGGCGGCGAGCACCTTCTCCTTGATGCCCCCGACCGGCAGGACGAGCCCGCGCAGGGTGACCTCGCCGGTCATGGCCACGTCGGAACGGACCCGGATGCCGGTGAGCAACGAGACGAGCGCGGTGAGGATGGTCACCCCGGCGCTCGGCCCATCCTTGGGGATGGAGCCAGCCGGGAAGTGGATGTGAATGTCGGTCTTTTCAAGGAAGTTGGAGGGGATCCCGAGATTGTCGGCGTTGGAGCGGAGGTAGGAGAGGGCGGCCTGGGCCGACTCCTTCATCACGTCGCCGAGCTGGCCGGTGAGCGTGAGCGAACCCTTGCCGGTCATGCGGGTCGCCTCGATGAAGAGGATGTCGCCGCCGGCGGCCGTCCAGGCGAGGCCAGTCGCCACCCCTGGGATCTCGGTGCGCTCGGCCGTCTCGTTCCAGAACTTCTCCGGTCCGAGCATGTCGGGCAGGTCACCCTCCGAGACGGTCCGCTTGGCCCCGGCGGTGATCTTGCCGCTCGCCACCTCGACCGCCACCGCCCGGCAGATGTCGGCGATGCGCCGCTCGAGGTTGCGGACGCCAGCCTCCCGCGTGTAGGCCATGATGACCTTGATGAGCCCCTTCTCGTCGAAGGTGATGGCGTCCGGAGAAAGCCCGTGTTCCCGGAGCTGCTTGGGGATGAGGTGGTTGCGAGCGATGTGGACCTTCTCCTCGAAGGTGTAGCCCGGCAACTCCAGGATCTCCATGCGGTCCTTGAGCGGACCGGGAATGGGGTCGAGCAGGTTGGCCGTGCCGACGAACATCACCTTGGAGAGGTCGTAGGGAAGGTCGAGGTAGTGATCGGAGAAGGAGAAGTTCTGCTCGGGATCGAGCACCTCGAGAAGCGCCGCGCTCGGGTCCCCCCGAAAGTCCGCTCCGAGCTTGTCGATCTCGTCGAGCATCATCACCGGGTTCACCGTCGCGGCCTTCTTCATCGACTGGATGATGCGACCGGGCAGGGCCCCCACGTAGGTGCGCCGGTGCCCCCGGATCTCGGCCTCATCACGCACCCCCCCAAGGGAGAGGCGGACGAACTTGCGACCCGTAGCCCGAGCGATGGACTGGCCGAGCGAGGTCTTGCCCACTCCGGGAGGGCCGACGAAGCACAGGATGGGTCCCCGCATGTCGTTCTTGAGCTTGCGGACCGCCAGATACTCGAGGATGCGCTTCTTGATCTTCTGCAGGCCGTAGTGGTCGGCGTCGAGGATGGCGCGCGCGTTCTCGATGTCGAGGTTGTCGTCGGTCCGCTTCGACCAGGGGAGGTCGGCGATCCAGTCGAGGTAGGTCCTCGCCACCGTGTACTCGGAGCTGGCGGTGGGGATGCTCTTCAGGCGGTTCAGCTCCTTCTGAGCGACCTTGTCCACCTCGGGCGGCAGTCCGGCCTTCTTGAGGCGCTCGGCGAGCTCGTCGAGCTCCTCCTCCTCCTCGCCCAGCTCTCCGAGCTCTTCCTTGATGGCCTTGAGCTGCTGGCGCAGGTAGTACTCGCGCTGGGTCTTCGACATCTCGCCCTTCACGGCGGAGTCGATCTTGTTCGAGAGCTTGAGGATCTCGCGCTTGCGGTTGAGGAGCTCGAGGACGAGCTTCATCCGGGCCTTCAGGTCGGCCGTCTCGAGGACCTGCTGCTTCTCCTCGAGCGGGACGTCCACGTTCTGGGCGATGAGGTCGGCGAGGTGGCCGGGGTGGGTGATGCTCTCCACGAGTTCGGTGGCCGCTGCCGGGAGCTCGGGCATGAGCTCGATCACCTCGCGGGCCAGCTTCTTCAGGTTGATGGCGAGCGCCTCCACCTCGACCTCGTCGACCGCCGTCCGGTCCTCCACCGGATCGATGCGCGCCTTGAGGTAGGGGGCCTCCTGGACGAGGTCGAGCACCCGGAAACGCGCCAGGCCCTGCACCACGAGCGAGTAGTTGTCCTCACCCATCTTGAGGAGCTTCACGATGCGGGCCACCGTCCCGACCGTGTAGAGGTCGGCGGCGCCCGGGTCCTCTTCCTCGGCCCGGCGCTGGGTGACGACGCCGATGACCTGCTCGTCGCGCACCGCATCCTTGATGAGGGCGATGGTCTTCTGCCGCCCCACGGCGAGCGGCAGGACGCCGCCCGGGAAGAACACCGAGTTCCGCAGCGGCAGAATGGGCAGGACCTGGGGGATGTCTTCCTTGTTGATAAGGCCGGGCGGACCCATGGCAGGAGCGACCTGAGCACCCGCGGCCTTCCTCTCCTTGTCAGCCATGGCTGTCCTCCTTGCTTGCGGAAGGGAGGCGATCCCCTTTCAAGATGAGGGATACCCACTCGAGGAGAACGGAGCAACAAAAAGCTTGCGGCCCGCTCCGGTAGCAGAGGAGGAGTTGCGTCCCGTGGGCGGACTCGACTCTCACTCTCCTGGCGTGTCAAGGCCCCGTTCCTCGCCCCCCGTCCGGCGATGGTCCCACGCGCGTCCGAGGGCGCTCAAGGCCGCCGGAGGGCCCGCGCGCGTTTTCGCGTGCGCCTGGCCTTTCCCTCGGCGGGCGGGCAGGCACCGGCGGGAGGGCGGCGTGCGCGAAGCGGGCGAGCCTTGCCCGGCTTTGACAGCTCCAGATCGCGTCGTTAGCATCGGTTGAAAGGAACCTCCATCGTCCGCCTCGGCCACATCAGCGACCTCCACGTCGGCGAGCGGTCCCGCTATCCGCGCCATGGCATCTCGGTCCGCGAGTGCGACCGACACTCGCTCAAGCTGTTGCGCCGCATCCTGCAGGCGCTGGAGGAGGAGGCCATCGATCACCTGGTGGTGACTGGAGACCTCACCTTGTCGGGCGAGACCGCCGAGTTCGAACGCGCGGTCGAGCTACTGAGGCCGTGGGTGAGCGCGCACAAGCTGACGGTCCTCCCCGGGAACCACGACGTGTGGAGCTACGAGGCGGCCGCCACCTGGCGCTTCTTGAGGAGCATGGGGCCTGACGGAAGGGGCATGAAGCGACCGAGCGCGGTCTTCCCTCTCGCGGTCGAGCTCTCCCCGGAGGTGTCCCTCATCGCGCTCGACAGCGCCCGCCACGGGGAGGAGCCGCTCACGACCCCCGGCGCTCTCGGCGTGGAGCAGCTTGCCCAGGCACGCGAGCTCACGCGCGCGGCCCTGGCGCAAGGAAGGGCGGTCATCCTCGCCCTGCACCACCACCTCGTCATCCCGAGGGAGCGCGTCGCCTCCGACTTCGCGCTCGCGCGCATGCCGCTCGCCGACGCCTACCAGCTGGTGCGGCTCGTCGCCGAATTGCCCATCGCCGCCGTGCTGCACGGCCACCGGCACACGAGCTTCCGGGTCGACCTGCCCGGTCCGTCCGCACCGACGCCGGTCATCTGTTCGGGCTCGGCCTCGCGCGCTGCCGAAGAGCCGGTGCGACGCCCACGTGCGCTGGTGTACGAGTTCGACCGCGCAGGGCTACGCAGCGTGGCCGCCCTGGTGGCGGCGGCCTGAAGTCTCTCGCCCCGGCCCCCTTGCCACGAGCACCCTCCGGCGGGTATCCCTGCCGCCCATGAAGCCCCTTCGCCTGCTCGTCCTCGTGGTGCTGGTCGGCGTCGTCCTCCTCGTCGGGATCGCGCGGGTGGTCGGCCGGGGCGAGGCGCAGGCGGCGCGCATCGCTCGCGAGGGCCTGCGCCGGGAGATGGTCGAGCGTGCGGCCGTGGCCCGCGGCCTGTCAGGACCTGCCGGCGTCGAAGAAGCGAGCGCGGTCCTCCGCTGGTGGTTCGAGGGCACCGACGGCCTCAAGGCGCGATTCGGCGTGCCCGAGCATGAGGGGCCGGCCGCGCCGCTTGGGAAGGGCGGGGCCGAGGAGGTGGCGGGCTGGAAGGCCTACGCCCAGGAGAGGCTCGCGGCGCTGCGCGCCGGCTATGCACCGCTTCTGTCGGCGGTCGATGAGGGCCTGCGCCTCGACATCCTCGCGGTGACCCCGGGCGAGCACCCCGAAACGCACGAGCGTGCTCTCCGCATCGACTTCGCGCTGTGGGGAGCGCCTCGAAGGCTCGAGCGCGACAGCTCCGGCACGAACTCGGCCCGCCCCGCCATGAGGGTGACGGTGCCGGTGGCCATCCGACAGCTCTCGTTCCGCTTCACGAGTGACACGGGAAAGGCCTACGGCGAGATGACCGGTTCCGGGGAACCCTACCGCATGCTGCGCGACCCGGAGCGCTTTTCGTATGAGCTGCCGAGCGGCATCGCGCTCGGGACCTGGTGGGTCGAGCCCTTCCCGCGCGAGGCCGCTCGCGTGGAAATGGCGGCCGCCCTCCAGGTGCAAGGCATGACCTCGGCGGCGCTCTCGCCCAACTTCCACTGGGAGCTCCCCGTGCCCGACGCGTGGAAGCTCAAGCCGGGAGAGGTGTTCAAAGCCGAGATCCGAGAAGAGGCGACCGATCCGAGCCCCGCGAGGTGACGGTTGGCGAAGCACGAACCGCACCAAGCGAAGAGGGCGGGGCGGGAGGGGCGCGCGCGGACCTCCAGGCGGAGGGGGCCGTCGGCGGCCCTCGCCGTGCCGGGCGAGGACTTCGAGATCCGCTTCGGCGAGCTCGACCGCGATGGGTTGTCGGTCTTTCTCTACGTGGCGCTCACCCCTGCGGAAACGGCCCTCCTCGTGAAGGATCTCGGCTTGCAGCAGCCGGGCTTCCGGCAGGAAGGCCTCGGCGAGGTCCAGCGTTGCGACCTCCTCGCAGACGAGATGCGTGCGGATCCCCGGGCCAGGGCCGCCGTGCTGGAAGAGCTGAAAAAGGGCTGGGAGCGGCCCGTGCTCGCGCGCTGGCCGCTCGCCCCTGAGGCCGCGCGGGACCTCCTCGACGCCTGCACGGGGGAGGGGGCCCTGCCGCTCGCACTCTGGCGCGTCCTGTGCGATCCGTCGGCCCCGGTCCGTGCCGAGGCGAGGCCGGTCCTCGAGCAGCTCGTGGCCTTCTGCTACGGGCCCGCGGGCGAGACAGACGGGCCGCAAGGCGCGGACTCGGAAGCTTCGCTTCACCCCGAGAACCTCGGCCGCAAGCTCGCCGAGGCGACCTCCCGGCTCGCCCAGGCCGAGGGGAAGGCGGAGAGCTTGCGGAAAAAGAGCGAGGAGGCGCGCCAAAAGCTCCAGGGGTGGCTCAAGGAAGCGCGGGCACGCGAAGCCAAGGCCGTGGCGGAGGCGGCGCGCGCCCGCGAGCAGGCCGTGAACGCGCGCGCCGAGCAGGCCCGCCTCCAGGAAGAGCTCGCCCTGGCCAAGGCGGTCGAGCCCGCGGTCGAGGCGCAGCGCCTGAAGGGAGCTCTGCGCGAAAGTACAGCGCGAGTGGGGGCGCTCGAAGGACGCCTCGAACGGGCACTCGAGCGCGAGCGCGAGCTCTCGGCCGAACTCGAGCGGGCGAAGAGCGTCACCCCGCCGCCCGCCGCCGTGAGCGAGGATCCCGGCGAGCCCGAGGAGGTCCCCGCCAGTTGGCTCATGCCCGTCTTCACGCGCGAGTTCTACGACTCGCTCGAGGGCTGGGATCGCCGCATCCAGCGCGCCGCCTTCAAGCAAGCCGCCCTGCTCGCCCAGGATCACCGTCACCCGAGCCTGCGCGCCCTTCCACTCGAGGGCCTCCCCGGGTACTACCGCGTGCGCGTCGCCACCGACGTGCGACTGCTCTACCGCCGCACCGATCGCCAGAACACCATCGAGATCCTCTCCCTCATCGACCGCGAGGACCTCGACCGCTACATCAGGCAGGCGAAGACCCGCGGCTGAGCGCGGGGGCGCGGCTCCTCAAGCGTCGAGTCGCCGGTACACGCCGACGACCACACCCAGGATCATGGTGTTCCGGAAGTCCTCCCGGCGCACGTAGATGGGCGCCATGCGCGGGTTCGACGGCTGAAAGCGGATCCGGTCGCCCTCGAAGAAGACCCGCTTCACGGTCGCCTCGTCGTCGATGAGCGCCACCACGATCTCGCCGTCCTCGGCCTGGAGCTGCTTCTTCACGAAGATGTAGTCGCCGGAGAGGATCCCGTCCCCGATCATCGAGTCACCCTGCACGCGCAGGCCGTAGACCTTCTTGCTCGTTCCGAGGAAGAAGCTGTCCACCTGGACCGTGTCCTCGATCTGCTCCTCGGCCAGGATGGGTTGGCCAGCCGCCACCCGTCCCAGAATGGGGATCTCGACCAGGCGACCCGAGCGCATCTCACGGCGGGCAGCGAGCGACACCACGTTCCCGTGGATCCGGCCGAGACCGAATTCTTGCCGAGCCTGGGCGGTCGGGATGAGCGCCCGCGACTTCGCCGCGTCTCGCTGCAGGTAACCCTTCTTCTCGAGGGCCTTCAGGTGATCGTTCACCCCGTTCGTGGAGGCGATCTCCAGGGCCTCCCCGATCTCCCGGATGGTGGGGGGATAGCCGCGCTCCTCGATCTCGCTCGCGATGAAACGAAGAACCTCGAGCTGCCTGTCCGTCAGACCGGTCGCCATGCGAGTCTCCTCGAGCGGGAGCGTTACAGGGCCCCCTTGCGCCTGAACAGCAGTATACTGGCTCTGCGTTCAGGATCAAGGATCCGGCCTTCTTGCTGCCGCCCCGGGGGCGTGCTCGCTTGCGCTCGACAGGGCCGGCCGGCACCGCTACTTTCCGGGGCGTGGCGGCCCCCAGTACCTTCCAAGCGCTCACCCGCGGGGCGCACGCGACAGGTCGAAGCGCCTGGCTCGTGGCGCCGGCGCTCATCGTGTCACTCCTGCGCGCCGCGCTCGCCTGGCCAGCGCCGCTCTTCGCCGTCGCCGTGGCACGCCTGGGGATTCTGGACCGCGTGGCGGCGGGTGTAGCGAGCGGGCCGGCCGTGCTCGACGGGGCCCTCGCGGCGCTCACCGCCCCGCGCACCATCTGCGTCATCGCCGGGCTGTGGGCGGCCGGCCTTCTCACCTCGGCGGCGCTCAGGGTCGCCTTTCTTTCGGGCGCCTTGCCCACCCTCGGCGAGGTGCTGGCCGGGAGGGTGGCGCCACGGCCGCGGTTCGCGGAAGGACTGGCCTTCGGGTTTGCGCCCCTGCTCGGAACCGCCCTGCTCGGGTTCATCTTCGAACTCGCAGCCCAGGCCGTCGCCTCCGGCGCCGTCCTCACGGCCGCGTTCGTCGCGCTCCACCGTCCGGGCGGCTTCGAGGCGATCTGGCCCGCGCTCCTCGGGGCCTCGACCCTGGTGCTCGCGGTCGTCCTGCTCCTCGTGGCGTCGCTCAGCACGGACGCGGCCCTGGCGCGCACGGCACTCCTCGGCGAGCGTGCGGTGCGCGCCCTCGGCCATGCCCTCTGCCGGGTCCTCGCGCGCCCGGGGGCCTTCTTCTTCGCCGCCCTGGCCCTCGGGGTGGCGAGCGTGGCGGTGGTGGGCTCGGCGAAGGCATTCGAGGCGGCCGTGCTCGGATTGGGCGAGGGGGCCCCGCTCTTGCTCGTCGTCGGCCCGCGGCTCATGGTGGCCACCCTCGGAGCGGGGCTCTCCGCCTTGCTCGAGCTGTGGCGGCTCGCCTCGATCGCGGCGCTCGCCTGCGCCGACGAGGCTTGAGTCGCGAGCGCGAAGGCGCGGGCGCTCGGACTCCCCTTCAGCGCGAGCCGAGGAAGCGACGGATCCGGATCTTCCGGTGGGGGCCGGCGACGAGGTGGAGGACGAGTCCGCCTCCGAACAGGACACCGGCTCCCACGAGGGCTGCCGCTCCCAGCGCGGGCAGCCCGCGCCATCCGGAGAGCTCGCGGACGAGGATGGAGAAGCCGCCCACGGTGAGCCCCCCGGCCACGAGGCCGAGGAAGGCCATGAGGCCGAGCGTCCGCACGTTTGCGGCGATGCGTTCGAGCTCCTCCGAGCGCACGTTCACCCGGAACTTTCCGGACTCGAGGTCGAGCAGGATCTGCTGCAGCTGGGCCGGGACATCCTCGGTGAGCGACTGCAGCTTGAGAAGCGACTTCATGAGCGCGCCCGAGGCGTCGCTCGGATTGAAGCGCGCGAGCAGGAGCTCCTTCGCGTAGGGCAGCCCGATCTCCAGGATGTCGAGCTGAGGGTGCAACCGGCGGATGATCCCCTCGATGGCGATGGAAGCCTTGGAGAGGACGGCGTACTCCTTGGGGACCCGTATTCGGTGCTTCACCGCGAGATCGAGCAGGTCACGCAGGAGGCTCGTCGTCCGGATCTGCTCGAGCTTGAGACCGAGGTAGCGGTCGAAGAGGGTGGCGATGTCGGCTCGGAAGGCGGTGAACGGGGTGTGATCGTCCGGGACCCCGATGCGGTTCAGCATGCGGGCCATGGTGTCGGGGTCCCGCAGCGCGGTGGCCACGATGAGGGTGACGAGCGCTTCCTGCATGGGCCGGGTGAGCCGGCCGACGAGTCCGAAGTCGAGCAGGGCCACCCGGTTGTCCGGAAGGACGAGCACGTTCCCCGGATGCGGGTCGCCGTGGAAGAGGCCGTCCTCGAAGATCTGCCGGAAGGCCGCCTCGATGATGTTGCGCGCCACCTGCTCGGGGTCGTAGCCCCGCTCGCGGGTGACGTCGCTCACCTTCACCCCCTCCACGTAGTCGAGGGTGAGCACGCCCTCCGAGGAGAGCTCGTCGTGGACTCTCGGGATGACCAGGGTGGGGCGGTCCTTGCTGGCCTCCGCCATCGAGCGGGCGTTGCGGGCCTCGTTCGTGAAGTCGAGCTCCTCATGGATGGAGCGGTCGAATTCCTCGACGATGCCGGTGGGGGTGTAGACGCCGGTCTCCTCGATCACCGCCTCCACCACCCGCGCCAGCTGGTAGAGGATGCCCACGTCGGATTCGATGCGCTGGAGGATGCGGGGCCGCTGCACCTTCACGACCACCCGCTCCCCGGCGTGCGTCACCGCCCGATGGACCTGGGCGATGGAGGCCGAGGCGAGGGGCGTCTCCTCCAGGACAGCGAAACATTCCTCGACCTTGCGTCCGAGGCCACGCTCGATCTGAGCGCGCACCTCGGCCATGGGGAAGGCGGGGACCGCGTCCTGCAGCTCCGATAGCTCTTCGACCCAGTGGGAAGGCAGGATGTCGGGTCGCGAGGAGAGTATCTGGCCGAGCTTGATGAAGGTGGGGCCGAGGTCGACGAGCAGCTTGCGAAAGCGCTGGGCGGTGCGGCGGTCGGGAACCGGGCCCGCCGGCTCCGCCCCCACCGTGGCCCGGCGGACCTCCTCGGCCTCGCGACTTCCCAGGAGCTCGCCGAGCCGGGTCTGGTCGAAGTAGGCCCCGAAGCCGTGGCGGCCGGCGATGATCGCGATCTGGCGCAACCGGTTCAGGTCCTTGATGGCCTCCCGCAGCACGCGTTTGTCCTATCACCTCGTACCCCTTGCCGCCACGACGGAGGCGCGTGTTACAAGGCCTCCATGCCGAGCCGGAGGGGCATCCGGGGCGAGTACGAAGCGCTGCGGCGGTGCACGGACCGCTCGGGCCGCCCCGCATGAGCGAGCTCGCCCAGGCCGCGACGCCCATGATGCGCCAGTACCTCGAGATGAAGGCGAGGTACCCGGACGCCATCCTCTTCTTCCGCCTGGGCGACTTCTACGAGATGTTTGCCCAGGACGCCCTCACCGCTTCGGAGGTCCTGCAGATCACCCTCACCGCCCGCTCCAAGGGAGACGAGCGGGTGCCGATGTGTGGCGTGCCCTACCACGCGGCACGGGGGTACGTGGCGAAGCTACTCGAGCGGGGCTTCAAGGTGGCCATTTGCGACCAGGTCGAGGAACCCGGTCGACAGACCCTCGTGCGGCGCGAGGTGACGCGGGTGGTGACGCCTGGCATGGTGCTCGACGAGCAGGTGCTCGATCCGCGCCAGGCCGCTTACGTGGGGGCGGTCGCGCTCGCAACCGAGCAGGGCGGCGGGCTCGCCCTGCTCGACGCCTCGACGGGCGAGCTCAAGCTCGGCGAGGTCGCGAGCGACGACCGGCTGGTCGACGAGCTGAGGCGGGCCGGGGTGCGGGAGCTCCTGCTCGCGCGGGGCGAGGCCGCCCTGGCCCGGGGAGCGGCACTCGTCCGGGCGGTGGCGGTTCCGCTCTCCGAGCGCGAGGACCAGGACTACGAGCGCGGCGAGGAGAAGCTCCGGCGAAGGCTCAAGGTGGTGAGCCTCGAGGGTTTCGGGGTGGCCGACCTCCCGCGCGCCATCGCGGCGGCCGCCGCGGCCCTCGCCTACCTCGAGGACACGCAGCACGCTGCGCCCCTCCACGTCGATAGGCTCTCCCGCCTCGCGACCGAGGTGGTGCTCCACCTCGACGAAGCGACGCGGGCAAACCTCGAGCTCGAGCGGACGCTCACCGGCGGCAAGCGCAAAGGGTCGCTCCTCGCGCTCATCGATCGGACCCAGACCGGGCTCGGGGGCCGCAAGCTCTCCGAGTGGCTGCGGTGGCCGCTTTGCGATCGCGCCGCCATCGAGGCCCGGCTCGACGCAGTCGAGCAGATGACGTCGGGGGCCGTGTGGCGCGAAGAACTCGCCGCGGCCCTGCGCCCGGTGGCCGACATCGAACGCCTCCTCTCCCGCCTCGCGCTCCGCCAGGGAAATGCGCGCGACCTGCGCGCGCTCGCGAACACGCTCCTCGCGCTCCCACGACTCGCCGCCGTGCTCTGCGCCCCCGCGACCCCGGCTCTCCTCCTGCGCGAGGCGGCCGCCGGGCTCGCCGGCCTCGAGGAACTCGGTGGCGAGCTCGACCGAGCGGTGGCCGAGGACCCGCCGGTCGGCCTCAAGGAGGGAGGGCTCATTCGACGCGGCCACTCCGAGGAGCTCGACCGCGTGGTGGCCCTCGCCGAGGACAGCAAGGGCTTCATCGCCCGGCTGGAGGCGGAGGAGCGCGCCAAGACCGGCATCGGGTCTCTCAAGGTCCGTTACAACCGCGTCTTCGGCTACTACCTGGAGGTCACCCGGCCGAACCTCCACCTCGTCCCATCCCACTACGAGCGCCGCCAGACCACCGTGGGGGGGGAGCGCTTCGTCACGCCGGCCCTGAAGGAGCTCGAGAGCCAGGTCCTCGAGGCCCAAGAGAAGCGCTACGCCCTCGAGGAAGGCCTCTTCGAGGCGCTGCGCGAGATTGTGGTCGCGCGGGGCCCGCGGCTGCGCACGGCCGCGGCAGCGGTGGCGAGCGTCGACGCGTTCCTCAGTTTGGCCCGCCTCGCCGCCGAGCGCGGTTACGTGCGTCCGGAGGTGGACGACTCGGAAGTCATCGAGATCGAGGACGGTCGCCATCCGGTGGTGGAAGCGATGCTCCCGCCCGACTCCGGCGGCTTCGTCCCGAACGACCTCGCTGTGGCCTCGAGCGGCCCCACGAGCGAGCTCGCTTCCCCTCCGGGGGAACACCCGGGCCGGCCCCCGCAGGTCCTCGTCATCACCGGCCCGAACATGGCGGGAAAGAGCACGGTCCTGCGCCAGACCGCGCTCATCACGCTCCTCGCTCAGATGGGCAGCTTCGTCCCGGCGCGCCGGGCTCGCATCGGGCTCGTCGACCGCATCTTCACGCGGGTGGGGGCCTCCGACGACCTCGCCCGCGGCCGCTCCACCTTCATGGTGGAGATGACCGAGACGGCGGCCATCCTCCACAACGCCTCCCACCGATCCCTCGTCGTCCTCGACGAGATCGGGCGCGGTACCTCCACCTTCGACGGGGTCTCCATCGCCTGGGCGGTGGCCGAGCACCTCCACGACAGCCTCGGTTGCCGGACCCTCTTCGCCACGCATTTCCACGAGCTGCAGGACCTCTCCCGCGAGCGCACGCGGGTGAGGAACCTCACCGTGGCGGTGAGGGAGGTGGGGGACGAGGTGGTCTTTTTGCGCACGCTCGCCTTGGGCGGCGCCTCGCGCAGCTACGGCATCGAGGTGGCCAAGCTGGCCGGGCTCCCGGCCAAGGTCCTCGCCCGGGCGCGCGAGATCCTCGAGAACCTCGAATCACTCGAGGTGGATGAGGGGGGACACGCGACGCTGGCGCGCGGACGCGGCCGCGCGAAAAAGCCGGTCCACCCCGCCCAGCTCGGCCTGTTCGCGGCCGCTCCCGATCCACGGCTCGAGGCTCTGGCGCGCGAACTCGCGGCGCTCGATATCGAGACGCTGCGGCCCCTCGATGCTTTGAACCTGCTCGCCAAGTGGAAGAAGGGGCTCGACTGAAGGGCTCGTGAGAGCCGGGGCGCGGCCGAGACTGAACGAGCCGCCCCGCGCCCGAGAAAACGGCGTTCTTCAGGCGAGAGGGCCGCCCGCGCGGCCCCCTCGCAGGGAAGGCCTTAGGCTAGCTCGCCTTGTGGTGGCAGTTGTCGCACTTCGCGAGCGCCTTGTTCTCCTGCTTCTTGTGGCAGTCCTGGCACACGGGGTGCGCGGCCTTCATCGCCGCGGGACCACCTGCCTCCAGCACGGGAATCTTGCCCGGATCGCCTTGGTGGCAGACCTTGCACTCCACCTTCGCGTGCGTCGTGTGCTTGAAGGTGACGTCGCCCTGCTTGGCGGACTTGAGCACGATGGGGTTCTTCGGCGCCTCGACGGCGAGCGCGGGCGCGGCGAACAGGAGGCCAAAGGCGAGAACAGCGGCGATCTTGGTCATGAACACTCCTCGAAGGATGCGCGGGCAACAGGCCCGTCGCGGAGCGCCGGAATGTATGACCCCGGGGGGGTGCATTTCAGCAGTAAAGATTTGAGTGTGGCATCTTGTCGCACCCGCTCAGGGGCCGACGCATGGATCCCGGATGGGAGTGCTATCGCGCCGAAAAATGGACTGAGATATCGGCGGCCCTAGAGTGTGCGCCGATGCTCGCGCCCGCTTGCGCCGTGCTCATGGTGGTCCTTTCGGCGCCTGGCGCCCCGAGGCCCGCCCATGCCCGACGGCCGGTTGCGCAGCTCCCGGCGCCGCGCTCGCGTCGGTTGAGTGCGCTCGACCGAGCGCGTGGCCTCCTCGCACAGGTGAAGCGCGACCCGAACAAGCGGCGATACCGTCACAGGTGGGAACGAGCCATCGCCGCGCTCGAACATGCCGCCCGCGGCAAGGAGCGGGGGGTGGCCCTGCTCGACGCGGCGCGGGCGCGCTACGCCCTCTACCGCTTCTCGCAGGTCGAGGCGGATCGCAGCGAGGCCTTGCGCCTCGCCGTGAAGGCGCAGCGCGCGGGCGCGACCGAGGCCCTGGCCTTCTCGTCCGCCGTCCGCCGTGAGATGGGGCAGGACGAGGAGCCGGCGCGCAGCGGGCGACCGATCCGGAATCGATCCGAGGTCGCCGAGACCCCGCCCCAAGCCGGCGGCGCTCCGTCCACCCCGGAGCCCTCGAGCGATCCGGCCCTCGAGCAGGCTCTCTCGGGGGAGGGTGCCTCCGCGAGCAGGACCTCCGAAGAGAACGCGGGCCCCGCCGCCGTCTCCGAGGTGAGGTCATGGTCGAACGCGGACTACACGCGGGTGGCCATCTACCTGTCTCGCGCCGTGCGATACACGCAGGAGGAGATCCCAGCCGAGGGCGACCATCCACGGCGCCTGGCCCTCGACCTCAAGCCGGCCGAGCTCGGCCGCGGCCTCGCTCACCCGGTGAACGACACGCTCGTCTCGCGGGTCCGCGCGGCCCAGCGCGACCCGGAGACGGTTCGGGTCGTGCTCGACCTCCCCGGGCGCGACGACTTCGCCATCTTCTCCCTGGAGGATCCGCCACGACTCATCGTCGACGTGGGGTCGACCAAGCCGCGGCCGGAAGCCCCACCCGCCGAACGCCCACCGGCAGGGGAGCTCGCGCGCGGTCGCCCCATCCATCGGATCATCCTCGACGCGGGCCACGGCGGGCACGACAGCGGTGCCATCGGCCCGAGCGGCGTGCGGGAGAAGGAGGTCACCCTCCTCATGGCGAAGCGCCTGGCCGCCGAGCTCGAGGGCAAGGGTTTCGAGGTGGTGCTCACCCGGCGGGACGATCGCTTCGTCCCGCTCGAGGAGCGCGCGGCCGTCGCCAACACCCGCAAGGGAGACCTGTTCGTCTCCTTGCATGCCAATGCCAATCCCAGGCGCGAGGAACGCGGCATCGAAACCTACGTCCTGAACGTCGCTGATGACCGCTACGCTGCTCGACTCGCGGCGCGCGAGAACGGTGCCTTCTCCGACGAGGACGAGGCGCCCCTCGAGGTGAGGCACATCCTCGCCGACCTCGACGCGCAGTCGAGCGCTGACGCGTCGCGGCGACTCGCCGAGCTCGTGCAACGGCAGCTGTGCGCCGGCGTGAGGGCGCACGTGGGCGAGGTCCGCGACCTCGGAGTGAAGAGTGCGCTCTTCTACGTCCTGCTCGGTGCCCGGATGCCGGCCGTGCTGGTCGAGACCTCGTTCATCTCGAACCGCACCGAGGAGAAGCGCCTGAAGAGCCCAAAGTTCCAGCAGGAAGTGGCGGCCTCCATCGCGCGGGCGATCGAGGTGTTCGCGAACCGGGAAGCTCGGCTCGCCCTCCTGCGCTGAGGAGCGGGCGGGGCTAGGGCGAGACTATACTCGACGATCGCATGCACCTTCCCGAAGCCTCCATCGCCACGCTTCCCAAGCCGGCGCCCTACGAGTACGAAGCGCGACTCCCCGAACTCCCCGCCCTGAGCGGCGATCTCAAGGCCGACCTCGCGGCCAGCCGTGGCTACCTCGAGGAGCTCCACCATCAGGGTGCAAGCGGTCACACGGTGGTCCGTCTGCAGAGCGCGGCCATGGACCGGATCATCGCCATCCTGTGGGAGCGGGCGGTGCGCGAGGCGCGCGGCAAGCACCCGGAGGCCTCCGTCGCCCTCGTCGCCATCGGAGGGTACGGCCGGCGCGAGCTCGCGCCCTACAGCGACGTCGACCTGCTCCTCTTGCACGCGCCGGGCGAGCCACGGCCGTTCGTCAAGCTGGCGAGCGAATGGCTGCTCTACGCTCTGTGGGACCTCCGCCTCGAGGTCGGCTACGGGATCCGCGACCTCGCGGGATGCGAATCGCTCGCCCAGGAGGACCACACCGCCCGCACGGCCTTGCTCGATCTACGCCACCTCGCCGGCGATCACGTTCTCTACCGTGAGCTCGAACGCGAGCAGCTCCACGGGCTCTCCGAGACGAAGGTCGAATCCTTCTTGGCCGAGAAGATCGCGGAGACGCACGCCCGGCGGGAGAAGTTCGGCGATTCGCTCTACCTGCTCGAGCCCAATGTGAAGCAATCCGAGGGCGGCCTGCGCGACCTGCAATCCGCCCTCTGGATCGCCCGCGTCCGCTGGAAGGTGGCCGGGATCACCGAGCTCCTCTCCCGCGCCATCTTGCCCGAGCGCGAGATCACCGAGCTGCGCCGGGCGCGCGACTTCGTCTGGCGGGTCCGAAACGAGCTCCACTACCTCGCCCGCCGCAAGTGGGACCAGCTCACCTTCGATGTCCAGGCTCAGGCCGCCGCCGCCATGGGCTACGCGGACGGCTCGGAGGGGAGCCCGGTCGAGCAATTCATGCGCCACTACTACCTCGCCGCCAAGACCATCGTCGGCGCCTGCGACGCCATCGTCGACCGGGCGCTCGAGCCGCTCGGGGAGACCGGGTGGCGAAGAACGCCAGCGGCGGCGGCGCTGACCGGGGCCGAGCCCGGGAGCGGTCCGACCCGGACCGAGTGGACCCTGCCGGGTGGGGAGTTCAAGGTGTTCCGGGGTCGGCTCACCGTCGTCGACCGCGAGGTGCTTCGCTCGCCCGCCGGGCTCGTCCGGCTCTTCGCGGCCGCCGATCGCGAGGGCCTCGAGCTCTACTCGTACGCGAGGGACCAGGCGAGCCTCGCCGCCGGTGAGCTTGCGCCCGAGGCAGCCGCCGACCCCGAGATGTGCCAGGAGCTCCTCGCCTGTTTCGGGCGACCGGGTACGAAGGGCCGCTTTCTCACCCTCATGCACGACGTGGGCGTCCTGCCTCGGCTCATCCCCGAGTTCGCGCGCGTCACGGCGCGCCGCCAGATCGACGTCTATCACGTCTACACCGTGGACGTTCACTCTCTGTTTGCGGTGCGCCGCCTGTTCGCCCTGCGCGGCGGGGAGGTGAGCGAGGAAGGCCTCACCCCTCTCATGCAGAGGCTATCTCGACCGCTCGGTCTTTATCTGGGGACGCTCTTCCATGACATCGGCAAGGGCCTCGGAGGAGACCATTCGGTGAAGGGGGCCGAGATCGCCGCCGCGGCCTGCATGCGCCTCGGCATCGATCCGGCCGACGCGGCCGACGTGGAATGGCTCGTCCTGAAGCACCTGCGCATGTCGGCCCTCGCCCAGCGGCGCGATCTGTCGGACCCGCACCTCATCCATGCGTTCGCCGAGGAGTGTGGCACGCTCGACCGGCTCGAGAAGCTGTACCTCCTCACCTACGCCGACATCGCGACGGTGGGTCCGAGGACCTGGACCGACTGGAAAGCGCGCCTGCTGCGCGAGCTCTACGAGAAGACCCGCGAGATGCTCGGGGCAGGGGTGGGCCGCAGACCCGAACCCGGAACCGCCGAGGCGGCGGCGCGGGCCCGGGTGGCCGCCGCGTTCGCCAGCCAGGCCGCCGAGAAGCGGGTGGCACGCTTTCTCGCCGCCATGCCCGCGCGCTACTTCCTCACGGCGGACCCCGCTCAGGCCCCGCGCCACCTGCGCTTGCTGCGCTTCGGCAAGGAGATGGCCTTCGCCTCGAGCGTGCGGCATTACCCCCGTCTCGGTCACTCCGAGCTCTGCGTCACGGCCCCCGATCGGCCGGGACTGCTCGCCCTCCTTGCGGGTATCCTCGCTGCTCACCGGATCGATATCCACCATGCTGAGGTCTTTTCGACGCCAGCAGACGAACGCACACTCGGCTGGCTGGCAGGAAGAGCGCTCGACCTCTTCGAGGTCCGCGGTCCCGAGGGGGGGGCGCTCGACCCCTCTCGCTGGCGGGGCGCTCGCCGCGACCTCCACCGAGTCCTCGCCGGGGAGGAGTCTCTCGACGCCCTCTTGGCCCGACGGCTCAAGGCTTCGGCACTACCCCAAAAACCCTTGCCCCGGGTGGCGACCAAGGTCCTCATCGACAATGACGCGTCGCGAGACCACAGCGTCATCGACGTCGTCACGGGCGACCGCGTCGGTCTCCTCTACACGCTCGCTCGCACCGCCTTCGAGCTCGGTCTTTCGGTCGACCTGGCCCGCATCACCACGGAGGGAAACCGCGCCGCTGACGCCTTTTATGTACGCGCACCCGACGGCCGCCGGCTCGAGGGCGAGCGCGCCGATTTGGTGAAAGCGGCGATCCACGCCGCCCTCGCTAAGGCCCCTACTTAGGGTCCTTCCCCGGCTGGGCTGCGATCGAGGAGCACCTCTCCAGGGCGCAGAGAAGTTTAGCGATCGCGCCCTTGTGCGGTCGCACGCGCGTGGCCAGGCTAAGCTCTGGCGTCGCATGGGAGCATTGTGTTGACCAAAGGGATGGCCCAGGTCCGGTTCGGCATCGTCACCGCCTGGGCTCAGGAGGATTGGCACAGCCGGCGCCTCCGCGCGGCCTGTGCCCGTAGGGGGGATGCGGTCTGCCTCGATCCGGACGCGCTCTCGGTCTTCGCCGGGGAAGGTGCGCTCGAAGTGAGACCTGGCGCGCCGGGGCCGTCCACCTTCGATGCCTGGATCCTCGCCCGCGGCCTCGGCCGCAGGGGCGACCCCGACGTCCAGTTCGAGATCTACCGCGCACTGGAAGGAACGGGAGCGCTCGTCGTCAACAGGATCGACGCGCTCCTCGCTGCACAGGACAAGTTGCGCACCTCGTGGCTCCTGCGCCGGGCCGGCGTTCCCACCCCGGCGGCCGCCGTGGCCCAGACCGCCAAGGCCGCCGAGACGGCGCTCGAGGCTCTCGGAACCTCTGTCGTGAAGCCCATCGCGGGTTCACTCGGCGAGGGTGTGGAGCGCGTCGAGCCCGACCGGCGCGGGCGCAAAGAGATCGCGTCACGCCTCGAGCACTCCGGGGCCGTCTACCTTCAGCGTTACGTCGCACACCCCGGAAGGGATGTGCGCCTCTTCGTCGTCGGAGACCGCGTGGCGGGAGCCATGGAGCGGCTGGCGGCGCCGGGTGAATGGCGTACCAATGTGGGTCGCGGCGCGCGCGTCCGTCCGCTCCACCCGGATCCTGCGATGTCGTCCATCGCTCGGCAGGCCTCGCACGCGCTCGGGCTCGATTGGGCGGGGGTGGACGTCGTCGCCGGAAAGGATGGGCCGACCGTGCTCGAAGTGAACGGGAATCCGAGCTGGTGGGGAATCCTCGAAGCGACGGGCGAGGACATGGCTGAGCCGATCGCCGAGCACGTGTGGGCTCGGGCGCTGCGGCGGGCAGGCGCAGTTTCCGTTACACAGGAGCAGTCGAGGGCGAACCATGGCTGAAGACAAGAAGGCCGGAAGCAAGGGTGCGATGACCGTCTCCGAGGCGGGCCGCAAGGGTGGCGTGCGTGTGCGCGAGACCCGAGGCCGCAAGTTCTACGAGGAGATCGGCCGCAAGGGCGGCGAGACCGTGAAGGCCGAGCGCGGCCGCAAGTTCTACGAGGAGATCGGAAAGAAGGGCGGCGACACGGTCAAGGCCGAACGCGGTACGCCCTTCTACGAGGAGATCGGAAAGAAGGGCGGCGAGACCATCAAGGCCGAGCGCGGCACGCCCTTCTACGAAGAGATCGGAAAGAAGGGCGGTCACAAGGTCCGCGAGCTCATCCAGAAGGGGAAGAGCGGAACTCCCGGGAGTGCAGCACCCTCGGCCTCGGCGAGCGACGAGGGCGGGGAGTGAGGTCGCGGCCCGGGGGCGTCCCCGGGGGAGGGAGGAGCCTCATGGATCAGAACGAGAGAGGGGCGGGCGACGAGGCGGTCGAGTTGCCTCGGCGCGGCCCCAGCCGCCCAATGACGGTTTCGGAAGCGGGGCGCAAAGGGGGACTCACCGTGCGTGACGAGCGCGGCCGCGGGTTCTACGCCGAGATCGGCAGGAAGGGCGGCCAGAAGGTCCGCGAGCTCATTCAGCGCGGCAAAGCTCGCGGCTGACCAGGTGAAGAAAGACAACCTGGACGTGGCGAAGGCATCCGGCCGTGCTAGAAGTCGGCCATGCCGTCCGCGCCCATTGTCGCCATCGACCCTCATCACCCACAGCCGAGGCTCATCGAGCGCGCCGTGCAGACGCTCGCCTCAGGCGGACTCATCGCCTTCCCCACCGACACCTATTACGGCATCGGCTGCGATCTCTTCGACAAGCGCGCCATCGAGCGCATCTACCAGCTGAAGCAGCTGCCGAAGAGCCACGAGCTCTCCTTCATCTGCGCCGACATGGCCGAGGTCTCGCGCTACGCCATCGTGGACAACGCGGCCTACCGGGTCCTACGGCGCAAGGCGCCCGGTCCCTTCACCTTCGTCCTCCCCGCCACGCGCCTCGTCCCCGACCTCGTCTTGCGTCGCCAGAAGACGGTCGGTATCCGCTTGCCTGACAATCCCATCGCGCTCGCCCTGGTCCACGGGCTCGCTCATCCGGTCATCTCGACCTCGGCGGCCACCCCGGGCGGTGAGGTCCTCATCGACGCGCGCGACATCAAGGAGCAGCTCGGCCATGGCCTCGAGCTCATCTTCGACGGAGGTTACCAGCCGAACGAACCGTCCTCGGTCATCGACCTGACCGGACCCGATCCGGTGGTGGTGCGGCAGGGCAAGGGGGATTGCTCCGACCTCGTCATCTGAACGAGCCGGGCGGGCAGGGTAGGTCCGTGGAAAACTGGACGGAAACTCCACGGGCGATAAGTTGAGCCGTGTCCGCCCTCGAACCTGCCCTCGACCTCTTCCTCGTCCACATCCGCGTGGAGAAGGGCCTCTCCGCGAATACCGTCGAGGGCTATGGTCACGACCTGCGCCGTTACCTCGGAGACCTCGAGGGCCAGAACGTTCGCTCCTGGGAGACGGTGCGACGAGAGCACCTCCTCGCCCACCTTGCGAAGCTCGCCGGGACCATCTCGGCGCGGAGCCAGGCCCGGGCGCTGTCGGCCATCCGCTCGCTCCACCGCCTCCTCTGTGCCGAAGGCGTCTCTCGCCACGATCCCACCGAGGACGTCGAGGGCCCGCGCGCAGGCCGCCGGTTGCCGGCACTGCTCACGCGCGCGGAGGTGGAGCGCCTGCTCAAGGCTCCATCGCCGAGATCCCCCGCCGGTCTGCGTGACAAGGCCATGCTCGAGTTGCTCTACGCGACCGGACTTCGCGTGTCCGAACTCGTGAGCCTCGGCCTGAACGACCTCCACCTCGAGACTCGCATGGTGCTCGCCCACGGCAAGGGATCGAAGGAGCGGATCGTTCCGCTGGGATCCCCAGCCGCCGCTGCGGTGAGGGCCTACCTCGCCCATGCCCGCGACCGCCTCCTCAAGGGACGCAGGTCGAGCGACCTCTTCGTCACACCGCGCGGGGGGCGCATGACGCGGCAGGGGTTCTACAAGCTCCTCAACCGCTACGCGCTCAAGGCGGAGATCTCGCGGCGCATCTCCCCTCACAAGCTGCGTCACTCGTTCGCAGCACACCTCCTCGCCGGGGGTGCCGACCTGCGCGCGGTGCAGGCCATGCTCGGCCACGCCGACATCGTCACCACCCAGATCTACACTCACGTCGAGCCGAGCCATCTCAAGCGGGTTTACGAAAGAAACCACCCGCGGGCCTGAAGGGCCTGCTCCCCGCGGAGGCCTCCGTTCGCTTCGCGGGTCGCCGGGGCTGCGGGGCCGACGTTGACCCCTCGCCCCGGCACTGCTAAAGAACCTTACTTTTTCAGGGGTTTCCTTGGGAATCGATCTCCTGTCCGGGGTGAAGCTCCTCATCCCGCTCATCCTTTCTCTCACCGTCCACGAGTTCGCTCATGGATGGAGTGCCTTCAAGCTCGGCGATGACACCGCCGCGCGCGCCGGGCGTCTCAGCCTCAACCCGCTCGTGCACATCGATCTGTTCGGGACCATCCTGCTTCCCCTCCTCGGCATCCCCTTTGGCTGGGCGAAGCCGGTACCGGTGAACCCGGCCCGCTTCCGACGCGGGGTGAGGATGAGGACCGGCATGATGCTCACCGCTGCTGCCGGGCCGCTCGCGAACGTCGTCCTCGCCGTGCTGTGCACGGTGGCCTTCGGCCTCGTCCTGCGCTTTGCGCCGGCGGCGGCCATGCCGGGATCGGGATGGCGAGAGCTCCTCTTGAACCTCATCCAGCTGAACGTCACCCTGGCCATCTTCAACATGATCCCCATTCCTCCCCTCGACGGCAGCCGCGTCCTCGACGGCCTCATGCCGCTGCGTTGGCGCGGCGCCTGGGAGGGCTTCACGCGCTTCGCGCCGTTCCTCCTCATCGCCGTCATCATCGGGGCGCGCTACATCATGGCCGGCCCCATGAATGCAGCTTTCATCTTGCTCGACCGCCTGCTCGGGGTGGTGGTGGGCGCCTGATTCCCAATCGCCCCCTTCCTGGAGGTGCGACCCGAAGCCGCACCCCCGGCGGCGGCAGGGCTCGCGAGGAGGCCATGAATCGACGAGGGGCTCGAGTGGCGGGACGCGCGCCGTGGAAGAGGGTCCGCGCGGCCACGAAGTTCGAGCGCTAGGTCCTGGGAGAGGATGCCGAAGGCCCGAGCACAGAACTCGCCCGCGACGGGAGCGGAGCGCGGGGTCGCATCCGATCGGGCGGCACTCGACGCCTTCCGCGTCACGCTCCCGCCGGTGAGGTCAGGCGAGCCGCCCTTCGAAGGCCCCCTCGACCTGCTCCTCCACCTCGTGAAGGAGCACCAGCTCGACCTCTTCGACATCCCCATCGCGCGCATCACTCAGGGTTATCTCGCCACCCTCGAAGCCATGCGCGAGCTCGACATCGACATCGCCGGCGAGTTCTTGCACATGGCTTCCCAGCTCCTGCTCATGAAGAGCCGGATGCTCTTGCCGCGCACCGAGGTCGCCGAGGACGCCCAGGCCGACGAGGGCGCAGGGGTCGACCCGCGCGCCGAACTCGTCCGGCGCCTGCTCGAGTACCAGAAGTACCGGGCGGCCGCAGAGGATCTCGCGAGCCACGACCTGCTCGACCGAAGCGTCTTCACCCGGCGCGCGCACGCGACTCCGCTCACCGTGCAGGAGGGGCCGGAAGGCCTGGCCGACGTCTCGGTCTACAAGCTCATCGAGGCGCTCGACCGGGCGCTCGCCAAGTTCGGGCCCGAGCTCGAGCACGAGGTGGCGAGCGATCGCCTCTCCATCACCGATGCCATCTCGCGCATCGCCGAGGTCCTGCGCTCCCGGGGCGCAGCGACCTTCGACGACCTGCTCGAGGGACAGGCCCGTAACCGCTCGGGCGTGATCGCCACCTTCCTCGCCTTGCTCGAGATGGCGAGGCTGAAGCTCATTCGCATCTTCCAGGCGCCGGACGAGGACGGACCCGGTTCAGAGATCCGGGTCGAGGGTCGGGAGACTCTGGGGGAGGGGATCCCGGCGGCCACGGAGGACTATCGGTGACAGAACGCTCACTCAACGACGCCCCCCAGAAAGCGCCGGCGGAGACTCCGCCATCGCCCTCGGCCGGCTCCCGGCCGGCCGGCGTCTCGCCCGCCGAACTCGAGGTCCTCGTCGCCACCGAGGAAGCCAAGGGCGACCCCGCTCTCGACGAGGTCGAGCCGGTCAGCATCGAGGTGCCGGAGACCGACCGCGACGAGCCGTTCGAGAAGCTCGTGGCCAGGGCCAAGAAGCTCTCGGCCGAGCGGGTGCGCGCCATCGTGGAGGCCTTGCTCTTCCTCGCCGAGAAGCCCCTGTCTCAGGAGGAAATCCGGGCGGTGTGCGGTGTCGACCTTCCCCGGGTGCGCAAGGCGCTCGACGCACTCTCCGGGCACTACCGCGAGGGCGTGTGCGGGATCGTGCTGCACGAGGTGGCCGGAGCCTGGCAGCTGCGCAGCGCTCCCGACGTCGCCGATTACGCGCGCCGCTTCCTCAAGGTGAAGCCGCAGCGGCTCACCCGCGCCGCACTCGAGACCCTGGCCATCATCGCCTATCGCCAGCCGGTGACCCGTCCCGAGATCGAAGAGATCCGAGGCGTCGACAGCGGCGCGGTGGTGAAAGCCCTGCTCGAGCGCAAGCTCATCAAGATCCTCGGCAAGAAGGAGGAGCCGGGCCGACCCATCCTCTACGGCTCCACCCGCGAGTTCCTGGAGTTCTTCGCGCTCAAGGACCTCGCTTCTCTGCCCACGCTGCGCGAATTTCACGAGCTTTCCGAGGAGCATCGCGACATCGTGGAGAAGGAGGGGCCCGCCGAGGAGGGGCCCAAGCTCGAGGGCCTGGTATCCGAGCTCGCCGACCCGGCGCTGCGCGCCGCCCTGCAGTCGCGCCAGGCGGCCGGGGAACTCGCGCTCGAGGAGCTGGAACGAGCCATCTCGGGCGCCGAGGCCACCTCCCGCGCGGCGGAGGCCGCTCTCAAACCGGAGCAGACCGAGCCGGCGGCTCCCGAAGCGCCGGCCAGCCCGGCCGACCCGGCCGTGCCGGAACCGCCACCCGGCGAGAAGCCCGCCTGAGGTCGAGGACTCGAGGGTGCAGGAGCGACTGCAGAAGTTTCTCGCACGCGGAGGCGTCGCCTCGCGCCGGGGCGCCGAGGAGCTCATCACGGCCGGTCGGGTGACGGTGAACTCGGCCTGCGTGCGGGAGCTCGGGGCGCGGGTCGACCCGGACCGCGATCTCGTGGCCGTCGACGGCCGGCTCGTCTCGGCCCGCAAGGAGGAACGCTACTTCCTCCTCTACAAGCCCCCGGGCTGCGTCACCACGCTCCACGATCCCCAGGGCCGTCGCACGGCGGCCGACTACCTCAAGGCCGACGAACGGGTCTTCCCGGTCGGGCGGCTCGACTACGACGCGGAGGGCGCGGTGCTGTTCACGACCGATGGCGCGCTCGCCCACCGCCTGTCCCATCCCAGCTACGGCCACGAACGAATCTACCTCGTCAAGGTGAAGGGCACGCCGAGGGCCGAGCAACTCAAGCGCATGCACGCCGGCGTGCGCCTGGAGGACGGCCCGGCCCGCGCGCTCGAGGCGGAGTTCCAGGAGCGGACCGAGAAGAACACTTGGCTGCGCATCGTGGTCGGCGAGGGCCGATTCCATCTCGTGAAACGCCTGTGCGAGGCGGTCGGCCTCGAGGTGCTGCGACTCTTTCGACCCGAGTTCGGAGGCATCTCGGTGGCGGGGTTACGTCCCGGAGCTTTTCGGGAACTCTCGCATGCCGAGGTAGCGGCTCTCAAGCGGGCGGTGCCCGCGAGCGGGTCCGATCCTGCCGCCCCGCGCTCCCGTGCGCTGTTGCCCAAGGCCGCTCGGCGCCACGGCCACGGGCCTCCTCCCGTCCCGGATGAGGGCAGCCGTGCTCACCCGGCCCAGCCTGGTCGGGCCTCCCGCCCGTCGCCGCGCAGGGGCGAGGTTCGCCGCAGGCGGTAGATTTAGCCCGCCCGGGCCTCGGGGGATCCGGGCAGATCCGGGAACCGCGGTAGCTCGAACCAGAAGAGGGAACCGCGTCCCAGCTCGGAATGGACCCCCACCTGACCTCCGTGCGCCTCGCACAAGCGCTTCACCGTCGCGAGCCCGAGCCCGAGCCCGTCGCGACCCTGGGTGGGCCCCCGCACATAAGGGAGGAAGATGTCGCTCATCGACTCGGGGGGGACGCCCGGGCCGGTATCCTCGACCTCGAGCCGGACAAAGGCGCCGCGGTCGAGGGCTCGGACCGTCACCCGACGGTCGGTCCCCGGTCCCATGTACTTCATCGCGTTGTGAACGAGGTTCGAGACGACGCTCGTGAGGACTCCCGGGCTGCACCCGGCGTAACAGGGGAAGAGGCCTTCGACCTGCAGGTCAATGCCTTCGCGCTCGGCCGCCGGGCGCAGGCTGCCGGTGACGTCGTCGACGACCCCGCGGACGTCCGCGCGAGCTCCGGGATCGGGCTTCGCGCCAGCGCGAGCGAAATGGAGGAGGTCGTCGATGATGGTGCGTATGTGCAGGAGGTTTCGGGTGGCGCGCTCGATGTGCTCCCTCGCCCGTGCGTCCGGCAGCTCCCGCTTGGCCGCCAGAGCGAGCGACATTTGCGTGGCCGCGACCGGATTCAGGATGTCGTGGGCAGCCCGGCTGGCGAAGGCCTCGAGCTCTCGCGCCCTCGATTCCTCGAGCGCGGCGTGGTCCTCGAGCAGAGCGCTGTACCGGCGCACGTACCTTCTCACGAGGAGGCCAGCCAGCAGCGCGAAGACAAGGCACAAGGCGTTCAAGGCGTAGCCCACCCGCATCGCATCGCGCCTTACCGCCTTGATGCTCAAAGCCAGGCTCTGACCGTTCTTGGCGTTGAACTCGATGGCCCGCGCGCTCGCGTCCGACAGCCGATCGGCCGCCGCCAGGATCCGGGCGAGATCCGCGTGAGCTGCCGCGGCCGCCCCCGCGTCGTACTCGCCGAGCACCCGCTGGATGGCGCCGTTGAAGGCCGTGATGGCGTCGTTCAGCTGGCGCCAGGAGGCCCGTTCACCGGGCGAGATCGGCAGCGCCAGGTAGGCATTGGCGGAACGGTTCAGCTCGCCCAGGGCTTGCTCGATGGCCGCGCGCTCCTCTCCGCCGCCGAGCGACAGAATGGATCCGAGCAAGAACTCGACGTGCCGCGCCTCGGTACGCAAGGCGGCGAGATGCTCGATGCTCGGCGCCGAGTTGAACGCGATGCTGTCGGAGTCCGCATCGATCCGGCCCATGGCCTCCTGGGTGAACGCATTGGCGAGGAAGAAGGTGATGGCCACGACCAGGAAGGCGCCGACGAGGAACCGCTGGTCGAGCCGCGAGGGTGCGTGACCATGGCCCTCGCTCGAATGTGCGCCACCCTTCCGGTTACCCCAAAGGCCGAGCTTTCCACCCGCGCCGCTGAGGAGCGTCCCAAGGGATCGGGCGAAACGCATCGAGCTGTCGATAGCCCAGGACAGCCGCCGCGACGACACCCGGTTCAGGAACCCTGTGGGGTTTTCCCTGGCCAATCGGGTCCCCTCCTAGAGCCTCGGCGTCAAAGGCCTACATCGACCCCGAGGTGAGGGATGGGGTGGCTCATCGCCGACCTCCGTCCACGTCGCTTGCCACTCGGCTCAGCCCAGCGGAGCATTGGGGCGTGTCCTCCTTCAGCCGTTCGGCCTTCATGGCGTGCCTCCTGCTCGCTTGCCGTCCGGCCGAGACGGACACCTCGATGAGCCCCGAGGGACGCGCAGCCGCCATCTCGCGCCTCGCCGGTTCGCGCGATGAGGCTCATCTCCCGGCGCTGCTCGTGGCCGCGGACGACCCGAGTCCGCTCGTGCGCAAGGCGGCCGCTGGAGCCTTTGCCGCTCGTGGCGGCCCTTCCGCCATCGAGGCCCTCGGCACGCTCGTCGCCGACCCGGATCCGGAGGTGGTGGCTGCCGCGGCTCACGCGCTCTCTGCTCTCCCCTCCGAGCGGCGCGCGCGAGAACTGCTCGCCGCGGCTTATCCCAGGGAGGGGCCGATGGCGCGCGCTGAAATCGCGAGTGCCCTCGAGGCCCTGGGAGGATCCTTGCGCGAGGCCATCGAGCTCGAGGCCGCCCTGCTATGGGAACGAAACCGCCTGGCACTGCGGCGCGGGACCCCGTCCGAGCGGGCCGGTGCAGCCGAGGACCTCGGTCGGAGCGGACGTGCCGAAGCCGTGAAGCTCCTGTTGCCGCTCATCGACCCCGAGCAGGACGAGAACGTCCGGGTGACCGCGGCTGCGGCACGGGCCCTCGGGCTCGTCAAGGAGCGAGCCGTTCGCGCTCCTCTCGAGGCCTTGCTCCAAAAGGGAACCTATGCTGACGAAATCGAAGCTGCGGCCGAGGCACTCGGACTCCTCGGCGATCCCGCGTCGGCGGAGGCGCTTGCCACCCTCGCCGAGAGTGGGCCCCGCCGGCTCGCTCTCGCCGCCATGGAGGCGCTCGCCTCGCTCCCCCAGGCCCCCGAGGTCGGGTTAGCCCTGTGCCAGGTGGCGCTCCGCACGCGCCAGGTCGACCTCGCTGCCCGGGCAGCGGCCCAGGCGCGCATCCACGAGAGCGAATGCCCTGAAAAGCCCCTGCTTTCACGCCTTTCGGCTCACGGCCTCGAGGCGGTTTCCGCGCTCGCCGCCCTCGCCGAACTCAGGCTCACGCCGGAGGCGAGCGAGGTCGTGGGGCGCCGCGTGGAGCCGCTACTGGCCGCGTCGGATCCGGCCGTTCGCGCGCAAGCGGCGCGTACGCTCGGGCGACTCGGGCTGGAGCGGGCGAGGCCCGCCCTGGCGCGCCGCCGGGCCGATCTGGCCGACCGGCTCGACCGGGCGCGCATCGCCGCAGAATCCCTCGCCGCGCCTGAGCTCGAGGAGGAGCTCGGCGCGGTCCTCACCGCGCTCGCCCGCCTGCACGATCCGGAGACAAAAGCTTCTGCGGCGGCGCGAATCGCCGACCCGAGCCCGATCTTGCGCGCCTCGGCGGTCGAAGCGCTCGGCGCCCTCGGCGAGCAGGCCACAGCCGTCGGGGCCGCCCTGGGCGACCCGGACCCGCAGGTGTGGCGCGCCGCGGCCGAGGCCCTGGGCCGCATCGGAGCAGCGGGCGTGCCGGCGCTCTCGGAGGCCGCCGCCCGCTTCAGCCGTGAGGACCCCGAGCGATGTGGTGCCATCGCACATGCCCTCGGCGAGACCGGTTCCCCGCAGGCAGTGCCGGCTCTGACCTCGCTCACCGGCGGAAGGGCCGCCGCGATGGCGGCCGCAGCCCTGGGGCGCATCGGCACGCAGAGCGCCGCGGCAGCCCTGCTCTCCCTGCTCCACGGCTCGGACCCAGCCGGGCGCGCCGAGGCGCTCGACGCCATCGGAAGCCTCGTCACCTCCGAAGCGGGATCCGCCGCGGCGAGCGAGCTCACGAACGACCGGCCCGAGGTCAGAGCGGCCGCAGCGCGAGCCCTCGGACGCCTCCACTTCGAGCCAGCCGCCGCCCGGCTCGAGGGACTGCGCGCCGACTATGACGGCCAGGTGCGCCGCGCCGCGGTCGAAGCCCTCGCTAAGCTGCCCGTGAAGAGCGATCACCGGTGAGCGCGCTCCCTGGCTAGGTCGTGCATCTTCAGGGTATGTCCCTGCAGGGCGCTACCCGGACGGGTTCTTCATTGGTGATTGAGCGGACGCCCGCGATATAGCACCCTCGACCGATGGCCTCGGGGACCGAGATCGTCATCGACGGAAGCGACGGCGAGGGCGGAGGCCAGGTGTTGAGGACCGCGCTCTCCCTCTCGGCCATCACCGGGCAGCCGTTCTCCATCCACCACGTCCGCGCCAACCGGATCAAGCCGGGCTTGCGCCCCCAGCATCGGGAGGCAGCTCTCGCTGCGGCGCGGCTGTGCGCTGCCTCGGTGGTGGGAGCCGAGATCGGCTCGGACCGGCTCGAGTTTAGACCCGGTTCCCAGGTCGTCCCCGGCACTTACGAATTCGACATCCAGAAGGCGGGATCGACCGCGCTCCTCTTCCAGACAGTGTGTTGGCCCCTCGCGCTCGCGGGTGGAACCTCTCATCTCACCCTGCGCGGGAGGACGCACCAGCAATACAGCCCCACCTTCCATGACCTCGCCCTCGTGTGGGCACCGGCGGTGGCGCGACTCGGTTTCCGCTTCGAGCTCGAACTGCAGGCCGCGGGGTTCTACCCGGAGGGCGAGGGGGAGGTGACCGCTCGGGTCGAGGCCGCGCACGCCATGCCCCCACTCGACCTCCGCCACCGAGGCACTCTCGCTCAGGTCGAAGTCGTGGCCCTGGTGAGCGGGCTCTCTTTCGCCGTCGCCGAGCGGCTCGCCGCCCGAGCGCTGAAAGGCCTGCGTGACATCGGGGTTGCCGCCGATGCGACCCGAGTCCCGGTGCCAGCTCGCCGTTCGGCGGGGAGCCACCTCTTGCTCGTCGCTTCCTTCGAGCGCACCCGCGCCGGGTTCGCCGCACTGGGTGACCGCGGCCAAACCCCGGAGACGGCGGCGGACGATGCGGTGGAGGCCTGCGCGAAGTTCCTGAAAGGGGGGGCCGCCGTGGACCGCCATCGGGGCGATCAGCTCGTCTTGCCGGCGGCCCTCCTCGCCTCGGGCTTCGTGCCCTTCCCGCCGGGGATTGTACCGGCGACGCGCTACACGGTTTCCGCGGTGACCAAGCACCTCGTCACGACCGCAGAGGTCGTGAAGCGCTTCCTGAAGGTCGACATCGCGGTGACCGGCCGGGAGGAGGAGGAGGGCGAGGTGCTCGTCGGGCCCCCTGGCAGCCATGAAGAGGCCTACCCCCGCGAAGAGGCTCCCGGAGCTCGCGTGCCGTGAGGGGGAGCCGTATAGACGGCCCCGCAGGAGGGATCATCCTTGCGCCTCATCCTCGCCGCTTGTGCCGTGTTCGCCGCTTCCTGCTTTTCCGGACATGGCGCCTCGCCGACGGCTCGCCCTGAACCCGAAGGGACGAATGATGAGCCGGGTGCGGTCCTCGAGGCCTTCTCGGCCGCGCTCGAGGGGGGACGCTTCGAAGCCGCCTACGCTCTCCTGTCGGCCCGCTGGCGGGCGCGCGAGACGCCGGCACGGCTCGCGGAGGATTACCGATCTTCGGGGAGCGTCGGCCCGGATGCCCTTCATCGCGTGAGGGCGCTGCTCGCCGCCGGCGAGCGCCCGCGGCGCACCGGATCGGACCAGGCGGTCCTCGTCATCGGCGCGGAGGATGCCGCACGCCTGGTCCGCGAGGGCAAGGTCTGGCGGGTCGACGCGCTCGAGTGAGGACCTCGAGCCGTTGTCCCGGATCCTCGTACGGACTATAGGTAGTCGGCACATGCCGCTCGATCCCAGCACTGCCCTCGAGGCGCTCAAGAAGGTGGTCGATCCCGAACTCCACCGCGACATCGTCAGCCTCGGCATGGTGAAAGACCTGCGCGTGGAGGGGAGTACCGTCGCGCTCAAGGTCGAGCTCACCACGCCGGCCTGCCCCCTGCGCGAGACCATCGGCCGCGACGTCGAGGGGGTGTTGCGCGCCGCCGGAGCCGAACGGGTGAGCATCGCCTGGGGCGCCCAGGTGCGCTCAGCTCCGGGCGTGTCGGCAGCCGCGCTCACTCCCGGCGTGAAGAACATCGTCCTCGTCGGTGCCGGCAAGGGAGGGGTGGGCAAGAGCACGGTTGCGCTCAACCTGGCGGTCGCCCTCTCGCACCTCGGAGCGAGCGTGGGCATCCTCGACGCCGATATCTACGGTCCCTCCTTGCCGCTCATGACCGGAACCAGCGCCCGGCCCAACTCCAAGGACGGCAAGCGCCTCGAGCCGCTCGAGGTCTTCGGCCTCAAGGCCATGTCGATCGGTTTTCTCATCGACCCCGACCAGGCGCTCGTCTGGCGAGGCCCGATGGTGACGGGGGCCCTCATCCAGCTCTTGCGCGACGTGAACTGGGGTGAGCTCGATTATCTCGTGCTCGACCTGCCGCCGGGAACAGGCGACGTGCCGCTCACCCTCGCCCAGAACATCCGTGCGGCCGGGGTGGTGCTCGTCTCCACCCCCCAGGACGTCGCCCTCGCCGACGTCATCCGCGCCAAGCTCATGTTCGACAAGGTCGCCATCCCGGTGCTCGGGATCGTCGAAAACATGTCGTCGTTCGTGTGCCCGCACTGTCGCCAGGCGACCCCCATTTTCGATCACGGGGGTGCGCGCACGGCCGCCGAGAGGATGGATATCCGCTTCCTGGGCGAGATCCCTCTCGACCTCGCTATCCGGGAGGGGTGCGACCGGGGAGTGCCGGTCGTGTCGGGCGCGCCGACGAGCCCGCAGGCCAAAGCCTTCCTCGACGCCGCCATGCAGGTGGCGGGAGCAGTGTCCACTCAGGTCATGAAGGCCCCCAAGCTGCCCGTCATCGGGGCCCAACCGAGGGCATAGTGGCGGACGAAACCTCCAGTGCCAAGGTAGCCCCGCCCCCGGCCGGACCTGCGCCCGAGGAGACGGGCGAGGGTGGGACGCGCGGCTTCGTCGCCGAGACCGTGCGCAAGGCCGTGCTCACCGGGCTGGGAGCCTTCTTCCTCACCGAGGAGGGCCTGCGCAACCTCGCCCGCGAGTGGAAACTGCCCAAGGACATCGTGAGCTTCGTCGCCGCCCAGGCCGGTGGCGCCAAGGACGAGCTCCTGCGGGTGGTCTCCGAGGAGGTCCGCAAGTTCTTCGAGTCGGAGGCGCTGCGACGTGAGTTCCTCCGGCTGCTCACCTCCATGTCGATCGAGATTCACGCCGAACTGAGCCTCAAGCCGGCCTCGGGCTCGAAGCACCTCGAACCCAGGATGAAGGTAGGCGCCGTGAAGCCCCGCCTGCGCCGCAGCGAGGAGCTCGACGGCGAATGAAGGCGCTCGCGAGGCTCGTCTTTCTCGCTGGCGCCCTCGCCATCGGTCTCTTCCTCTTCCGGGCGGCACCCCGCGACGTCACCCTCGTCTACGCTCTGAAGAGCCCGGGCATTCGCTCACTCGAGGTCGAGATCGACAAGGGCGGAACGCCCGTGCGCCGCGCCGAATTTCGCCTCGCCACGTCGGACTCCCGCGAGATCGCTCACCGGGTGCGCCTGACGGACGGCGACTACCTCCTGCACTTCACCCTGCGAGGTGACGGCCCGGACCGCCGCCTCGAGCGGTCCGTCTCCATCACCGAGGCAGGCACGGTGGTCCTCCCCGTCGGCGACTGAAGGCCACCGCTCACGAGAGCGCTGGGGTCCCGACCTCGTCGGGCGCAGCTGGTGCCGTCTTCGCCTCCGGGGTTGCCCTCGGCAGCGACAGGTGAAAGCGCGTGCCTCGTCCCACCCGAGAACTCACGCTGATGTGTCCACCGTGTGCGTCGACGATGCTCTTCACGATGGCGAGGCCGAGGCCAAGGCCAGCCCCTTTTTGCCGCTGCTTCACCACGTCGCCCACCTGGTAGAGGCGATCGAAGATGCGCTCGAGATGCTCCGGCGGGATGCCCTGGCCGTCGTCCGAGACCGAGAGCTCGACGAGTCCGGCCGGCCCACCCGCCACCGCCACCCGGACGTGACCGCCTTCGGCACAGTAGCGCTCGGCGTTGGAGAGGAGATTCATGAGGACCTGGAGGAGGCGCTCGCGGTCGCCCCAGGCCCGCGGCGTGCCCCGGTGCACGCGGGAACGCAGGATGAGGCCCCGTTCCTGGTAGCTCGGCGCGAGGGCCATGGCCGCCTGGTGCACGAGCTCGGGCATCTCCACCGGGCTGAAGCTCAGCTTCTCCCGGGTGAGTTCGTAGCGCGAGTACTCGAGGAGCTCCTCGATGAAGCTGCGCAGCCTTCGCCCGCTGGTGGCGACCACGCGCAGGCTGTCGCGCTGACCGGTGGTGAGATCGCCAAGCTTGCCCGAGAGCAGCAGGTCCGCGTACCCGAGCACGGTGACGAGCGGTGTCCTCAGCTCGTGCGAGATGTTGGCGAGGAAGTTGTCCTTGCGCCGATCGAGCTCCTTGAGGGCGCGCACGGCCCGGGTGAGCTCCTGGGTCCGGCGCTCCACTTCCGACTCGAGGCGGGCCTGTTGGGCGCGCAGCTCCGAGAACAGGCGCGCCTTCTCGAGGGCGATCGACGCCTGGAGCGCGAACGCGTCGATGCCCTCCGGGTCGCTCTTGCGCAAGCGGGCCGCCGCCACGACGAGCAGTCCGGAGATGCCCTCGTCGTAGCGCAGGGGTGCCACCACCACGTGCCTCAAGCCGAGCAGGCGCCCAAGCTTGCGGACCTGCTCGGCGGTGGCCCCGAAGAGTTGCCGTGCCACCTCCGGCGCCCGGGCCGTGTAGACGGTGCGGCCCTGCCGAAGGACCCTCGCCACGAGGGGAGCGCGACCCGGGTCGACGCCGAGATCGGAAAGCCGATAGCCGAGGACGCGCTCGGTCGCGCGTTGCAATGGCTCGCTGAAGCTCGAGAAGGCGAAGCGATAGGGAGGACGTGGACCGGCGGGCGTGTGCTCCGCCGTGAGGACGGCCGAGTGGAACCCGAGCCGGATGAGTTCGCGGCAAATGACGCCCAGGATGGCCCGGCCGTCGGTCTCCACCATGAGGTGGGTCCCGGCGAGATTGAGGGCTCCGAGCGTGTCCTTCGCCTGGGAGAGCTCCGCCAGGGCCCGCTTCTCCCGCCGCACGTCGAGCGCCGCCCGCTGGTGGCGGCTCGCGAGTTCGCTGCGCAGGGCCTCGGCTTCGAGCCGCCCGGATACCTGCCGCGCCAGCCCCCGGTAGGCCTTGAGCGCCACGCGATCCGGACGCCTCTCCACCACCACCCGCAACCAACCGAAGGGCGAGGACCCGCTCGAGATGGCAAGGAAGACCTGCTTCAGGCCGCGACCACCGATGAGACGGGCCAGCGCGGCTTCGCAGGTCGCCACCCGCACCTCGCCGAGCCGACGCGGCTCGGGCAGCTCGCGGGTCGCCGGGGAGCGGATGAGCTCGCGGGAGAGCTCGGCACGTTCGGCGCGTGACAGGCCCGAGGCACTGAAGGCCGCGCTCTCCCAGCGCGACCCCGAAGCGGCGCTGGCGAGGAGGAGCTCGACGAGAGGAGCTCCGGCGACGCTCGAGGCTTCGCGCACCACGGCCCGGTGAACGCGGTCGAGCATCGGCCGGAGGCGCGGCAGGTCTTTCGGGCCGGAGACCATGTTTCAGGGATGCTTCCACCCACGCGCTGCGTTGACAAGCCAGGGTCGCAAGCCTACACCACCGAGCGGGAGGCTCACGCATGGTCATCGAGCGGATGGCTGTGATCGGTGCTGGTCAGATGGGCGCTGGAATCGCGCAGGTGGCAGCCCAGGCGGGCGTCGAGGTGGTGCTGGCCGATGCGACGTTCGAGTTGGCCCGTGCGGGCCTCGAGCGGGTAGCGGTCGTCCTCGCCAAGCTGGTCGAGAAGGGAAAGTTCTCCGCCGGAGATAGGACCGCGCTCCTCGGGCGCATCAAGCCAGCCGAGCGCCTCGAGGATTGCGCACGCGCCCAGCTCCTCGTCGAGGCCATCGTGGAGAACGAGGCCGCCAAGAAGGAGCTCTTCAGAAGGGTCGACGCGCTGCTCGCACCGGAGGCCATCTTCGCGTCGAACACGAGTTCCATCTCCATCACCGCGCTCGCCGGCGCCACCCGGCGCCCGGAGCGCTTTCTCGGCATCCACTTCATGAACCCCCCACCGGTGATGGAGCTCGTCGAGATCATCCGTGGCCTTCAGACGAGCGAGGCCACCTATCGGACCGCCCTCGAGCTCGCCAAGCGCTTCGGGAAGACCACGGTAACCGCCAAGGACCGACCGGGGTTCGTCGTGAACCGGATCCTCATTCCCTTGCTCAACGAGGCCTGCTTCGCCCTCGAGGAGGGCCTCGCCACCGCCGAGGACATCGACACCGGCGTGAGGCTCGGCCTCAATCACCCCATGGGACCGCTCACGCTCGCCGACTTCGTCGGGCTCGACACGCTCCTCTCCATCGCCGAGGTACTCCACCGCGAGCTCGGCGACGACAAGTATCGTCCGGCCCCCATCCTGCGCCAGTACGTGGCGGCCGGCTGGTATGGTCGCAAGGCCGGTCGCGGGTTCTACGTCTACAGTTAGCTCGGCTACGGCCCCTTGGGTGGCGTACCGGCGACCGTCAAGAGGAGGGGAGCGATGCACCTCGACAACGTCCTCTGGCAGGTGGAGGAGGGGGTGGGTGTCGCCACCGTCAGCCGCCCCAAGGCGCTCAACGCGCTCGACCGCCGGACCCTGGACGAGCTCTCGGAGATCCTGGATACCGTCGCCGCTGACCGAGCCCTGCGGGGTGTCGTCCTGACCGGGGCGGGTGACAAGGCTTTCGTGGCCGGTGCCGACCTCAGCGAGATGGCGCGCCTCAGTGCCCATGAGGCGCGCGCCTTCGCGGAGGCCGGGCAGCGCACCTTCGCCAAGCTGGAAGCGCTGCCCATCCCCACCATCGCGGCGGTGAACGGCTTCGCCTTCGGCGGTGGGTGTGAACTCGCCATGGCCTGCGATCTCGTCTACGCAAGCGAGAAGGCACGCTTTGGCCAGCCCGAAGTGAACCTTGGCCTCATCCCGGGCTTCGGAGGAACGCAGCGGCTCTCGCGCCGGGTGGGCCTCATGCGTGCGAAGGAGATCATCCTCACCGGGGATGCCCTCGACGCCGCCCGGGCGAAGGAGATGGGCCTCGTCCTCGAGGTCCTTCCTGCGGACAAGCTCCTCCCCTTCGCCATGGCCCAGGCCCGCAAGATCGCTTCGCGGGGCGCGATGGCGGTGGCCGCGGCCAAGCGGGTGATCTCGGCTGGGGCCGAGATCGAATGTGCGGCGGGCTGCGCCCTCGAGGTCGAGGCTTTCGCGCTCCTCTTCACGACCGACGATGCGCGCGAGGGCATGGCGGCGTTCCTCCAAAAGCGGCCCGCCCGCTTCAAGGGCGCCTAGGATAAAGGGGGAGGGGGCTTTCCATGGACATCCACTTCACCGACGAGCAGCGCCAGGTCCGCGATCTCTGCCACGATTTTGCCGAGCAAGAGCTGCGGCCGCATGCCCGCCAGTGGGACGCGGAGCACCGCTTCCCGAGCGAGGCGGTGAGGAAGCTGGGCGATCTCGGCCTCATGGGAGTCGCCATCCCCGCCGAGTGGGGCGGGGCCGGCATGGACGCGCTCTCCTATGCCCTCGCCATGGAAGAGATCGCTTGGGGTTGCGCCGGCACGAGCGTCATCATGAGCGTCAATAACTCGCTCTATTGCGACCCTTTGCTCGCCTTCGGGTCCGAGGAGCAAAAGCGCGAGTTCCTCGTCCCCTTCGCGCGGGGAGAGAAGCTCGGCTGCTTCGCCCTCACCGAACCGAAGAGCGGCTCGGACGCCGCCGAGATGCAGACGGTGGCGGTGGCCCGGGGCGACGAGTACGTGCTGAATGGGTCGAAGAACTTCATCAGCAACGGCCCTCAGGCCGCCTGCGTGCTTGTCTTCGCCATCACCGACCGGGCAAAGGGGCACCGGGGCATCAGCGCCTTCCTCGTCCCGAGCGAGTCGATCGGGCTCGTGCGCGGCAAGATCGACGACAAGGTGGGGATCCGCGCATCGAGCTCCTGCACGCTCTTCTTCGAGGACTGCATCATCCCGTCACGGCTGAGGCTGGGACGCGAGGGCGAGGGCTTCAAGATCGCGATGTCCACGCTCGACGGTGGTCGGGTCGGCATCGCGGCCCAGGCCCTCGGGATCGCGCGTGCCGCCCATGAAGAGGCGGTGGCCTACGCCAAGGAGCGTACGGCCTTCGGACAGACCATCTCGAACTTCCAGGCTATTCAATTCATGTTGGCCGACATGGCGACCGAGCTCGAAGCGGCCCGCCTGCTCGTCTGGCGCGCCGCCGCGAAGAAGGACACGGGCCAGCGCTTCGGCGCGGAGGCGGCCATGGCCAAGCTCTTTGCTTCCGAGATGGCCGAACGTGTGACTTCCCGGGCCATCCAGATCCACGGAGGGCTCGGCTACATGAAGGAGTGCGACGCGGAGCGCCACTGGCGCGACAGCCGCATCACCGAGATCTACGAGGGAACGAGCGAGATCCAGCGCCTCGTCATCTCGAACGCGCTACTCAGGTCTTAGGCCGCTCCTCCATGGACTTCGAACCGAGCGAAACTCAGGCCCAGGTCCAGGCCACCGCCCGGGCCCTGGCGCGGGAGGTGATCGCACCGGCCGCGGCCGAACTCGACAAGACGGGTGCCTTCCCCGAGGCCATCGTGCGGGAGCTCGGAAGCTTGGGTCTTCTGGCGGTGAACGTACCGGAGCGGCTGGGCGGCTCGGAGGCCGGCGTGGTCGCCTACGCCCTCGCCCTCATGGAGGTCGCGGCCGCCGACTGCTCGGTGGCGGTCACCATGGCGGTGACCAACATGGTCGGCGAGGTCATCGCCCGCGAGGGGACGCCCGAGCAGGCCGAGCGCTGCTGCCCGCGTCTCGCCTCCGGCGAGTGGCCCGCCGGGGCCTTCGCTCTTTCGGAACCGCAAGCGGGGTCTGATCCGGCGGGGCTCGCCACCCGCGCCGAGCGCCGGGGTGACCGCTGGATAATTCACGGTGAGAAGCAGTGGATCACGAGCGGGGACCGGGCCGGCGTCTACATCACCTGGGCGAAGAGTGACCCGGCGGCGGGTGCAAGGGGCATCACCGCCTTCCTCGTGGAGAGGGGCACTCCCGGAGTCATCGTGGGGCGGCGAGAACAGAAGATGGGGCTTCACGCCTCGCCCACCGTCGCCCTCAGCTTCGAAGGCGTGGAACTCCCCGACGCCTCCGTCCTCGGCACCCCCGGCGACGGATACCGCATCGCCATGGCCGCCCTGGACGGTGGGCGCATCGGCATCGCCAGCCAGGCCACCGGAACCCTCCGGGCCGCGCTCGAGGCCGCCGCTGCCTACGCCCGCTTGCGCAGCGCCTTCGGCCGGACCTTGAGCGAGTTCGAGGCCATCCGCTTCATGCTCGCCGACATGGCTACCGAGCATGAGGCGGCGAGGCTCCTCACGCTGCGAGCCGCCGCCCTGAAGCAGGAGGGCCGGCCTTTCCGGTGCGAGGCCTCGATGGCCAAGCTCTTTGCAAGCGAAGCCGCCCAGCGAGGGGTCTCCAAAGCGGTCCAGATTCACGGTGGCTACGGCTACGTCGACGGAGCACCCGTGGAGCGCTACTTCCGCGATGCACGCGTGCAGACGATCTACGAAGGGACGAGCGAGATCCAGAGGCTCGTCATCGCCCGCGAGATCCTGAGGCGCGAGGGGCCGCCCCGTTCCGTCTCGGTTTAGGTGCTCGGGAATGGCAAGGCGAGCTACCGAGGAAGCGCTCCTTCGCTCCATCGATCTCGTCTAACCCGCCTGGGCTCGTGGCACCTCGCCGTCGATGGCGATGAGGTGTCCGGACCGAGCTCGCTTGGTTCGCAGGTACTCGATGTTGTGCGGGTTCGCCGGGGAGGGGAGGGCGACCCGCTGCCGCACCGGGATTCTCGCCTGCTCGAGGGCGAAGAGCTTGTCTGGATTGTTCGTCATGAGCGCCACGCTGCGCACACCGAGGTGCCTCAGCACGGCGGCAGCCGCATCGTAGCGCCGAGCGTCATCGGGGAGGCCGAGGCGCCGGTTGGCCTCCACGGTGTCGAGCCCCTGCGCCTGCAGAGCATAGGCGCGGATCTTGTTGCCGAGCCCGATGCCGCGCCCTTCCTGGCGCAGGTAGATGAGCACGCCTCGGCCGCGCTCGGCGATGAGGTCGAGCGCTCGATCGAGTTGGGCGCGGCAGTCGCACTTGAGCGACCCGAGCACCTCACTCGTCAGGCATTCGGAGTGGATCCGGGTGAGGATGTCCTCGCCCGCGACTTCTCCCATCACCATGGCCAGGTGTTCCGCCGCATGACCCTGCTCGCGGAACACCATGACGCGAAAGGTCCCGCGCGCTGTCGGCAACGGAGATTCCGCGAACAGTTCGACCTTGGCCAGTGCGACCTTGACCTCCGCCAGCTTCCTCATCTTTCAGCCTCGGGCACGTTGTTCGAGCATTGGATGTCCGAGAGTGCATAGAGGTGACAAGGCGCGCGGGCCAAACAAAGCGCTCGCCTGACCCCGAAGAGCGCGCGCCCGCCGAGCACATTGACACGGCGTGCCCCTGCCGTTAGGTCCGCACCTAGGACGAACGGAGCGTTCCTCGTGATCGGGGCGGAGTACTCCTCAGGCGACCTGGCGCGGGCGACGGGCAATACCGTAAGGACCATCCGTTTCTACGAGGAGCAGGGGCTCCTCCAGCCGGCCGAAGTTAGCGAGGGCGGCCACCGCCGCTACACCGAGGCCGACCTGGAGAAGCTGCGCCTCATCGCCGACCTTCGCGAGCTCGGACTGCCGCTCTCGCAGATCCGGTCGGTCCTCGATCTGAGGAACGGCTGCACGACGGCCGCCGAGTTCGCGCGGCGCTTCGAGCAGGTCCTCGTCGATCACATCGAGCAAGCGCAGAAGCGGCTCGATCGGCTACGGCGCGTGAAACGGGAGCTCATGGAGGCGCTGGACGCTGTGCAGACCCGGCTCGCCTGTCACGACCCGAATCGCTGCCCATGCGCGGTGAGTGAGTCGCTGGGATCCATGCGCATCGTGAAGGTGCTGGCCGGGAGCGGCTTGTGCCAACACGTTTCGGGCAAGGACGAAGCGAAGAGCTGAGGCGGCCTCCGAGTCTCGCGAACCCGCGTCGCGCCCCGGCCGAGGCGCCGCGGAGGCGGGCGAGCGGTCCGCGCACAGCTCGGCCACGGCTCCGCCCACGAAGCGACCAGGTCTCTCCGTCCAACCGATTCGCAGCGTGCACCCTCCCGGCAAGTCCCTCGCTCGGGCACTGTTCGAGGGTGGAGGCCCGCGCCCGTACCTCTCGGTCGCACCCGGGGCCCTGGGCGGCAGTGAAGGTCTCGGCGAGTTCGCCAGGGCCTTCGCGGCTCGGGCAGAGCGGCTCGTGCGCGTGCGTCTGCCCGTGCACCATTCAGGCGTTGCTCCCGCACCGGCTCATCTCCACCTTTCGAGGGGAATTCTTTTGGAGGAGGACGCGATCATGAACAGTCAGAGGAAATACGTACTGCCGGGCGCAGCACTCCTGGTGTTGTCGGCGGCGAGCTGCGCGAGCACGCAGCAGCAAGCGAACGAGAGCCCGAACCCACTCACGCGCCAGGTTGAACAGTCCCAGGAGCGGAGCGAGAGAGCCTTCGACCGCGCCGAAAAGGCGCAAGCGGCGGCCTCCGAACAAGCGCGCAAGGCGGCGGCCGCTCAGACCCAGGTTCAGCAGGACGAGCAGAAGTTAGCCCAGGATCAGGACATCGCTCGCCAGGAGCAGGCGCGGGCGGCGGAACTCCAGCAGGAGGCCGCGCAGGAGCGGAAGCTCGCCGACGCCGAAGCGGCTCAGAGTCAGAGCGCCGCGAGCCAGGCTCTGCTCCAGCAGACGCAGGCGAGCTCGCACGGACAGCAGCTCGCGGCTGGCCTGGTGACCGAGGTGCGACCGGACGAAGTGGTGGTCCAGCCACCGTCGGGAAGCTCGATGTCCTTCAGGGTGAATTCCAACACGAACGTGAGCCTCGCAGGCCAGAAGGCGTCGCTGCGCGAGCTGCGGGCCGGCAGCCACGTGCGCGTGGCCTATCAGGGCTCGAGTGAAGGGCCGACCGCCGCCTCGATCCAGGCGCAGGAGCCCAATGCCCAGGCGCCCGCCGCGCCGCCGCCGGCTCAGCCCGCCGCGCCGCCGCCGCCGCCCGATGGAACGCAGCAGTGACCGCAGCCACAACGCGAACCTTCCCAAGGCCGCGGCCACCCGCAGGCTAGTTACCATAATGTGCATTATCAGACGCTCGAACCGTTCAGTAGCGTTGCGTTTAGCTCCACCACTGGGTCAGAGTTTTCCGTCACAGGGCCTTCTGGTCGTCTTTCCTGACGCACCGTTGGGATGCCAACCACGCAGACGCTCGTTAGGCGTCGACGATGCCCGTCTACACCGTTTCGGACCCGCGGACCCTCCGGCGCTGCGCGGCCCCGTTCTCGTCGATGCTCGTGGTCTGCCAGGCTACTGATCGAGCGACTGTACCGGTTCGCCGAGAGCAGCTCTGGCCGCGAGACTCGCTCGACGCCATCATCGGTCGCGCCGACCTGGCTCGCATCGACGACCTCCTGCACGCCTACTTCAGCCGGCTGCGACGCGAAGCGCTCGAGATCGGGCACCCAGCCGACGAGGCCTGGCGCGTCGCTGCCAGTTCGCCGTCAGGTCCTGCGAGCGCCCGCTGGCGGCCCGTCCTCGCCGGCGGCTCGCGGCGGCCCGCGGGCTCCTGACGGAGTCCTCTGTCATGTTCGTGAGCAAGTGCCAGCGTACCGCGCTCGCGGGCGTCCTTCGCGCGGCGAGCTGCTCTTCATACTGGTTCGCCGCCATCGGGTAGAACCGCGCTCGCCTACGGAGAGCGGCAGCACCGCTCTCGGTAGCTGGACCGTCTGAGCCGGCTCGACCACCAGCTGGCCCTGCGGTCCAATGCGCCGCCGGCGTGGTGTCGTTTCCTTCATAGGTCCGTGAGCCACCGGCTGACGCTCTCCATGGTCGAGCACCGGTGCGACCTTCGATCGGGTGGCAGAACGCGGCAAGGACAGCGGCAGGAAACTTTCCCACCGCTTGAG
>Ga0335078_10000200_pt1 | contig 98517 bp, 87 predicted proteins | sample Lox_Sample_32_FD_206711 | JGI IMG/M metagenome (GOLD analysis project Ga0335078, IMG submission 206711) | Soil microbial communities from Loxahatchee National Wildlife Refuge, Florida, United States - Lox_Sample_3.2 | ecosystem: Environmental > Terrestrial > Soil > Wetlands | place: USA... | reverse complement strand
CCGCGAATTATGGCTTCATTCCGCAGACTCTGGCTGAAGATGATGATCCGCTCGACGTGCTGGTGCTTTCGCAAGAAGCCGTTGCGCCTCTCACCGTTATCCCGGCCAGAGCAATTGGGCTCATTACAATGATGGATGCCGGGAAGAAAGATCACAAGATCATTGCCGTCGCCACCGGAGATCCCGAATTCAATTCCTACCAAGAAGCAAGCCAGCTTCCTCCACACCGTCTACTTGTGTTGCGCAGGTTTTTTCAGGATTACAAGCAGCTGGAAGGCAAGGTTGTTGAGGTGGAGGAAATGGCTCCCGTTGACACAGCATATCCCATCATTGAAGACGCGCTGCATCGTTACAGCCAGGAACGACGACGTGGTTTTGAACCTCGATCCACGCACTAAATTCTGCTCAGTGCTTCAGCGCTGCAGGTCACGCGCTCGCAACGCAAGGCCCTTCGCAACCGAGGTGAACTCGGATCCACCGACGATACGCCCGCGTCCAAAGCGGTGTTCGAAGATCCTGCGCACAGCAGGTACGAAAGAACTGCCTCCGGTGAGAAACACCCTGTCGACCTCCGATGGTTTTACACCACGGCTTTGCAGCATGTGGTCGACGCATGACGCGATCGCATGAAGCTCGTCCGATATCCACTCTTCGAACTCTGCGCGTGTAACCGTTTGCGAAACGTGAATTCCTGGAACGCGGAAGGAAAACATCGCTTCGGGCCTTACTGAGAGCTCATATTTAGCGTGTTGCACAGATCGGTGAAGCTGAAATCCAAGATCTTCCGTAACAAGCATGATGAACAGGTCGATTTTGTCAGGCTCAAGTGCCCGTGCACGCAAGGCCCGCAACGCTTCCATATTTTCGTTCGATTTAAGAAAAGAGAGATGATGCCAATGCTCGAGTTTTGCAAACGGCCAGTTCGGTACGGTCCCGGTTTTTCCGACAAGCCGCCATTGTGAACCGCGTCCGAGCAGAGGAGCGACCAGATGACGGACTAGTTTTGCGTCGAAGCTGTCACCGGCGATTCCTACGCCAGCGCTTGCCAAGACCCTCTCCTGAGAATTCCCCCGGCGTGCATCCGGGCCGACGCGGACCAGTGTGAAATCGGTCGTGCCGCCTCCAAAATCACCGACCAGCAGCAGTTCGTCTTTGCTCAGACTCGCTTCGTACGAATAAGCCGCGGCGATCGGCTCGAATTCAAACTGCACCTCGGTAATGCCGGCCATCGCCAGGGCTTCCGCCAGTCGTTTGGTCGCATACTCATCATCGGCGTGGTGTGTGGCGCCAACGAACCGCACAGGGCGACCGACGACCGCTTTCGTACCGACCGGAACTCCGGATTTGCCAGCTGCTGTCTTTAAAGAACGGAGCAAATAACCTACCAACTCTTCGAATCGGTAGCTTTTCCCGAACAAGCTTGTCGACTTTAATGACGAGTTTGCCAAGTAGGATTTGATGGACTGGATCAGCCGCCCGCCGTCCTCCGCGTGTAAGTAGCGCTCGATAGCATCGGGCCCGGCGTAGGCACACAGCTCTCGACGCATGCCTTTTTGCGGAGGAATAAAGAACAGAATTGACCGAAACGTGTCGGATTCGGTGTCGCCGGACCGATAGCGTGCTGTTGTGACGTGGCCGAATTCATCGGCCATGGCGACAGCGCTATTCGTCGTACCAAAATCGATTCCGATCATTACTTTCAATTCCTCCCCAGAGTTAATTCCGTGGTTTCGGCTGGTATCTCCGGGAGGCGTCGCACCGCACAAAAACCCACTCGACATCACCGCAAAGATGGGAAGCACGACCGAGGAGATTTCTCATTGTCCTTAGTGCGGTATTGCGTCAGAAATCGGCTGACCGGCCTTGGGCACATCCTTTGGATAGTCCTCTCCGAGAAGTGCGGCCAGCGTGGCTGCGATCTGATTTTGAGAAACAGGCTGCACATTTGCACGGTTGCCCAGGGGTGAGGTGTCAGGGCCAAGAAAAGCCATCCAGATGTATTTTGAATCCGGAATCTTTTCTCCGTGGTCTCTCCAGTCTCGACGCCCGCTGCCTCGGCCATGATCGGATGAAATAATCAGCGTGGTTTTGCCGCGATACTCGGGGATGGTCTGCACTGTCTCCCATAGCGTTCGGATGTAATAGTCTACGCGGTGCGCCGCGTTCAAATATTGCGCATAGTCGCCTTCATGTGCCCAGTCGTCGGTTTCGCCAAACGACACAAAGAGCACGCGCGGCTTCTGCTGCTTCAGATACTCCATCGCCGTATAGAAGGGGACGGAATCAAATGGCTCTTCATCCCAAACTCGCGGTCCGTCCTTCTTTAGCTGGTTGAGAAGATCCACTTGCGGGTTTCCAGATAGCATGGAGAAGGGATCGTATCCAGCACTGACTGGGAAGCCCGCTCTTTCTACATTGAAGATGAAAGGAAAGACGTCCCAGGCCGCGAAAGCCGCTACGCGACTACGATACGGGGCCTTGGAGTGCAACCACTCCAGCACAGTGACATTCGGGTTTGGAACCTTATCGTTGCTCTTCACTCTCGGATCGGCGAAGCCACAGAGTGTTTCGCTGTAGCCTGGATAGGAAAAATTCAGGCCGTTCGTCACGAAAGCATCCGAGTGCTTATCGCGATCACCGTAGATTTGCCCCTCTTTCGCCACGACCTGCCACAGGAACGGCATTAAAGCCAAACGCCGCTCATCACTGCCTTGCCGCCAGTAGTTCTTCTGCACACTTTCGGTATCCGCAACTTTGCCATATCGTTTGTTGATCAAGTTACTGTCTGCGCCGCGGAAAACCTCCTGCCAACGCAGGCCATCGGTCATTACGAAAATTACATTGTCTGTTTTGTGGATCTGCTGACCATTTAAAAGGCCACCTGATCCTGCAAGCACAGCCCACAAACACAAGAACTTGATTGCGCGAAGCAGCACGAAGGCCTCCTAGTACAACCAAGAGCTCGATTATTCGAGCACGTTGCCGTTCTCGTTTATCTGAATGAGATTAACAGCAAGAGTTTCTCAATCCTACCTCGGTTCAAGTTTCGCGAAGGGCTGCCCACAGAGCGGTATAACCACAGGGAATGACCTTCATACGAAAAGTTATTGGACAAGACTGAGACCGAGGACTCAAATTGGTTAACATTCTGCGATTCCAGCCATCGAAATAAGCTCGCTATTGCTTAGCCAGCCTATGCGATTGGAGGTCGCATTTTATAAAGAGGGCATCCCAATGGCAGACCTTGCTCGCAAAATGCCAGAGTCGTCGCACCTCGTCGGCCTTTCTATAGGCCCTGTTGACCTCGCGAACGAAAAACATTACTCCGTCATCGAGATTTCTAAACTCTGGGCTCTCAGTCAAAAGACGGTCCGCAGGATCTTCGAAAGGGAACCCGGTGTGATTCATTGGGGATCGGAGGAATCCCGCCACAAGCGTGGCTACCGCACATTACGAGTACCCGAGACAGTCTTACTGCGCGTTCATCGGAAGCTGCGACGAGCAAGTTAGCATCGATACGTTCGTGCTCTTCACGCCGTCTTCACCCGCTGCGGTTGCTTCCGGCGCGACCTCCTGCCATTGCTTTGTAGGATAGTCCAGGCCTTGCGAACATTGGCTGCCAGAAGCTCTTGTCGAGCCTTAACCCACGGGGCGTAGTGTTTCTCCGTGATCTTCACACTCTTATGCCCGAGCAGAATTGAGACCTGTTCGAGGGGCACGCCAGCGAGCAGCATCTCGACCGCGAATGTGTCGCGAAACATGTGCGGATGGGAGCGTTTTGCTGTTCCGTCCTCTCGCCGCAAGTTAACAATCTTGAAGAGCCGGCGGAAACTTCGCTGCCAGTTGCCAACCACTGACTTGGGCGAACCATTGCCAGACCAGAAGAAATACCGGGGATTCGGAGAAGGACCAGGTGGAATTGTGCGCAGCAGTTCCGCAACATCTGGCGGAAGCGGAACATAAACCGGATTGCCGGTTTTCGCGCGATACAAGAAAAGTTCGTCTTTGTCGTTCAGCCGCCGCCTCTCCAGCGTTACGGCGTCGCGGATGGCGAGTCCGCTCCAACGCATCAACAGAGTCAGAATCCGAAGACGCGTCGCTTGATTTCTGCACTCAACCCAGCCCTTTGGCTGATAAATGTACGTTGCGTCAATGATCTGTTCGAATTCATGTTTCGGGAAGTAGTCAGTCGGAGGTCCGTCCGCTCTGATTCGACCCAATGAAACAGCGGGGTTCGATTTGATCCAACCGAGTCGAAGGCAGTAATAAAAGAAACCAATCAATCTCTCCTGCTTTTTCTTCTTGGCGAGAGGCCCGTCTTCCCATGTGTCACGAAATGCTTCCAAGTCCGCCGTTGTGATGTCTTCGAGATTTTTCAATCGCGACTCAGTTGCCCATGACAGAAATTGCTTTTCGAAGATTGTCTTCAATTTGTCGATAGTCGAATCAGCCAAGTTCTGGTTGCGCTTGCTCTTCAGGAAGCGCATCACCGCGTCCTTCACGCTAACCTTTTCGCACGTAACGCCCGCCGATTCGCGGTCGCATTTTGCTTGGACTCGTACTCCGCCTCCAACTCTCGTTTGAAATCTTCTGCTTTTTCCCAGCTCCGAGTCTTCGCACTTCGGCGAATGAACGGACCATCCGATCCCAGAACCCCGTTGATCCACTTTGGGCAGCGGCAACGCTTGTAATTGATGTCGTCAGAAGTGCAGGGAGGGTAGTGGCGAGAGTAGACGGAGAGCATGGATTCGGCCTTTGCCGAATCCATTGTGCGTTTATTGTACGATTTTCCCTATGTTTTATAACTTATTTGTAATCAGTAATATATAGTGGTGGAGGCGGCGGGAGTCGAACCCGCGTCCGAAAATGTTACTGGTCAAGAGCCTACATGCGTAGTCGCGTTCATGCCTTGGGCATTACCCCAAGACGTTCGCGGCGCGCGCTCAGAACGGACAAGAAACGCGATCCGCTAGCCTGTGGTCTTAACCTTCCGCCCCAGACGTAGACGGAAGGAGCAGCTCGCTGTGCGACGTCCTTCGGAGGCCCGCGAGCAAAGCCTCCGGGGACGGCTGCCTAACTAATTAGGCTGCGTATGCCATCTGTTGATTGGCAATTATCATTTTGCACGCGATTACGGGTGTGTGCACCCCGGCATGCCTCTTGGCCGCAAGCATCCCCGTCGAAGCCGTGACGCCCCCACTGGTGGGTCTGGCCAGCAAAGAACCACTTCCAATCTAGGTTTGACCGCAGAGGAAGTCAATCTGTTAGATGATCCAAGCGTATCTGCGGTTCTGCGATTCCTGGCCATTGGGCCGGGAAATTTCTCTTGATATTACCTCGGCAACACATTGAATTGGTGGAGATTACGTCAAAGCCCCCACGGTCTCGACCTGCAAAGTCTTGGAAAACAAAGACTCGCGCAGCGCTATGGGTAATAACCTAGTTGACACACATGTAGATACCCGTCACACTTCTCTGCGTTTGCATGATGTCCATGCAAGCGGTGATGAGATTGTTGATGCACATGGCGGGGAGCGCCGGGGCGTGCTTTCTGACTGTCTACATGGACGTGCAGACAGTTCTAGCGTGGATTCTAGACAAGATTCTAGCTCCCCTGATAGTGGCGTGGCTGCTTCACAAGCAAAAGCGCCGAAAGAAAAAAAGCGGAACTGGTCGGCGGCGATAGCGATACTTTTGCTTGCCGTGACAGGGCTATTGTTTCTTTGGTGTTCCTCCGTCGATATTGTAGTCCACACATTTGCTGGCGGAAAAACCAAAGACGTGGGGAGGGTTTTCGGTTTTAAAGAAAGGCCGCCAAGCACAAAACTGCGTCCACCACTCACCGAAACTGTCTACGTACTCGACGCGGCCGAACACTACTACGTACCACGTCCCGGCCTCAAGGCCGGACCAAACATCCGCTGGGACTTGGGCAATCGTCCCGTATTTGTAGACGAGAACGAGGGGCACTGCAGATGGTTGTGCGCCAATAAACAGTGGTGGGTTAGTGAACTTTGTAATGTATCCAATCGCATCAAGGTCTGGCTCCTGTGCGGCGGGCAGGAACTGAACCATGACAGTTCCGTGGACTTTAGAGGCAGTAGCCTTGCCAGGGTTCTGAAGTTCTATCGGGATCATCCCTGCTTTCTTAATATCGTCGGTTGTTTCTTTGTAAAAAGTCGTCGTTGTGATTTGAACGAAGGATCTAGATTGGGAGTATTGAAGTTCAAGGACTCTACGGGTGAGCCTGTTGGAATCAATCATCTGCTTAAGCTGGCATCCGTAAATAACCGCAACCACTATACCTACAGCGATTGTTACGATTTGGAGCAACACGCTTCTATCTTTGTGCCATGGTTTGTGGCGCTCCTCGGTTTTTGCATCTATGCGTATGGTTGGGGGAAGATTGAGAGTAGCTCTTATGGCTTTCTCGTCTTTTTCGTGGGACTGGCCATCTTCGTGTACGGCGTCTATCGTGTAGTGAGGTTGTACTTCTACGGATTCTAGTTTTGGCTTTTCGGCGAAAAGTTTATGCTTGATACCAGATATATCTTCTCGAAGTTTGTGGAACATGTCGGTAATGTAGTCACTTGGCTTGTTCATATATGAAAACACCTGAATACACAGAAGGGCCGGAAGCACTGGAGAACTTCAAGAGTCTTGCGACAGCGATTTTACAGGCTCAGCCTAAAAAGAAAAAGAAGCAGGCTAAACCTGCTTCTTTAAGGAAGCCGAAGAAATCCGACAAGGACTAGAACGGCTCTGAGATTTCCGCCGTCCCCGTCCCTGTCGTTTCGTGATGTGGCGAGTCGCTCTTGCCTGTCAGATCACTGTAGGTGAGGCGGCGTCCGACAACCTGAGACATGGCGATCTTGAAACGGTCGGCATCTTTGCGCGGAGTCTGTTTCGCATTGCGATTGTTATAACGGAATACCTGCTCGTCAACGTATCGGGACAAATGAAACGGCTCTACAGCAACGTAGGTTCCGCGCAAAGATCGCTTCAAGAGCGACCAGAAGTTTTCCATGCCGTTGACATGAACCTGACCGCGTACATACGCCTCAGTTTTGTTCACCACGTCATGCAGAAATCGGCGCTGCATCCCGTTGTCATAAGCAACCGCATTATCCGTGTACACCGTGCTTCCGTACTTCACATTCTTGAGAATCTGATTCTGCAAAGTCTCTCGCGTCACATTCGGGACAACCGTAGCGCGAACCTGACGCAGATTGCGGTCAAGGATGCCCTGCACAATCGTTTTGTTCTTGTACGGGCCTTTCCCTTCGGCCTTAACGCGCTTGCCTTTATGCATGTTCTTGACGTTCCCGCCTACGAAGGTTTCGTCAGCTTCAAGCGTGCTGCCTTCGCCGCCGATCTTGCTGGAATCGAACGAATGCTTTTTCAGGACTTCCCGAATCCGTTGAAGCATGAACCATGCCGTTGTCTGCGTCACTCCCAGAGAGCGGCCAAGTTCGTGAGAACTGATTCCGTTCTTGGCATTCGCCAACAGCCAAAATGCCGTCATCCATTTATCAAGGCCAATAGGGGAATCTTCCATGATCGTCTTAACCTTGATCGTGAACTGGCGCTTGCAGGCATAGCAAAACCACAGGCGACGGGTCTTGATGAACGAGTTCTTAGCAGCATTGCAGCGCGGACAGACTACGTTTCCATCCGGCCAGCGAAGGCTCTTGGCAAACTCAAAAGCGCGGTCAGGATCGGCAAAATAGGCTATCGCTTCTTGCAGCGTTTTCGGCTCTGGAAGTCTGTCCATGTCAAAAACGATATCATAAGTTCACATGTGTGTAAACTAGTTTATTGCCGCGCTATGTCATTGAAAAAGATTGGTTTATTGGTCTTCAACAAGTAGGGCTTAAAACCGCTGCAGTTTTGGGTTACAATTGTGCATCCCCCGGAAGTCCCCCGGTTTTCCTAACACAATTTCAACTGAAACTTGAGGCAAGAATGAAAGCCTTTCGCATCGTGGCGATGTTGTCGGTATTGCTTACTCTGGCGGCCTGCGGAGGGGGGAGCATGTCAAACACGACCCCGCCTCCGACGACGTTTACCATCGGCGGCACGGTGACGGGTCTGGCGGGCAGCGGACTCGTGCTGCAGAACAATGGCGGGAACAACCTGGCGATCAAGGGAAGTGGGAACTTTACCTTCACCAGCGCCATCTCGAGCGGCGCCAGCTACAAGGTCACGGTTATGACCCAGCCAGCGAGCCCGTCGCAGAGTTGCGCCGTCACGGGCGGCAGCGGAACAGCCACCGGGAACGTCACCAATGTAGCGGTTGCCTGTACTACCAATACGTATACCGTCGGCGGCACGATTACCGGCCTGACAGGCACCGGCCTGGTGTTACAGGACAACCAGGGGGATAACCTCACCGTCAACGCGAACCAGACGAGCTTCACCTTTGCTACGCCGATCAACAGTGGCGCAGGTTACGCGGTGACAGTTCTGACTCAGCCAGCGACCCCGACGCAGGCTTGCGTGGTAACGGGGGGCAGCGGAACGGCGGGAGCGGCGAACGTCACGAGCGTGGCGATCAACTGTACTACCGATACCTATACCATCGGCGGCACCATCACCGGCCTGGCAGGCACGGGCCTGCAGTTACAAGACAACGGCGGCGATACCCTAAGTGTCAGCGGAAATACCTTTACCTTCGCGACTTCGATCAAGAGCGATGCGAACTATAAGGTGACGGTTCTTACGCAGCCAGCGAATCCAGTGCAGACTTGCGTGGTGACGAGCGGCAGCGGTACGGTTGTTAGCGCAGACGTCACCGACGTGGCGGTCACCTGCACCACGGTTACCTACACGATTGGCGGGTCGATCGCGAACTTGACAGGCACGGGTCTGGTACTGCAGGACAACACCGGCGACAACCTGGCCGCCAACGCGAACCAGACCAGCTTCACTTTCGCGACTCCTCTCAACAGTGGCGCGAGGTACAATGTTACCGTTCTGACGCAGCCGACGAATCCGTGGCAAACCTGCGCGGCCACAAGCGGCGGCAGCGGCACGGCCACGGCAAATGTCACCAATGTGGTGATCACTTGCACCACGAACCCCTATGCCGTTGGTGGCACAGTCACGGGGCTGCTGGGCTCGGGACTCGTGTTGCAGGACAATAGTGGCGACAACCTGACCATCAATACCAATGGTAACTTCAGCCAATCCTTTACATTCAACACAAATGTTGCCAGCGGCAGCACCTATGCCGTAACCATTCTCACTCAGCCTTCGAGCCCCGCGCAGACTTGCTACCTGGGTATAGCGGATGGAAGCAACACTGGAACCATGCAGGGCGGCCCAGTCACCAACGTCCAGGTCGGTTGCTCGAATTTGTGGGCTTATGAGAAAGGTCCCGAGTCGCTCGGAGGTCAGGCGGTCACGAATGCGAACGGTTCCTACGGAACTATGGGCTCCTATGGGGCGACGAATTTTCCCGGTACACGCTACTCGGCATCCAGTTGGACGGATACGAACGGCAACTACTGGCTCTTTGGAGGTTATGGTTTCGACTTGGTCGATCCCGCCGGAAATCTCAACGATCTGTGGGAGTACAGCCCCAGCATGGGCGAATGGAAGTGGGTGGGCGGCTCGTCCATAAGAGATCAGAAAGGTGTTTACACCGGAACGGCCTACCCTGGAGCGAGAAATGCCGCGGTGACGTGGACCGATGCCTCAGGGAATTTTTGGCTCTTCGGAGGGGTGGGCTACGATTCGGCCACGCTGACCGCCGGCGAACTAAATGATCTTTGGAAATACAATCCCACTACGAACACGTGGACGTTTGTGAGCGGATCGGACCTCGTGAATCAGATAGGCGTGTATTCCGGCACAGAAGTTCCAGGAGGAAGAGATTCGGCTGTCGGTTGGATCGATGGCAGCGGTAATCTCTGGCTCTTCGGCGGGAATGGCTGCGACTCGGCGAGCTGCCCATCCGGGACAACGGCGGAGTACCTCAGCGACCTGTGGGAATTCAACCCGGGCACGACCACGTGGACCTGGATCAACATCGGCGCGACGGATACGGCCAATCAACCGGGGACCTACGGAGTCTTAGGCCAGCCGGCATTTACTAATGTGCCGGGGAGCCGATACGCTTCCGTGAGTTGGATTGATAAGACCGGTAACCTGTGGCTGTTTGGAGGATTCGGGAAAGACGGAGATACGCCGACCAACACAGCGGAACTTAATGATCTGTGGGAGTACAGCCCAGGCACTGCCGAATGGACGTGGATAGGCGGTTCGCATATCGGCGCCGCTTGGGGAATCTACAGTGGCCAGACAGTGGCTGCGTCGGGCAACGTTCCCGGGGCGCGGCAGGGGGCGCTGGCCTGGACTGACGCGAGTGGAGACTTCTGGATGTTCGGCGGGCTCGGTTTCGACTCGACTAAGAACGGGACTCCTGGAGAACTGAACGATCTGTGGCAGTACAACGTCAGCACCGGATATTGGGCGTGGATGAGCGGGTCAATCACAAATGGTGCACTTGGGGTTTATGGCACCCCGGGTACACCGGATCCGACCGCCGTACCCGGAGCCCGAGGTGGGTCATCGGGTTGGATCGACTCGTCGGGAAATCTCTGGCTGTTTGGCGGGAACGGTCCGCTGAGCGGAGTAAATGGTTCGTTCAACGACCTGTGGGAGTTCCAACCCTAAAGGCGACGAGTTTGGCGGCGTCTGAATGGGGCGCCGCCGCTACGGCTTAGCTCTCAGGATTTCTTCCAAGCGCGTTTTCACGTCGGGCCACTCGCGGTCGATGACGCTGAAATAAACCGTGTCACGCACGCGGCCGGTATGGGTGACCAGATGGCGGCGGAGCGTGCCCTCTTCTTTAGCGCCGATGCGAAGAATCGCCTTGCGCGATTTCTGATTCAGTGCATCCGTCTTGAGCTCCACACGAATGCATTTCCACACTTCGAAGGCGTGACGCAGCATCAGGTATTTAGCTTCGGTGTTGGCGGCGGTGCGCTGCCAGGGCGGAGCGATCCAGGTGGACCCGATTTCGACCCGGCGATTCGTGCGGTCGATGTTCATGAAACGCGTGCTGCCGATTATGCGGCCGGAGTTGCGCTCGACGGTGGCGAAGGCTATGGATTCGCCGTGCTGTTGCTCGGCGAATATCTTGTCGATCAGCTTGCCGAAATCTTCCGGGTTGCGCATCGAGTAGGGAATCCAGCGGAAGATTTCTTCGAGATCATTTTTCGCGATTTCCCAGAACAAGTCTGCATGCTCGCGCCGGATGGGCTCGAGGCGCACAACCGAGCCCTCGAGCGTGAGCGGGTTGCCGATTTCCAATGGCGCTGTGCCTGGACTCATGGTTTTGGTTGCTTTCTTTTTCGTTTCTGACATTGCAACGAATGGTAATTCCGAGAAGCGAGAGCGACGACGAATCTGTTTCCTGCCTCCACCCGCAGAACTCCCCGCTTCACCTGGAATGACGCCCGACGAATCCCTCCATTATCTTGCATCTTGCGGCCGATTCGGGCATCAGAACAACGACGTAGGGTAATCCGTCCTTCAGTTGACTGGCGATGATCTCAAACGTCCAACGCATGTCTGTGCGACAATCGACGAGCCGCTGTTGTCAGGAGATCCGCCAGTGAAGGCGCAATGTCTTCCGTTCTCGCAAATCCCGCACACCACCCGCCTTTTCGCCGACTTCCTGTTGTATTCTCCGAAAATTCAGCCGTTCTATCCCCGGTCGCCTTATTTCGGCGAGTGGATGAAAGAAGAAGCCGCAAAGATTTTGTATGACTCGCCTCGGCGCGCGCGTGTGACCGCAATTCTCGAGCGGCAGAACAAGATGTGGGGCGCCTCGGCGAAGACGCTGGCAAATCTCGAGCGTCTGCGCCAGGGCGCGGCCGCGGTGGTTACAGGACAACAAGTCGGTCTGTTTGGCGGCCCGATGTTTGCCATCTACAAAGCCCTGACCGCGGTTAAGTTGGCACAAGAAGCCAGTGACGCGGGGGTAGATGCGGTGCCGATTTTCTGGCTGGCGACTTACGATCACGATCTCGCCGAAGTCAATCATGTCTCGATTCCCGCTCCAGACGGCACCCTGCAAAGGCTGACTGCTTCCAGCCACGATGTGGCGGGAGCGCCGGTGGGCGCCGTCCATTTCGGCGGCGAGATTAGCCCGCTGGTAGAGCAGGCGGGGGAGTTGCTGGGCGACTCGGAGGCAACGCAGTTCTTGCGCGAAGCCTACCGGCCGGGAGAGACGCTGGGCACGGCGTTTGCCCGGCTATACGCACGGATATTTTCCGACTGGGGCGTCATTGTGCTGGATGCTTCGGACGGAGAATTTTCGCGGGTGGCGGAGCCCATCTATCGAGCCGCGGTCGAGCGCTCCGAGGCGCTCGATGCCGCTCTGCTACAGCGAGGGACAGAGTTGGAGACCGCGGGCTATCACCAGCAGGTGAAAGTGACGGAGGCGTCGGTGCTGCTGTTTACGATGCGGCAGGGCGCGCGGGTGCCGATTCACCGTCATGGCAATGGCGCGGCACAATTTGTCATCGACGGCGAGGCGGCGGGAGAGAAGCTCTCGCAATCCGAACTGCTCGCGGAAATCAGCGCGAATCCTGAATCGTTCAGCCCAAACGTGCTGCTGCGGCCGATTGTGCAGGACTATCTTCTGCCCACTTTGGCCTACACCGGGGGCGCGGCCGAGACCGCGTATTTCGCGCAGGCCGGAGCCGTTTACCAAGCCCTGCTCGGTCGCGTGACCCCGATTGTGCCGCGCTTCTCGGCCACCATCGTTGAGCCCAAGATGCAGCGTCTGCTGGAGCGCCATGGTATTGCCATCACCGATGTGTTCGCCGGTCCGGAGGAATTGCGGCGCGAGATTGCCGCCCGCAGCCTGCCCGCCGATCTGCAGGAGTCCTTCGAAGCGGCGAAGAAATCGTTCGACGAAAACTTCGCTGCCATGAAAGGGAAGCTGGAGAAGCTGGACCGCACGCTGGTCGATGCGGCGGAGACAGCGCGGTCGAAGATGGAACATCAACTGGAGAAACTGCACGCGCAGGCGGCGCGCGCGGCGGCGCTCAAGGGCGAACTCGTGACGCGGCATGCCGACAGTCTCAGCCAGGCGCTCTATCCGGAGAAGGGCCTGCAGGAGCGGGTTGTCGGCGGGATTTATTTCTTGGCCCGTTATGGGGACGAGCTGCTGCAGCAGCTGTACGACACGATCCACTCCGACTGTCACGACCACCAGATTCTCGAACTGTAAGTCAGAAGTCAGAAGTAAGAAGTAAGAATGAAGAATAAAACGAAAGTCTACTTTTTAACTTCTGCATTCTGACTTCTGACCTCTGACTTCTCCATTCTGCATTCCCTGGTTCTACTTGCTCTCGTTGGTCGCCAGATACGTTCCCAGGCCTATCATGATTGCGCCCGTCACGGTGCGTTGACGGCGGCGGAAGGCGGCAGAGTTACGAATTTTTTCTCCCAGCGGGCCGGCCAGGACTATTACGATCAGATCGGCCGTCGTGTTCATCGCGACCGAGATGCTTCCCAGAGTCATAAATTGAAGGAATACGTGGCCACTCGCGCGATTCACAAATTGCGGAATGAACGAGAGAAAAAATAGGGCCGTCTTGGGATTGAGAACTTCTGTGGCAACGCCCTGCCAGAGCGGATTGCGGGCGGGCTTGATGTCTTGCGGCAGCGGTTGCACGTTGTCCCGTCGCGCGTCGTCTTTACGAGCGTCCAGGATCATGCGCATGCCCAGGAAGCACAGATAAGCCGCGCCGGCATATTTCACCGTGGCGAAGGCGACCGCCGATTTCGCCAAAATGATGGAAACGCCCAGCGCCGCCGCGAAGACGTGCACCATGCCGCCCAGAAACGTGCCTAACGCGGAGAGCACGCCTTCGCGCTTGCCTCCGGCCAGACAGCGGGCCAGGACGTAAAGCATTCCTGGACCGGGAGCGACCGCCAGCAATAAAGCCGCAGTCAGAAAAAGAAAAAAGCGGGTGGAATCGAACAATGTTTTGTACCCCAGTGCGTTATTGGTTGAGCCAGGCTTCCAGTTCGTTTAAGGATTCTACGCGGGGGACCTCGCGTCCGCGATAGGTGCCAGCCACATCGAAGAGCACGGCCTGCATCCCCGCATTGCGCGCACCCACATAGTCCACGGAATACACATCCCCCACATACAAACTGTCCGCGGGATCGGCTTTCATTTCGCGCAAAGCCGCGGCAAAGATGGCCGGGTGCGGCTTCTCGTGTCCCACCTTGCCCGAGTCGGTGATGCTGGCAAAGCAGTCGCAGATGCCGCAGCGGCGCAGAACCGCGTCGATCCGGCCGTCGGCATTGGAGATCACCGCGATGCCATATTGCTGTTTCATGCGATCCAAAGCGTCGCGCGTGCCGGGGAGGATCTGGTCCCAGTTGGCGGAGTTCTGCGTGTTCTGCACCAGCGCGTCGCGAATGCTGTCGTCCATTGCATCGCACTTCTGCAGCAGGTAGGTGTGAAACGTCCACCAGAAGCCGTGATCGACTTTGCCGCTCATCACGCCCTGGTCGAATTCCTGCTTGGTGCGGCGCTCCAGCGCCTGCCAGCCTGCGAGCGAGGGATGCTTCTCGGCGGGTAACGGGGCCAACATGCGGGCACGGTTGGGAAAGAGCAGCGTGTTCCCGACGTCAAAGAAAATGTAGCGGCGTTTGGCCATGTCTCCATATTATCAATGCGCATGGCGGTTTCCGGCTCTCGGCTTCCGGATTGCGGCTTTGGGCCCCGAGTCCTCCGCAAGGCAACGTCTCCAAGCACGCCGCCCCGCCGGACCAAAATGCGTCCGGGGCTATATGGTTCGATTGGGTGTTGGGTGGACACCCAACACCGTTCGATTGATTTCCGCCAATTTTGGCCAGAAAGGATGTAAGATTCACATTTCCTGTCTGGCCTTCGGGGCGGGTACGTTCCAACGATGGGGCGCATCGTGACATTGATTTCTGGCTTGAGCAGTTCCAAAGCAGCGGTGATTGCCGTCTACGCGGCGGCGCACGCATCGGCTGTGGCCATCCTCGGCGTGGCCACGGCGGTTTTTTACCGCGGCGCGCGCCAGGATGTGTACAACATTTTGTGGGCGGTCGTATTCGGCTTTGCCACCCTGAACATTCTGAGCCTCACCGCGCGGCGCATGGAGCCGGCACGACGCGGCCTTACCTTCGGTGAAATCATGGCCGTGGGAGTGGTCGCGGTATCGATGTTTCTGCTGGGCTGGGAAATGCTCAGCCTGATGCATATTTTTCCCATTCACCTCAAGCGGTGAACCAGGGGCCAGTTTCTGGACCTCGGACCTCGAACACTGCCCACTGATCTGCGCTGACCCCTGACCCCCGATCCCTGATCCCTGATCCCTGACCCCTGACCCCTGACCCCTGATCCCTGATCCCTGACCCCTGACCCCTGACCCCTGTTTTGCGGTATGATTCGCTCAAATGGCGAAGACTCCCCCTACGTTCGAAGTGACCTGCCCGTGTTGCAATGCGGTTTTGAAAATCGACTCGGAAACGCGCGCGGTCATCGCGCACACCGCCGCCGTGAAGCCGAAGATGTTCAGCGATATGGAAGCTGCGGCCAAGGCGATGCGCGAGCAGGACAGCCGGCGGGAATCCATTTTTCAGCAGTCGGTGGAGGCGCAGAAGCATGCTTCCGATTTGCTGGAGAAAAAATTCCAGGAAGCGCTGAAAAAAGCGAAAGAGACTCCGGATACGGGCAAGCCGATCCGCGATTTCGATCTCGATTGAGCGGGCATGAGGGCAGCAAGCGTGCATCGTCCTCTGCGGCTGGGCCATCGCGGGGCCCGTGCGGTCAAGTCTATTCCAGAAAATACGATTGCCTCGTTTGACCGGTGCCTGGCCGATGGCTGCGACGGCTTCGAGTTCGACGTGCGGCTGACGGCGGACGCGACGGCGGTGGTGTGCCACGATCCACGGTTCGGGAAGCTGGAAATTGCGCGGGCTGCGGCGCGGGATCTGGCAGGTCTGGCTTCCTTGGAGGAAGTGCTGGCGCGCTATGAAGAGCGTGCCTTTCTCGATATCGAGTTGAAGGTGGCGGGGTTGGAGAAAATCGTTGCGGCATTGTTGCGCAAGCATCCCCCGCAGCGCGGGTTTGTAGTTTCTTCCTTTCTGCCCGAAGTGTTGGCAGCGGTTCGCGCGGAGAACTCCAGCATTCCGCTGGGGCTGATTTGCGAGACCCGGGAGGAACTGCGGCGGTGGAATCGTCTGGAGCTTGAGTATGTGATGCCACATCACCAGCTGCTGGATGCGCGCTTGGTGGGTAAGCTTAAGGGTGCGGGGAAAAAGATTCTGGTCTGGACGGTGAATGCGCCCGCGGCAATGCGGCGGTTTGCCGAGCTGGGCGTGGACGGGATTATTTCGGATGACCCGAAGCTGCTAATGCGCACGCTCAGGGATTAGGAGTGGTCTGGCCCGCGAGGCCGTCGGCGCTATAAGAAATCGCGCGCGGCTTAGTCCGCGGCGGCTTCCAGGGCGGAAAGCTTGCTCGATGGACGGTGGAGGAATGCGGCCCGCTCGGTTTCGAACGCTTCCAGATTGGCTCCGAGATCCTGCTCGTTCCAGCCCATCACGGCGCCGACGCGGAGAGCGGCTTCGCGGCTGCAGGATTCGGACCAGCAAGCTCCCAGCGCCACGGGTACACGGCGCAGCAGAGCGTCGGCGAGCGTGGTCGCGTATTCCTTGCGATAGGCTTCGACTACTTCGGCGACGATGTGCGAGGAGTGAGGGCAGATCGGGGCGCGCAGGTCAACGCTCACCAGGGCCATGCGCGCAATATCCATCGCGCGCCGGCCGTGCCACTCCATCAGGCCGCGAGCGGTTTCTTCACTGACCGATCCGGCCTGCGCGATCTCGAGCACCTCCTGCGTGATCATGGGATCGAGCGCGCTTCCCGGGCCAATGGTGATGCCTTGCGGCTCAGGAACCTTGAGGCCGATCTTGCGCGCGCATTCCCGGGCCAGCGAGGCCGCGGTCGTCAGTTTTCCGCCGATCACCGAAATCAGGCGCGTGGCGCCGTCCTCCGAATGATCGTGCAGGAAATGACGGCGTGACACTGACGACGGCTCGCCCCCGGTATTGGGCAAGGGGCGAACCCCGGCGAATGCGTACTTGATCTCGTGCGGCGAGAGCCTGGCCTTGGGAAACAGGTGGGCGACGGTGCGCAGGAGATATTCGATTTCCTCGGTGGAAGGAGCCGTTCTTGCGGGATCGCCGCTATCGGGCACCTCCGTCGTACCCACCAGCACCTGCTCATTCCACGGGATGATGAAAACCGGCCGTCCGTCCGCCGCTTCGCTATAGAGCGCGGCATTGGGAGCGCCCGAAAACCGGGGCAGGACGATGTGCGATCCGCGCACCCCGCCCAGCAGCGGTTTGCCGGTGCGCACGGTCGAGCGCTGGCAGATGCGGTCGACCCACGGGCCGGCGCAGTTCACCACCCATGCCGCATCCACGCGCTGGTCTTTGCCGGAAATGCGGTCGCGCAGCAGAACGCCGCGAGCCCGTCCCTGCGCCACATCCACGGCCAGCACTTCACAGTGATTGCGAACCACGGCACCGGCGTCGCTCGCTTCGCCCATCCATTCGGCGACCAGGCGCTCGGGAAATTCGCACTGCGCATCTTCGTAGCTGAGAATGTTCCAGCGTAGGCCCGAGTCGAGGGCGCGCTTCACGCGAGCCAGTTCCATCTCGCTGGGGGGAGCCGATTTTTTCCCCGCAAGCCGCTGGTAAAGCCACAATCCGGCACGTACCTTCAGCGCGCTGCGCTGGCTGTTCTCGTTGAGCAGAAAGAGAAAGTGCAGGGGATGGACCAGGTGCGAACGCTCGCGCAGAAGCCGTTCCCGCTCGCGCACCGATTCGCGGACCAGGCCAATCTCCCCGTATTCCAGATACCGCAGGCCGCCGTGGATGATGCGGGTGGAACGGCTGGTGACGCCGGAGGCGAAATCGTTCTGCTCGACCAGCAGCGTGCGCTTGCCGGCCCGGGCACACTCGCGCGCCACGGCGACTCCGTTGATGCCCCCGCCAATGACGACCACGTGGAAGTGTTGGCCTTCCAACGACGGCCGAGGTTTGACCGCTAAGCTCATGAAATCACGCTAGTTTTGCGTCAAAGGCAAAACCTTGGCTTGCCCGGGAGGTTCCCGCTGCCCGCCCGATGGTCATCATTGTAGCTTTCATGAGAAAGAGTTACAGGTCACGATAGTCCACCGGCAAAGTGAACTGTTACGGCGTGTGCCCTACGCATCATGATACCGAAAGTAACCAGGGGGCAGAGACTAGGGGCCAGGGGTCAGGTTTAGCGACTATCCCTTTCTTCAAAGCCGACTACACACCAACCAACAACGACCCCTGAACCCCTGAGCCCTGAGCCCTGACCCCTGACCCCTGAGCCCTGATCCCCGACCTCTAGCCCCTAGCCCTGCTACGCCGCAGGGCGGACCGACTGCGGATGGCCTGCGGCAAAGAGGCGAATCATCTCCCGGTTGAAGCCGGGAATATCGTCGGGCTTGCGGCTGCTCACGAAGCGGCCATCTGTCACGACCTCCTTGTCCACCCAGTTCGCGCCGGCATTTCTCATATCCGTCTCGATCAGCTCTACTTGTTCGAATCCGTCGGTCGCAAGAATTGCGTCTCGTTTTCCTTGCAGGGTGTTTGCCACTGTTTCCTCCTCTATGAATCCGCAGCTTCAGGGTTGATGACTGTGAAAACAGCTTGCACTGCCACTTCGATGCGTTGCGATTGCTAGCGGTATGGCGGTGTGGTCCGAGGTTGCCGCCGTCTCGCAGTGGCTATTTGAAAATTCATTGTAGGCGAATAGAAAGCGAAACTGGTAAAATCGGGCCATGGCGCGACGGCCCGATCTCGGCAAGCGGGAGGAGATCTGGTCGCGGGAGGATCTGAAAGAGATCATGCACAATCTGTCGCTGCTCAGCGAGAACGGCGTGCGCGAATTCTACGATCGTGCCTACCGCGAATGCCGCATCATCAACAGCCATACCTTCCCGCCCGCGCGCGCGATTCAGGAACTGGTGCAAGCCTGGAAGCAGCTGCGCAAGTGGCGTAAGCCGTGAGCGCGCTCATTGCCTCTGGCATCCGCTGTCATTTACATTGGTTGCCGAATGTCCACCACAGGAGAACGTTTCGAACGAGCCGTCGCCATCATGGAACGACTGCGAGCCCCTGGCGGATGTCCCTGGGACCGCGAACAGACTTTCGATTCCATCAAGCCTTACACCCTGGAAGAGACCTACGAAGTCCTCGAAGCCATCGATCAACGGGACTGGCCCGAATTGGCGGGCGAACTCGGCGACCTGCTGCTGCAGGTGCTTTTCTATGCGGAGATGGCGAAAGAACAGTCTTCCTTCTCCATCGATGACGTGCTCGACCGGCTCTCGGACAAGCTGATCAACCGGCATCCGCACGTGTTTGGCGACGTGAAGGCCGATACTTCCGCCGAGGTGAAGCGCAATTGGGAAGCGCTCAAGCTGGAAGAAAAGAAAACGAGCGGAACGCTTCCTCAGAACGCGGAGAAGCATTCCATTCTGGCGGGCGTTTCGTCGGCGATGCCGTCTCTGCTGGAGGGGTATAAGCTGAGCTCGCGGGCGGCGCAGGCGGGATTTGATTGGCCCAATATCGAAGGTCTCTTCGACAAGCTGCACGAGGAAATGGATGAATTGCGCGAGCACTTGCAACAGTTTCCCGCGCCGGGGCCGCGGCCGCAGGGGCGCGGAATGGCAGGTTCCGGAAGAACCGCTGTCCCGGGAGCGCTGCAAGAAAAGCTGGAAGACGAAGTGGGCGACCTCTTCTTCGTGCTGGTCAATATCGCGCGCTATTTGTCCCTCGATCCCGAATCCGCGCTGCGCAAAACCAACCGCAAGTTCAAACGGCGCTTTCAGTGGATGGAAGATCGCCTGCACGAGTCCGGGCGCACGCCCGAGCAGGCGTCGATGGAAGAGCTGGAATCGCTCTGGCAGCGGGCCAAAGCTCAAGAGAGTGCGGCATCCGCGACGGAGAAGTCGGCGTGACCTCCGGCTCGATGGAACTCAGGCGCTGTCATGGGATCGAAGATTTCCGCGCCTGCGTCGCCCTGCAGAAAGAAGTCTGGAATTTCACCGACGCCGAACTGGTGCCGCTGCGCATGTTCGTGGTCGCCGACAAAGTTGGTGGGCAGGTGATGGGCGCCTTTGAAGACGGTGTGATGGTGGGCTTCGCTCTGTCCGTCCCCGGCATGCGCTCGGGGCACAGCTACCTGCATTCGCACATGCTGGCGGTGCGCAAGGATCATCGCAATGGCGGCCTAGGCCGGCGCCTGAAGCTGATGCAGCGGGAAGACGCGCTGGCGCGCGGCATCGAGCTGATCGAGTGGACGTTTGATCCGCTGGAAATCAAGAATGCCTACCTCAACATCGAGAAACTGGGCGCGCTTGTGCGGCGCTACAACATCAACCAGTATGGCATCACGTCGTCGCCGCTGCAGGGAGGATTGCCCAGCGACCGCCTGATCGCGGAGTGGTGGCTGAAGTCCAAGCGCGTGGAAACCCTGCTGCAGACCGGGAAGAATCCCCCGATCAAAGCCGACGCGAGCATCGCAGTGCCCGCGGAAATTTACGACTGGAAGGCTGCGCCGGAAACGCGCACCCAGGCGCGCGCGGTGCAAGAGCGGAATCGTGAACAGTTTCTCCGCCTCTTCGGGCAGGGACTGGCCGTGCTGGGCTACGAACGCGACGGCAAGGGCAATGGAAAATTTCTGCTGGGACGCTGGGAAGAGAAGTGGTCGTATGCGTCGGAAGCATAGGTTTCAAAGTAAAAGCGCAAAGACGCGCGTCCAGACCTTGAAACTCTGAAACCTTGAAACTTTTCTTATGAACATCGAAGCCATCACTCTGCGTGAGATTCACCTGCCGCTCGTCCACTTTTTTGAGACCAGCTTTGGCCGTACCTACAGCCGGAGCATTCTGCTGGTTACGGTTCACAGCGAGGGCGTCGATGGCTGGGGCGAATGCGTGGTGGGAGAGGATCCGTATTACAGCAGCGAGTGGATCGCGACCGCGTGGCCCACGCTGACGCAGTATTTAATCCCGGCGATGTTGGGAAAGCGAATTGAATCGGGGCGCGAATGTCCCGCGCTGTACGCCAAGGTGCGCGCGCACCGGATGGCCAAAGGGGGTTTAGAGAATGCCGTCTGGGACGCGGAGGCCGCGCAAAAAAAGCAGCCGCTGTGGAAGTTGCTGGGCGGGACGCGGCGGGAGATTCCTTGCGGCGTTTCCATCGGCATTCAGGATTCGGTCGAGCAGTTGCTGGAGAAGATTCAAACCGAACTGGCCGCGGGATACCGGCGCATCAAGGTGAAAGTAAAACCGGGCTGGGACCTGAATGTGCTGGAGAGGATTCGCTCGCGCTGGGCCGATATTACCTTGAGCTGCGACGCGAACTCAGCCTACACGCTGGATGAAGTCGAGCATCTGCGCAAGTTCGATCAGTTCAATCTGCTGATGATCGAGCAGCCGTTGTGGAACGACGAGATCTATTACCACGCGCGCCTGCAGAAAGAGCTGCGCACCGCGATCTGCCTGGACGAATCGATCGTGCATGCTCGCAGCGCGGCGTTTGCCGCCGACATTCATGCCTGCCGCATCGTCAATATCAAGGTTGGGCGCGTGGGCGGATTCAGCGAGGCGATCAAAGTTCACGATGTCTGCCAGCAGAACAAGATTCCGGTGTGGTGCGGCGGCATGTTGGAGACCGGCATTGGACGCGGGCACAACATCGCTCTCTCGACCCTGCCTGATTTCAGCCTGCCGGGGGATGTGTCGGCCTCGAAGCGCTATTGGAAGGAAGACATCGTCGAGCCCGAAATCACAGTTTCACAGCAAGGCACAATCGCGATCAGCGATGCCCCCGGCACCGGCTATCGGGTGAAGCCGGACCTGATCGAAAAGCTGACGGTGAGAAAAGAAACGCTGCACGCCTGATCACTATCGCGCGGCTGCCGCGACGGCGTAGAAGGGGCTACTTGCGATGCAGCAGAGAAATTTCTTCAGCCACTTAGCGGGGAGTCTTGGCTTCAGGAGGCTGGGGCGCGGGAATATTGCGGGCCGACTTGTCGCACTCGGTTTCCAGCAGGTCCGCGCCGCCGGCGAAAGAGAGATTGGAAGGCACACGCCGGAAGTCGCTGAACGACTCGTCGGAGATCATGCTGATACTTTTGAAAACCAGAATCTTGCCGGTGATTCGCAGGTTCATCTTGGTGATCTCCCATGCGCCATCGCCGACGTCGGCCTGCTGCACTTCGAAGTGGCCGCCCCGGTCGAGATGGCCGAGGATGCCCCATCCGAAGCTGACGTCGCGGAATAAATTGCCATCGATCCGCGCCAGCCGGCGGGCGTCCATGTCGATCAGAAGATATCCCTGCATCCCCTGGAGCACCTGCTCAACGTGGGTAGGCGGCGAATACGAGGGATTGGGAGTGAACTTCAGCCGCACCAGTTCGTCCCCGATTTTGCCCAGATACTGGTCGGAGTTCTCCGTGCCCGCGTATTCGTAATGGAAGGCGTAGGGCAGGGCTTTGACGATGCGCAAGCTGCGGTCGGTGTCTTCTTTTTCGCGCGCATTTTTCTTGCGCAATTGGTCGGGATTGTTCATCAGCCAGGCGAGATGATCTTTCTCAGCCTGTTCCTGCTGTGGCGACAGCGGCTGCCCGTTGATGGCGATAAGCATTCCCGCCATCGCGTCGTTGGTCTCCACATAGAGATGAGTCTGCGTTCCTTTCGCAGTCTGCCGCAGCGAGCGAAACATGTGCTTGATGTCGGTGGCATTGGCGGCGGCCACTTCGCGCGCCACGGTTTCGCGCACCAGGTCGCCGGCGGAAACTTGCGGAGGGTTGGGCGCTTGCCCCCACGAACCGGGCACGCTCAGCATCAGCACGAGGGCCAGCAACGAGCCGATTCGCCTTGGATTCAAGAAAAACACTCCATCCTTAGTTTAACAATAGGAGAGCACGGGTCGCAGGTGCAAGGTTCGCAACCGGCCACACCAAAGTGCACTGGCGATCATGCTCTGGCTTGCCGCTGGTTCGGCGCTTGGGTATAGTCGAGAGGAGCGACGCGGCGGTCGGGCACCAGCCTGCCTTCCCAGAATCCCGTTAATACAGAATTCGCTTCCCTAAAGGAGAACACTATGAGTGCTCCATTGTCGGCAGACCTGGCGCAGATTGGCAAGTCGGTGGTCATTAAGGGTGAGTTGTCGGGCAGCGAAGACCTTTACGTGGATGGTCTCGTCGAGGGCAGCATCGCCCTCAAGAACCACAGCCTGACGGTCGGACCCAATGGGCAGGTCAAAGCTTCGGTAGAGGCGAAGGGAATCGTGGTACAGGGGAAACTTGAGGGCAACGTGCAGGCCAGCGATCGCGTCGAATTACGCAAATCTGCCGTGGTCACCGGCGACATCTCCACGCAACGGATTTCGATTGAAGAAGGCGCTTACCTGAAGGGTAAGGTCGATATTCAGGGCAAGGCGGACAGGGTTGCGGCAAAGTAACTCGCGACTGCAGCCGGTGCGTTTTAGAGTGATACTTTGGCGGTTGGTTTCAGTCCCAGAGCACCAGGTGCCGCGGGGGAGGAAGGCAAGTCTCAGTGGCATCCGTCACCAATAATTTCATGAAGCTTTTTCGCGGCTCATCGGATCGAACCCAGGCGGAGTCACCGCAAGCCGCTCAGAAATTAACGCGCCGTTCCAGCGGCTTGGGCGAACTGGCCCGGTTGTGGGCGAGCGAGACGCCCTTGTGCGTGCTTGATCTGGGGTCGACTTCGCCGGCCAACATTCGTTTCTTCACCGAGCGCGGACACAAGATTTACAGCGAAGATTTGCTGGTGGCCTCCACCGATCCCAGCCTGGTTGGCAAAGACGAAGACGGCAAGGTGGTACTGGACAGCCGCAAGTTTCTCGCCGACAACCTGCTCTATCCCGCAGCGCATTTCGACGTCGTGCTGTGCTGGAATTTGCCCGATTATCTCGACGAAAGCCTGGTGCGTCCGGTGATGGGGCGGCTGTGGTCAGTGCTCAAGCCGGGTGGAATGCTGCTGGCGTTTTTCCACACCAAAGATGCGGGACCCGATTCCCCCTGCTACCGTTTTCACATCCTCGACAAAGATGCTCTGGAGATGCAGCGTATTGTGCTGCGCCGCGAGACCCGCCGCGGGCCTACCGGTGCGATTCATACTGCGGTCGCCGACGGCTTCCGCTTGCAGCGTGTCTTCAACAACCGCCACATCGAAACCCTTTTCCGCGACTTCGCCTCCATCAAATTCTTCCTCGCCCGCGATAACGTGAGGGAAGTGCTCGTCGTGCGCTAGAAAATCCCGCTGTTGATTGCAGGGAGTGCCGCAGGGAACTCCGAGCAAGAACCGCCGGTAGAAATCAACCCACCTCCAGTAGAAATTAAGCCGCCACGAAAATCTCTCTCAGTTGGCCTGCGGCGTGGTTCGCGGCTGCTCCTCCCACACCCAATTCGCAAAATCCTTCCGCAATTTTGTCTTCAGCAGCTTGCCGGTCGACGTGTGGGGAAGCTCTTCTACGAAGACGAAAGCATCCGGAACCTGCCATCGAGCAAAGCGTTTGCCCAGAAAATCCCGCAACTCACCTTCTGTCACCCGCAGCCCATCTTTCAGCACGATCACGGCCAGCGGCCGTTCCTGCCATTTGGGATGGGCCACGGCGATAACCGCAGCTTCCTTCACCGCGGGATGCCCGACGATGGCATTTTCGAGATCGATCGAACTGATCCACTCGCCGCCCGACTTGATCATGTCCTTGGCGCGATCGGTAATCTTGATGTATCCCTCGGCGTCGATAGTGGCCACGTCACCGGTGCGAAACCAGCCATCGGGCGTCCATTTATCGCGTTGGTCCAGCTTGTAGTAGCTCGCGGTCACCCACGGCCCGCGCACTTCCAGTTCACCCGCAGTCTGACCGTCCCGCGGGATTTCTCCATCTACGCCCATCGCGCGTGCCTCGATGAATGGCGAGGCTATTCCTTGCTTGGCTCGCAAGTTGTAAAGCTCGTCCTCGGACCAATCCAGCATGTGAGGCTTGGGAGTACAAACGGTGGCGAGCGGCGCCGTCTCGGTCATGCCCCAGGGTTGAATCACCCGCACGTCATATTTGTCGAAGCGGCGAAACATCGATTCCGGAACGGCCGAACCGGCGCTAACAATCCGCATGCCGGGAACCAGCTTCCAGCGTCCAGGATTCGTATCCAAGGCGTGCAGCACGGGTAGCCACACGGTGGGCACGCCGCCAGTCATCGTGACGCGCTCATTTTGCAGAAGATCGAGCAGTGCTTCCGGCTGAAGATTCCGTCCCGGCAAAACCTGCTTGCAACCGTTCATGGTCGCGGCGTAGGGAACTCCCCAGGCGTTGGCGTGGAACATCGACATGGCGTACAGAACCGTGTCGTGACAACTGAACGAGAGCTGGTCGGGCAACGACATGCTGAAGGTGTGCAGCGCGAGTGCGCGGTGCGAGTAAATGACTCCTTTGGGCACGCCCGTGGTGCCGGAGGTATAGCACATGGTGGCGCCGTCCTCTTCGCTTTTCGCGGGATAGACCGGCTCGCCATTCGCTTGGGCGAGGAAATCCTCGAAGGGCTCACATCCTTCCGGCAATTGGCCGCAGCAACCGTGATCGGCCACAAACACGCGCTCGAAGCGCACCCGAGAGCGGATTTTTTCATACAGATCCAGAAGCACGTCATCCACAATCAGGAAGCGATCTTCCGCATGGTTGATGATGTAGGTCAATTCGTCGGGATGCAGCCGCAGGTTGAGCGTGTGCAGTACCGCGCCAGTTGCGGGCACGCCGAAGTAGGCTTCGAGGTGCTCGTGCTCGTTCCACATCAGGGTAGCGACGCGGTCTCCGGACCGGATGTTGGCCTGCAGCAGCGCGGCGGAAAGTTGCCGCGAGCGCCGGTACAGATCACGGTAGGGGTAGCGATGCACCGACCCGTTGGGTTGCGCGGAGACGATCTCGACATTGGGAAAAAGTTTGTTAGCCCGTTCTAACATGCTGTCGAGCAGCAGCGGGCTGGACATCATAGTCGATTTCACTCGAACCTCTCTCTGCCCTGCGAGGGGTGCAGGGGGGCGGCTTTATCTCCGGAAACGAAGGCTGCGAAATCGGGAACGAATTATACCGTCAAAAGCGCGGAATGGCTGCAGGGAAGATGTTTCCCGCGCTTACTTCCACAGAATCACTCCCATGCGAAACAGGTAGTGGCGCGAGACTTCAATTTTTCCCGGAAAGCTTTGGGACAGAATTTTTCGCATCTCTTCCGGAGTGTAGGCCCGGCGCACAGAAGCGACTCCATCCGCGCGCGACACGTCGCTGCGCATCAGTGGAAATCCCGCGTACACCAGAAGCAAATGCAGAGGGTGGCGGATCAGGTCGTTGATCAACACCGCGCGGCGGCTTACGCGAGTAGCTTCCGCGGCGAATGCCGCCAGTTGCGCCGGATCGAGATGATGCGCGAACAAGCTGCAGCTGACCATGTCGAAGCTGCCATCGCGGAAAGGAAGAGCCAGCGCGTCGGCCACCAGCGCGCGATGTCCGTGCCGCAGGTGCGAGGCGAAGCGGTCGAGATCGGTAATTTCCAGCGAGATTCCTTTTCGCGCCAACCGCTGCGCTGCGAGGCTGGGGACTTCGCCCAATCCCGACGCCACTTCCAATAGCGAAAAATGTTTCTGTCCGGTTTTCGCAGCGACCCGTTCGATCAGGCTGCGCGTGGTTGCGACCCCACCGAACCAGCGGTTGATGCGGCAGAGATCCTCCAGGGAAGCCGCGACCTCGAGGGGAGGACAAGCCGACGAATCGAGAATTTCCTCTGTGTTGACCCGCTGCATGATGAGGTCGCCCACAAACTTTAGACGACCGGTTCGCGGGGATTGTCAACTCGCTTCAGCCGCCGTCATTCTGAGCGCGGCTGCATTTCAGGTGAAGGGAGATCTCCCCAGCTTCACGATTCGAACACACGCGAGGTCCTCAGACTTCGGCCAATTCTTCTTCCAGCAACTGCTTGTTATACAGATCGCTGTAATAGCCGTTCAAGGCCAGCAATTCGTCGTGCGTGCCGAGTTCGACGATGCGGCCGCCGTGCAGCACGGCGATGCGGTCGGCATTGCGCACGGTGGAGACGCGGTGCGAAATGAAGATGGTAGTGCGGCCCTGCATCACATCGCGCAGGTGATTGAGAATCTTGTCCTCGGTGTGGGTATCGACGCTGGAAAGCGCGTCGTCGAGAATCAAAATCCGCGGGTTGCGAATCAGGGCTCGTGCGATGGCGGTGCGCTGCTTCTGGCCGCCCGAGAGCGTGATCCCGCGCTCGCCCACCATGGTGTCGTAGGATTCGGGGAAGCTCTCGATGTCGGTGGCAATATTGGCGGCCGCAGCTGCAATACGAACATCGGCGTCCGTTGCCGATTCCACGCCGAACGCGATGTTTTCGCGAATGTGGTCGCTAAACAGAAAAGTTTCCTGCGGCACGAATCCGATCCCTTTGCGCAACCAAGCCAGCTTGAATTCGCGAATGGGACGGCCGTCAATCAGAACTGCGCCCGGCTCGGCATCATAAATGCGGGGGATCAAGTTGACCAGAGTTGTCTTGCCCGAGCCGGTCGGGCCGACGATCGCCAGGCTGCTGCCCGCGGGGATGCGCAGGTTGATATCGTGCAGAACCGGTTTGCCGTCGTATGAGAAGTTGAGTCCGCGGAATTCGATCTCTCCTGCGATCTCGCGCGCCAGGGCGCCGGGAACGTCCGTAATTTCCGGCTGCTTCTGCATGACTTCATTGAGACGCCCCAGAGAAGCCGTGCCGCGTTGAAAGAGATTGATCACGTACCCCAGCGCGATGACCGGCCAGGTGAGCTGAGCCATGTAGGCACTGAACGCCACGAATTGCCCGAAGTCGATCCGCCCATTGAGCACCTCGCGTCCGCCCAGCCATAAAACCAGAACGGCGGCGCAGCCCAGGGTGAACTCCAGCGTCGGCCACAGCATGCCCATCAGCCGAACCAGGCCCAGGCTGCGCCGTATATATTCCTGGTTGTCATTTTCGAAAGTCTTGATCTCCGCTTCTTCCTGCACGTAGGCGCGAATCAGCCGGGCGCCGGAAAAATTTTCCTGCGCCCGCGCCGAGATCTCCGAGAACATCGCCTGAATTTTTTCAAAGCGGTCGTGAATCTGCCGCCCGAAGTATTGAATGACGATGCTCGCAACTGGCAGCGGCAGGAACGTGTAAAGGGTCAGCTTGGGGCTGATCGAGATCATAAATGCCAACGCCCCGGCCGTGACCACGGCGGTGTTCGCGGTGTACATGATCGCCGGCCCCAGCAGGTTGCGCACCGCGCTCAGGTCGTTGGTGGCGCGCGCCATAATGTCGCCCGTGCGATGGCGCTGGTAATAGGAATAGCTCAGAATTTCGAGGCGGGCGAAGAGATCGTTGCGCAGGTCGAACTCAATATCCCGCGAGATCCCGATGACGATCCAGCGGGTCAGAAACTGGAAGATGCCTTTGGTCAGCGCAATTGCCAGCAGCATTCCCGCATACAGCAACAATTTGTGTTGCGTGACGCCCTGCTTCAAAGCCTGGGCGGCGTTGCCCAGAACTTTGGGAAAGAGAATCCAGATTCCGTTGGTGAAAAAGACGCAGATCGTGCCCAGGATGTATCCCCGGCGATAGCGCTTTAGGTAAGGCAACAACGGTCGCAGGTTCTTCGCAAACATGCAGATTTACTAGATGAATTTTAGCAGGCGGGGGTGCGGGGAATTTGCGGGAATTTGTGAGCCACGAGCCATGGCGATGAGATCAGCAAAATCCCCGATCGCTCACGGCTCACGCAGCAGAAACGACGCCGCCGAAAGCGCCAGCAGCGGTCCGGCAATGCTGAACAAGGCCCGGCCGACCGTTCCGTAGTCGCTGCTGTAGTATTCATCGAGAGCGAAGGCCGTCAGCGAGGTGGCGGCGATAGGGACGAGCCACGCTTTGGGAAATTTTCTCAGCTTTGGAATTCCGGCCGGCAGCAGCCATAGAAATACGAACCATAAATTCCGATCGCCCAGCGTCTCCGCAAATTGACTCAAGTAGGAATCATTGCCGCGAAGGGTTGCGGCAAACTGCAGCGGATTGGTCATACCGCCCGCGATCTTCCAGTGCAGCCCCGCCATCACCGCGAAGCTCACCACCCAGCTGCCAACAATCCAGGCCGCGCTTCTCCCGCTCGCGCGCAGATCCTTCCGAGCTACCAGCCACCAGGTTGCCGTGAAGACCATGCTGAACGGGATGAAGGATTCTTTGGTCAGGGCTCCGCACGCAGCGATAAGCGGCAAACACCACAAGCGCTTTTGCGAAACGCTCCATAACAGGGCGAGGAGAAAAAAGCCTTCGCCGGCATCCACCAGGCCAACCAACCTCAAATTCGGCACCGCGAAGTTGACCAGGTAGAGCAACGATGCCACCAGCGCCACTGGGTGGCTGCCCAACTGATGAGTTCCGAGCACTACGATGAGCCATGCTGTCGCCGCGACGAACAGCGAGTTGGACACCAGCAGTCCGAACATCACCGGATCCCAGGTATGAACGCGTCCTTTGGCGAGATGGTAGAAAGGCCGTGCCATCCAGGGCACGAGCACGCGAAAGCGCAGATGTTCGTGGCCGGGAATGGGCGCTCCTGTGACCAGCGTCGCGTAGCTCCTGACATCAATCAGTCCGGGAGTGCTGCGTGGGTCGTAGCGGTTGAGGGTGGGGTAGCCCAGTCCGAAAGCGATCAGGAAAAACAGCCAGAATAATGCTGTGAATTGTAGCCAGCTGAGTTTGTCGAGTCCGGACTGGCGGGCGGCGTTGGAATTCGCCGAGCTGGTTTGAGCAACTTCCACATGCGCCAAAGTAGGCGGCAGAGTTCAGCATGTCAAGGGTCGCCGGATTCCAGCGGAAAGATCGACTACTCAAGTGGAAACACGGCGCGCGAAATTGTTATCGTGTTCTTGTTTCGCGCTTCGAGCCGGATCGGAAGGCTGCTTTTCTTCCCGCAGGAACAGGTCGTGTCCGAAGGCGACCACCCCAACGGCGCTGACGACCAAGCTCCAAAGTGCCAGGAAAAGCCATCCTGCATTGGATAAGAAGGAATCGCTCATCATCATGTGCGTTTTTCCATCGCGAGCCCCAAAAAACCGTGCCGCCGGGACTATGGCACGCCGCGAGTCTCGCTGCGAGCCCGTGTCGGCCCGGCTCATCGCCGGGCCTTGTCCGAGATCGCTTCTAACACCGGGCAGCCACTACTCGCTGGGAGGTGCCGGAGGCGCCTGACGATTCATCCTCTCCTGCATGCGCGCCTCGTGCTGAGCTTCCATCTGCTTCAACTGCGACTGCTGGTCTGGGGTCAGCAGGGCATAGAGCTGGTTGTGAACGCGGGTTTCAGCCACCGTCAGCTGGGTCTGAATCTGCGCCTTCTGCGCCGCCAGCGCCTGCACCTTGGCTTCGTCGAACGTGCCTTCTACATACTGGCGAAGCTGCAGATCAATCTGGTGCTGCTGCTGCATGAGCGGCTTCATCGTGGGGCGCTGTTGTTGCAGGATGGTCTTCATCTGCGTCTTCTGCTCATCCGTGAGGTTGAGCTGCCTGGCGAAGAATCCCATCATGTCCCCGCGCATGCCATAGGCATGGTTGTGCCCCGGCGGCGGCGGTGGCGTCGAATCGGCGGTCTGCGATTTAGCCATCGCCGAGCCCATGGCCACGGCCAAGGCAGCAATTAACAAGCGGTTACGAAACGATTTCATGATTTACTCCTGATTCCCCGGTGTCCGGGATTTGCGTACACTCATAGAAACACGGCTGGGCGCAAAAAGGCGGTAAAAAATCGTCCGCGTGGAGTAAAGTTTTGTAACGAAAGGGTTACGTTAGGAACCATAGCGGCATCCTGCCGGCTGTCGGCGGGCTCGTTCCGTCCACGCAATGGCAAGCGCTGAGGCGGTAAGGTCGTGATCCCGCCACGTTTGACAATTCTTTACCACGGGCTGTTTTGTGCTGATGCAGAATTAGAGGGGTATGGACCGAATTCTAGTGATTGATGACGATGTCGAGCTCTGCCATCTGGTCGGGGAATATTTGCGCGCCGAGGGCTTCACTACCGAATGCGTGCACGATGGCGAGAGCGGGCTGAAGAAGGCCAACGCCGGCGAATACGTTTTGGCGGTGCTCGACGTCATGTTGCCCGGCATCAACGGATTTGAAGTGCTGCGCAGAATTCGCGCGACCTCGCGTTTGCCGGTGCTGTTGCTGACCGCGCGTGGCGAAGATGTCGACCGGATCGTGGGGCTGGAAATTGGTGCCGACGATTATCTGCCCAAGCCCTTTAACCCGCGGGAACTGGTCGCGCGTATCCGCGCTGTGCTGCGTCGGACACACGGAGAAGGCAGCGGCTCGCCCGCAGCACCGGATGTGGTCAGCGTGGGCGACGTGGAGTTGGATCCCGCGACACGGACTGTGCGCCTGGAAGGCAAGCCGGTGGAATTGACTTCGGTCGAATTCAATTTACTGGAAGTGCTGTTGCGCGAGGCCGGACGGGTGGTGCCGCGCGAGCGCTTGGTCAATGCCGTGCTCAGCCGGAAGTTTTCTCCCTTCGATCGCAGCATCGACATGCACGTCAGCAAAGTCCGCAAAAAGCTGGGCGACACCGACAGCGATGAGCACATCAAAACGGTGCGCGGCGTGGGCTATATTTTTGCCCGCCCGAGAGAGAAGTCGAAGATCGGCTGACCCGCCATGAAAAGTCTTTTCTTACGAATCTTTTTGTCGTTCTGGATGGCGCAAGCGCTGTTCGTGGTGGCCGCGATCCTGGTGACCGTGGCCTTTCGTCCCAGGAGCTCGACCTTCGAGGCTTTGCGCGCGACGGCATTGAACGATTCGGTCAATGCCTACGAAGAGGGCGGGCAAAAGCAGCTTCGAAAATATTTTGACAATCTCGACGCGACCCAGCATGTGCGCGGCTATCTGTTCGACGAACACCGCCTCGAACTCTCGGGCCGGCAGGTTCCCGACTGGGCGATGCGGGTAGCGGTAGGAGGCCCGCGCACTCCGCATGATGGATTTCTTTTTCCCGCGCCCTCGGTGGAGCGCGATTCGCGTGCCTCTTCCGATGGGGCGCACCGCTATACCTTGGTTTTAGGAACGCCGCCGGGTCCGCGCGTCTTTATCGGCCCGCGCGGCGTGCCGTCTACGGGGCTGATCATCGGCGTTATTACCTCCGGCCTCGTCTGCTATTTGCTGGCCTGGTATTTGACCAAACCCATCATGCGGCTGCGCACCGCAACGCGCCGCTTGGCCGCGGGCGATCTGAGTGCCCGCATGGGGGCTCGCGCCAGCCGGGGGCGCGACGAAGTAGCTGGCCTGATGCGCGACTTTGATGGCATGGCGGAGCGCATCGAAACTCTGCTGATGGCGCAATCGCGCCTGCTCAATGACATTTCGCATGAGCTGCGGTCTCCGCTGGCGCGGCTGAATGTGGCGCTCGGGCTGGCTCGCCAACGCGCCGGCGTCGAAAGCACCGATATGCTCGACCGCATTGAGTTGGAGGCGAGCCGTCTCAACGAACTGATCGGCAGAATTCTCACCCTGGCTCGCCTGGAAGATGGAGAGCAACTCGTCCCGCAAACGCCGGTGTCTTTGCGCGAACTGGTCGAGAGCGTGGTCGAGGATGCCGAGTTTGAGGCGCAGGCGCGGCGCTGCCATGTCGAGGCCAGCATCGCCGAGGGAGAATGGCAGGTGAGCGGAAATCCCTCTCTCCTGCACAGCGCCGTCGAAAACGTCGTCCGCAACGCCATCCGTTACACCCAGGAAGGAACGTCGGTCGAGGTCGATCTCCGCGGCGAGCAGCGGCCGGGCGCCAATGAAGCTGTAATTCGGGTGAGCGATTCCGGCCCGGGAGTTCCTGCCGACGCGCTGGCCAAGCTGTTCGAGCCTTTCTATCGTTTGGACGAGGCGCGCGGACGCACGACCGGTGGTGTTGGGCTGGGACTGGCTATCACCGAGCGCGCGGTGCGCTTCCATGGCGGAAAAGTTTCGGCCTTGAATCGCGAGCCCAACGGCTTGATCGTTGAGATTCGGCTCCCCTTGATCCCTGCCGCCGCCAAGCTCCAGAAGCAGACTGAGCCGGCAGTTCCAGCCCAGGCCTAGGGTCGGTTTTCGTCTCCCGGACCGGCGGATCCCCCAAGCCTACCTCTTATCGAAGATCCAAGAGTTCATGCCCCTCCTTCTGACCAGACCCCCTGGGTCGAGTCGGGACTCACTCAGGTTTCTGTAGCCGCCTCGCGACACAGCTTCCAGAGCAGAATGGCAAAGACTATGACCGAGAGTTGCAGGTGAGTCCAGCGCGAGATCGGGCCGAAGAGAGGAAGGATGAACGCTAAATAGAGCAGTACCGGGAACCAGGGCTTCAGATTCTCCGGATCAGCGAGAATCCAGTCCGCGAGCAACAGAAACGCCGGAGCCAATGCCAACAGGTCGTAGATATAAAGGTGAGGGTTGACCAGGACGGCGGCGAGAAGCAGCGCGGAAAAGCGGAGGGCCAGGGATGAGCAAGATTTCCAGATGAATGCTGCCCCCGCAATCACACAAAAGGCAGTCAAGAGATACAGAGCCGCCGCGGCATGCTGCCAAGGGATCAGTAACTCCCAGAAAGTATGCAAGGAATGCATCTGGATGGACGAGAGACTGAGTTGGGTCGTGCCCGGCTGGAGCGCGCTGGCGAGCAACATCCTGAAGTAGGAACGAATAACCGCCGGGCCGAAGTAAGCGAGCGTGAACCCGAACTGGGCTATCACCGAGAGGACGAGACCAAGCAAGGGCCTCCACGCCCGGGCCAGAATGAATATCAGCGGAATCGCGACCAGAAATGGCGGTTTGAGAAACAGAAGACCCAGGGCGACGCCTGCGAGCCACTCCCGGCCACCACGGAATGCCATATAAGAAATGGTGAAGCACAGCAGCACCAGGGCAGACATTTGTCCGCGCACGAAGAAATGAAATAACGGCGGGTAAGCAATGGCGCCGATAGCGACCAGCCCCGAATGCGCTCTCAGATTGGGGCAAGTTCTCCAAAGTAGATAGACGCAACCGAAATAGATCAGCAAAGACACAAGCACCCAGATTGCGGCCTGAGCGATGAACGGAAGCCCGACCAGTGGGAGAAACAGAAGCGCTACCTGCGGGCCGTAAAAATAGCGCAGCAGAATCTTTGTATCGCGGCCGGCGAGGGCGCGGATTTGTTGGGCCAGGACCTGATCATTGTAGAGTTCGCCGCAACGGCCTTGCGCAATCAGACGCGCCGAGATGGGGAACTGAATGAAGTCCTGAAATTTCAGGTTGCCGGCGCGATCGAACAGTCCGGGAGTGGCGAAATCAATGGCGCACACGCCCCAGAGGCAGAGCGCGAGCACAGTGGCTTGGGCGCGGAGCCGGCCCGGCGTGAGCCATCGTGAAAAAGAAATGATCCACCGGGGCGTTGATGTGGCGGCGGCGATCACTGGATGGGCTCGGCGTTTTTGAGAGCGTCGTCGAGGGTAATGGCGGGATGTGGGACGGCGGGAGCGATGCGCCATCCATCGTCATAACGGCGGAATCCGACGGTCGACGTGTAGCGCAGGTCGGCGGAGTAGAGCGCCGCTCCGACTTCGTTTAGCGGGACCCACTTCCAGGTGAAGTCGACGTCCGCTTCATTGCCATCTTTGGTGATACCGGTAACCTCCAGCAGCTCTCTTCTGGCGACGGAAAATTCCAGCGAAGAGCGGTCGGCTTGTTCGGCGGGAACTAGCGAATGAATCGTGTCCACACCCGCGGGAGTCAGTTGAACGTCCCAACATGGCGGCGGGCTCAAGCCGGGAGAACAGCGCGTGGGAGTGACGGAGATCCATCCGTGATGCTCGAGCACGAGGTTCTCGGGCGAGAGGTAGCTCTGGTTGGAGACAATGCCGGTCTGCAACCTGAACTGCTGTTGAGCCCGGAAGGCGGGGGATGCGGCGATGAGGTCGGCGGCCAGGCGGCGGGTCAGAAAGTCGCGCGGCGAGCAAGCTGAGAGCGTGAGCAACGCCAGCAGGACGACAGTTGGTTTGATTTGCATTTGCAGCAATTCGTGCTCTGGGCGCGGACCAGATGTCCCCGTGACAAGCCACCGAGACGCCGGCGCTACATATTTAGCGACCTGTGATTGTAAATAAACGGGAGCGCTTGTGTGGGAGGAAAGGCTGAGACGCGATTTGGCCGTCGAAGGCTGGGGCCCAGCGGCCAGGAATCTGATAGCTGCAGCTCGGGCAACGTCCTTCTGGAGTGAGGCGGTAGTCCTCGATCAGGTAGCCATAACGCCGGATTACAGTTTCACCGCAATGCGGGCAGTGCGTGTTTTCGGCGTCGCCCACCAGGCCGGGAAGATTTCCGGGATAGATGTAGCGCAGTCCGGCTTCACGTCCGATTTCTGCGGCCCGCAGCAAATCTTCGGCGGTCGTATCGCGCTCCCCATTCATCTTGTAATCGGCATGGAAGGCGGTGACGTGCCAAGGAATGTCGGGCGAAACTCCTGCCAGAAATTCGGTCAGCTTGCGGAGTTCATCTTGCGAATCGTTGAAGCCGGGGATCAGCAACGTCACGATCTCCAGCCACAATCCCATGGCATGAATGCGGCGAATGCTGTCGAGAATCGGTCCGATGCGGCCGCCGAGTTCGTGATAATGGCGATCGTCGAAACTCTTGAGATCGACTTTATAGAGATCCAGATGAGGCCGCAGAAATTCCAGCACCTGCGGCGTGCCATTGCCGTTAGAGACGAATCCCGTGACCAGGCCGGCTGCTTTGGCCTCTTCGAAGATGGCGACCGCCCATTCGCTGGTGATCAGCGGCTCGTTGTAGGTGCTGACCAAAACTTTCGCGCCTTGATCGACCGCGTCGCGCACCAGCGATTCAGGCGAGGCCGGCAGCGGAGGCGAGATGGCATTGGGATCGCGCAGAGCTTGCGACGTGACCCAGTTCTGGCAGTAGGCGCAGTGAAGATCGCAGCCGAGCATGCCGAAGCTGTAGGCGAGCGCTCCGGGATAGGCGTGAAAGAATGGCTTTTTTTCGATGGGATCGCATTGCATGCCGGCGGTGTATCCCCAGGGAACGTAGAGCTTGCCGCCGCGGTTGTAACGGACTTTGCACACGCCGGGCTGGCCGTCGGGGATAGGGCAGCAATGCCCGCAAGAAAAGCAGCGGACGCGCTTGTTGCCGAGATGCTCGCAAAGTTTTGGATCAGCTTCACGCACGCGCTGATCCACGATGTCGCGCAGGGTGGGCACGGAAACCTCTTGTCTCTATTTTACGGCATGCGATGAATGCAGGGCATTGCCAGTACTCGGTACTCGGGACTCGAGTTAGCGGCTTGAGGTCAGGATCGGCGCGAACTTTGCCTTGAATTGACCGGCGGCGGGCTTGGCATTGGCGCGGTGCTGCTGCAGCCAGCGATCGGCGTCAAGCTCGATGGATATGATTTGAGGGCGAGACAGTAGGGCGGCTACAAACGGTGCCAGCGTCTTGCTGGCTTCGTCGCCCGCCGACCGGGCCACCACGATCCAAAAATAAGCCCGGTTGGGATCTTTGCCAACGCCGCGTCCGCTGTAATAGATCGATCCCAACTTCGATTGTGCCGAAACATTGCCCTGCTCGGCGGCTCGGGTGAACCACCGAACCGCTTCGGTTTCGTTCAGGACGACTCCTTCTCCCGTGGCGTAGCGAAGACCGAGCGCGTTTTGCGCGGCGGGATCTCCTTTTTCAGCCAGCATGCGAAGCTGGTCGAAGTTCGCGGTTTCCACCTGGGGATTCTGCGCGGGATCCAACTTCGGTGACTGCGAAGAGGCAAGCACGGTGGGAAGTTGGCTTTGAGCCTGCCTGTGCAACTTGCTTTGCACCCAGGGCGCGACATCGGATTGAATCCACGGGGCGAGTCCCCAACCCAGGGCGAACATAATCGTGGCGGCGGCGCACACCAGCAGATACAAATGGGAACGTGGAAGCGTTATACCGAGGGAACTCTTTTCTTCGGGCTCGGGCTCGTTGTCTTGAGGGTCAGGGGAGGCAAAAAGCACGCTGCCGGGCGCGGGAGGAAACTTGGGCGCCGGCGGCGGACCCAGCGGCGGAAGATTTTCCGAGCGCGCGGTGCGGTTGGCTGCCTCCAGGACCGTCTCCGCGAAGCGCTGCAAGGTTTTGGCGTCGGCATCGGTGAATGTATTCGGGTCGGGGGCGAAGGCTTCGATCAGGCCAACGGATTTGTCTCCGGCGCGCACGGGAACGGCGAGGATGGAGCGAATGCCGAGCGCCCGACAGTTCTCGGCATCGACGCGCGCGTCCAGTTCAGAATCATCGCAGCGGATGGGAACCGCATTCTTGACGCAGTGCCCGGAAAATCCCGATCCCAATTGCAGCCGCGCGCCGAGGGGAGGAGCATTGCCGGAACTGGCGCGGCAAACCATGAAGTCGGGATTGGAATCGGCCAGCGCGATGGCAATGCCGCTGGCACGGACCAGGGCGTGCGCTCGTTCAGCAATCAACTGCAGCGCAGCTTTCAGATCGGAACCGAGAGTTTCTACCTGGCGCTGGACCGCGCTAATGGCGGCCAGCGTGTCAGTGTGGTTGGGGCGCGGCGGAGCGGTGTTGCGCGCGCTCGCATAGCCGGCGATCTCGGCTTCGCCGTTGGCGACTCCGGCCATCACGTTGACAAAGAGCCATTCGCGCAGGCGGGCCAGCGACTCGGCAGGAAGATCGGCAAAACGAAATCCCGCGCGCCCTGAGGCATTCGACCAGATGACCTGGCCGGTGGTGTAAATCTGCTGCGGGCATTCGGCCAGATCGAGGCAAAGATTCAGGCTGCTTTGCAGTTCAAGCGGCGTGTGGCATTGGATGGACATGCCGTCTTCGCTGATGTCGACGATCTCGTGCAGATCGAGCATCGCGGTTTTCGATTGCGCAGTGAAGATGGCGTAGGCGGGCGTTTGAATTCTGTGCCGTACGCGGCGGCGACGGTTCAGCGGTGCCGATGGCAGCGTCGAAGATATGGCAACCATGGGGAGGGCCCAAAACCTTGGTGGGTACATATTAGCGCGGGTGTGGGGAAAAGCAAGCGGAGAGAAAGAGTCGGAAGGACCTCGCAGCTATAAGCCATGAGCCGTGAGCTATAGGCTCAGGCCTTATCCGGCGCGGCGTAGGGACTGCAGATGAAGGCTGGAAATGCGGGAGATGGCCGCGACCATCATCCCGGAGAGCAGTTGCATGGTGGCCACGTCCCGTTCGTCGAAGGCTCCGGGTGAGGACGAGAGGACTTCAAAGACTCCCAGCGTGCGGCGGTAGTGGCGCAGCGGCGAGACCAGGATCGAGCGCACCCCCAGGCGGCGGCAACTGGCCAGATCGACGCGGGGATTGCGCTCGGCGTCGTGGCAGAGCATGATCTCGCCGGAGCGGACGGCCTCGGCGGAGATGCCGGCATCGGTTTGAAGGCGGACCCCGAGATCGGGGGCGGTGCGTCCAGCGCGGGCGCGGCAGACAATTTCGTCGCCGGCGCGCAGGGCGATGGCGGCTCCGGTGGCCCCGGTCAGGTGCTGGGCGCGCTCGGTGATGGCGCTGATGGCGGGCTCCAGGTCGAGTTCGGCGGGATGAATTTCGATTTCCTCGCTAATGGGTACAGCCTGGAATCCCGAGACCGGATGAGCAGCGTTCGCTACGCGCAGCTGGCTGCGCTGCGCCAGCGACGGCATGCGGGAATGATCGGCATAATCGACCACCGCGGGATCGGGCACGGTGCGCAGCAGATCGCGGACTAGATTGTCCAGTTCGGAGTCAGTGATCAGGTGCGCCGTCTGCTGGTTGCCGAGAGATCCGCCCAGCACGCGCGAAAGTCCGAGCAAGGCATGGCTGCCGCAGGCCGGGCAAAACGGCCTGCTATTGTTGCTGATCAGCTCACACTGCACGCAGAACGTGGCCGACTGCAGGGAAACGAAGTTGATATCTTTGAATGCCGTGCTGTACAGGGGCTTGCGAAACATGATGGCAGAATCCTCGGCCGCAGAAGTGCAGTTGAAGGTAAATAGACAGCGCAGGGCGCGGAAGTGACGGAAGTGGTTCCGGGGTGTGGAAAAAACGGTGCTGGCGGATTACGTCACCGCGGAACAAATTGAAAATCGCGAATGATGGCCGACTGATTCCTTGCAGGCGTCCCCTTGAAGCACCACAGATTAATGCCGACCGGGGCGGGCGTTTGCGGAATATTGGTCGTATTCGAAGAATAAGTTTCGGTCTTGATGACATCGGCCACCGATCCAATGGGATGAACGCCATTCATCAGCGTGAACACGATGCGATCGGAGCTCCACTCCATCCTTGCCGTAGTAAGCTTTCCACCGCTGACCTGGAAGTTGTCTTCCCAGCTGGAAACGCCCTTCGGCTTGCGGTTTCCCGTGGATGGATAAACGGTGAAGTCGGCGTCACAGCCGTGACAAGTCTTGTTCCACTGAGAAAATTCAATATCGATTTCGTTCTCTGCGTCCACGCCAATGTGGTGAGTGGGCCCATAGGTGAAGAGTCCGAGCACCGTGGTCTGATCCATGTGGTAGACGTCACCCTGGATAATCCACTGGTAGGTCCCAAATCCCATATCGTCGGTGGTAAATAACTCCGCGGCCGTCCATTTTCCCTCGCGCTTGGCGATCTGGAGATGTAGATATCCGTCCGCTTTGAGATCGACATTGGCCGGATTTCCGCGAGCCACGCCCGCCATGCCACCGCTGGTGACTTTCCAGGTATGTCCAGCCCATCGGATGGTCTGGCCCTGGACGCACTGCAACGCCGTGAGCAGAATGCTGCAGATCGTTATTCGAATGAATCGTGGGTGCGGCATCCTTCTTTGTTCTTTCATTGAGCGTGCGCTGCAATTTCACCAGCCACAGGCGACCACCTTCAGTGACCCCAATGAGTGTAACCGAGATATTTCGTCAATTGAGGCCGCATGCAAATTCCTGGTAGTGGGCTGTTTTGAATTTCAGCTTGCGCCGCACGTCCGGGCAACGGCCAGAAGTCCTAAAACGACAAATAGGGCAATAGCGATCCTGCCCCACGTATTGTCAGCCCACGGCTTCTCAACATGCATGAAGCCGAAGATAAGCAGCATTAGACCAATCGCAATCCAGATAAGAACTGTCATGCCGCTTTAGCCTCACTCTGTTCTAACACTTCAACCAATTCTTCCAGCGCCCAAACGTGGTCCGCAAGTCCGGCTTCCATTGCGGGAGTGACTCTCAGCGTTTGATGGACACGGCAGAAATTGTAGTACGCATGATAGATCGCAACCATGTGGCAGTGATTCTCAAACTTCTTGGAAAACGCATTCGTGAGCCGCGTGAAGCGTCGGACTCCCATTCGAAGATTCAGGTTTTGCCGCTCAATGTAGCTAGTTGAGATGTGATCGCGGTCAGGATTCCCACTCAGAATGCCCGTGCGTGTGCCGATGCAAGCGGCAGGACTATAGCGAGTTTCAGGGTTATCGGAAGGCGCACCGTACAGCTTTATCAGCATCGCGTAATCCACGTCCATCCCGAAAGCACCTTCGACAGCTTCCGCGTAGGCGCGGTGGCCGTCCGTTGTGATCTGAATGCGCGTGGTCACACGCGATGCCAAGTCCTCCATGAACTTGCAAGCCCAGTTTGCGTCCCGTCCGCCGCACAGGTAAGAGAGCACCAGCTTGGAATCTGCGTCAATTGCAATCCACGTCCACACGCTTCCCGCGCCAGTTCCGTCCTTCGCCGGGGGTACGTTTTTCTCCTTTGCATAGCAGAAGCTCCACACTTCGTCGCACTGGACGCGCTGGACTCCCACTCTGCGCACGGTCGAATTGTGGAACGCCGCGCAAGCCTTTCCCATGTCCCGAACCAGCTTCAAAACGGCATCTTTGCGGGCTCCCGTCAGCCTACAAGTCGCCCGAATGCTGTTTCCTTCTACCAAAGCGTTGACTACTTGTGCTCTTTTGGGCAGTGGTAAGCGGTTCATAATGAAAGAATAATATGCTTGCCCGCGTATGCAGTCAAGAAAATAATGCGGATTGGCACAACTATTTTACTACTTATACCTTTTACCCCTTGACACGTGTGCCGATTGGCATTAACTTGAGGATGGAAGGAGTAAATATGGCAAATCAAGATGTAGCAGTCGCCGATGTTTTGGCAAACGAAGAAGTTCAAGAGGACAACGAAGAGAGGGGACGATCAACCATTGATTTCCCCTACCTAGACCTCGATGCCGCCGTGGAGATTGCGAAAGGTGTACATCATTTCGGCTCTACCTGTTCATGGGATCAGCTCGCGGCGCAGTTGGGACAAGCTCCAAAAGGGGGCGGATTCAGGCTTCGCGTGATGACGGCCAAAACCTTTGGGTTGGTCACCTACGCACAGCAGACTGTGAACCTAACCAGACTCGGAATGCAGATTTGCGATGAAACCCAAGAGAGCGCTGCAAAGGCAGAAGCCTTTCTAATGGTTCCCCTCTACAGTGCGGTCTACGAGAAATTCAAGGGAGTATCGCTGCCTGGTATTGACGGGTTAGAAACCGAGATCACAAACATGGGGGTAGCTCCTAAGCAAAAAGGAAAAGCCCGCCAAGCCTTCCAGCGCTCTGCAACTCAAGCTGGTTATTTTTGGTCTGGGCCAAATCGTCTAGTCAAACCAGCAATCAAGGGAAGTGCAGCCCCAGCCGTCGCTCCCGAAGTGCAACCCGAAAAGCCCGAGAAGAAACGGAGAGATACCGATGAGGATGGGGAGCCAAGACACCCTCTAATCGAAGGTTTGCTAAAGGAATTACCCAAACCTCAAGCGGAGTGGACAACCGAGGATCGCAAGAAGTGGCTGCAAATGGCATCGACTATTTTCGATGTGATCTACAAAGATTCTGACGACAGCCGAGGATCGCTCAAAGTTGTGGTCGAGAGGAATTCTGCTAAGTCATGAAACGTGCGCGAGCAGAATGGCCGTTTCGGAAGGGGTCACGGTGATGCAACTGAAAATAATAACGAGTAGCTCTTTGTATCCTGCCTATCGTGCAAGGGGCTGTAATGACAAACCCCAAGTCAGGTAACCTTCGCGGGGCGTCCTGACTTGGGGCAGATAGGCTCCCTACAAGCCTAAACCGTCAACCTTTGCCCCAGCGTGCTTTCGCGGCACGCTGGGCTATTTCTTTTCGTTCTTGGGCGGTCAGCTTCGCGGCTCTCGCTATGCCGCCTTTTCTACTGCCGAGCTTACCTAGCGCAACTGCCGCCGCGTTCTTCTTGCGCGGTGGGAACTGCACGATCTTCCGCTGAGGTTTCAGCGGCTCGCCAATCGCTTGCTCCACGACTCGTAGCGCGTTCTGCGCCACATCGCCCTTGCTTGCCCGGCCACGCATGGTAGGATTATGCCATGAAACCCGCTTCATTGGAATACTGGATTTACGAGAACTATCCCAACAATAAAGCGGTAGGGCACACGAGAGGATGTAGCTACTTCAAAATGCACGGTGGCAATGCACCGAGAACCGGGCGCTGGCATGGCCCGTTCGATACTAGGCAGGCCGCTCAAGCCGCTGGCGCGGCAACGGGAAGACCTTTTCACTGGTGCCCACGCTGCTGTTAAGAAATTCAAAACAGCCCACTACCAAATTCCTGCACCTTGACATGGTCCCAGTCCCAGTGTGGAATGATCAAGTTTTTGCCCATAACTCCAGGCCGTACCTTGTCGATCCGTTCAGGAGGTATCACATATGCCCAGCGTGAACCGGTCACTTAGTTCGCTACTAGTAGCTGCTTGCATTTTCGGCACGGCCACGTGGGCAGGAGCGCAATCCGAAAGGGTCTTACACAGCTTCAACTCAGGCGCCTACCCCCAGGGCGGCTATGGGCCATCCGCAGGCTTGGTCATAGATAGCGCCGGCAATCTTTACGGAACGACCCAATCCGGCGGTACTGGAAGCAATCCCCTTTGCTACGCCGGCGACGTTGAGGGCTGCGGCGTCGTGTTCGAGGTCTCTCCTAAACCCGGTGGAGGCTGGAGTGAAAGAGTCCTGCACAATTTCGGCAACGGCCAAGATGGTTATTTCACTCAATCAAGTTTGATACTAGACGCTGACCGCGACCTCTATGGCACAACGATGAATGGAGGTACGCACGGCTGCGGCACACTATTCGAGTTAATACCCGGGGCGGGTAGAAGCTGGGGAGAGAAAATACTATACAACTTCTGCTCGAAAACGAACGAAGCCGACGGCCAAACGCCCGATTCTCCCCTGACCTTCGATGCTTCTGGAAATCTCTACGGAGAAACTCTGTATGGCGGCCCTTCTGGCAGCGGGGGCGGAGGCGGCACAGTGTTCGAACTCTCCCGCAAGGCCGACGGCAGCTGGGGTGAGAAAGTTCTGTATGGGTTCAGCGGCTACTTCGCGGCTGCAGGATATGGGCTTACTCTCGATGCCGCTGGAAATCTCTACGGAGTAGCAAGCGGCGGTGTCTTCAACAACGGACCCTGCAACTTCGGCTGCGGGCTGGTCTTCAAGCTGACACCTCGTTCGGACGGGAACTCGACCTCCTGGACCTATAAAGTCTTGTATGAGTTTTACTCTAACGGCGATGATGGCTATCAGCCCAACTCCCCTCTGCTTCTCGATTCTTCTGGCGACCTCTACGGCACCACGTTTTATGGTGGCATCGGCCCCTGCGACTGCGGCACCGTCTTCGAACTAACGCCCGGCTCGGGTGGAGCGTGGACCGAGCAGATCTTGCATAGCTTTGTCTTTAATAATGTGGACGGCCTTTTCCCGGAGGGACTGGTTGCCGATACGGCTGGCAACCTCTATGGTACTACCCAGGCGGGCGGCGCCTACAGCAATGATGGCTACGGCACGGCTTTCGAACTTATGTCGCAGACTGATGGAAGCTGGACCGAAAGCATCCTGCACAACTTTGGGAACGAAACTGACGGAGCCTATCCTGTTGCTGGCCCCATCTTCGACGCCTATGGCAATCTCTATGGCACCACTTATGAGGGCGGTGCCGCTGGTGGCGGAGCGGGCCAAGCGGCGGGGATAGTGTATGCGATCAAGCCATAAGAAGAGAAGTGAGAACGCTTACACGAATCCCCATCTCAGGCGCGGAAGTGAACTGTGCCGACACACTGACGAAATCATACCTGAGCGCAAGTTTGCGTCGTCTCTTCGCCCACGCATAATCTAACCTCTCGTCTCAAGTTCCAATGCTGCCGCCTGACAAGTGCGTGGCAAATGGGCATCTCTTTCCGCCGTGCCCCGATGCGTTGTGTTCTTTCAGGAGTGTGATTGCAAATTGCTCGGCCCGGACTGCCGCCGTTTTCTCAGCCTCGGATTTGAGATCGAGACGCGCCGCCAGTGTGCGAATGTCTGACAAGTGTTGTTCCAGTCGATCCTTAACCTCGCATTCCATTAGCTCTCTCCCGCCATTCTCCCTCGAAGTTTACCCGGCATCCGCACACGCTCTCACCCAATTGTTCCCCAGAGAAAGATCGGCACCGGACTCGCGCTCGCAGTCGAAAAGTTCCTCCCGGCCTTGCCACCGCGAACAGTTCGCATTCCGGATTCTAAGCCAAGTCGCCTGATTCGAACCGGGATGTGTGCAAGATCTTGCAAACTATTTCATTTTTTGGCGTTGCGGAAAGGTTGCAAAAGTTTGCCGACTTATTTTTTGCGGAAGTGTTGCCCGGGCGCTTGCCTTGGGATATTCTTTAGTCATTCACACGGTCCAGGACTGGACCGCTGGGGGAAAATTATCATGCAATGGACCGCACCCGCTTTTGAAGAAGTTTGCTTGAACTGCGAAATCAATTCTTACGCCAGCGCGAAACTGTAACCGAAACACTCCCCCTCCGCTCACCTCACCTCGACCGGGGCGCGCACGATGATTTGTGCGATGCGTTCGGCTGCCTGTCCATCCCACAGGGGCACGCCGGCTGTGCCTGGATTCTTAGTCTCATTTCTCGCTGCCGCGCGCTGAAGAATTTTATTGGCCGCGGCTCGCAGCTTTTCTAAATCTCTTCCCACAAGTTGATTGGTTCCCATCGTGATCGTGATGGGACGCTCCGTGTTTTCGCGGACGGTGAGACAGGGAACGTTTAGGAATGTGCTCTCTTCCTGAATGCCGCCGGAGTCGGTGATGACCAGCGCGGCGCGGCTTTGCAGGGCCAGGAACTCCAGATATGGCAGCGGTTCGACCAGGCGGAGACGCGCGCGGGAAGGCTGCGAGCCGATGGCTTCCAGGCGTTCGCGAGTTCGCGGATGCACGGGGAAGATCACGTGGAGATGCGTGCTGAGATCGGCGAGAGTGGCGAGCAGTTTGGCCAGCCAGGGAAGGTCATCCACGTTGGACGGGCGATGTAGCGTTACAAGGGCGTAGGGTGTGGGAACATCTGAGGGGAATTTTTCTTTGGCTCGCGGCAGCAGGCGAACCAGGGTGTCGATCATCACGTTGCCGACGCGATGAATTTTTGCGCCGTCGATCCCTTCGTGCAGAAGATTTTCGTCGCCGTCGGCGGAAGGCGTGAACAGCAGATCGGAGAGTTGATCGGTGAGCAGTCGATTGATTTCTTCGGGCATGCCGCGGTCCCGGGAGCGCAGTCCGGCCTCGACGTGGCCCACGCGAATCCCGAGCTTCGAACAGACCAGAGCCGCGGCCACGGTGGAGTTGACGTCGCCATAGACGAGGACGAGATCAGGCTTGCGCTCCAGCAGAACGGGCTCGAGCGCGATCATGACCGCGGCGGTTTGCTGCGCGTGCGTGCCGGAGCCAACTCCCAGGTTGCAGTCGGGTTGCGGCATTTCGAGCTGGTGAAAAAAAACCTCCGACATCGCCGCATCGTAGTGCTGCCCGGTATGCACGAGAGTCTGACGAACTCCCGAATGCGTGGACAATGCCCGCAGCACCGGGGCCGCTTTCATGAAATTGGGACGGGCGCCAACCACGTGAAGAATGTGCATGCGCAAGTAGGAAGAGATTTTATCTTACTGAGTCGTTGGCGGCGGAGTTGCAACTCCGTTCACAGTATCGCAGCCGGTGAAACCGGTGTATAGTTCGTGCCGCTTTGTAAAAAAATCCGGGAATGCCCAGATTTCCCTTCAGGGCCGAGCAGGGGGAGCTATGTGCCGATGCAGAGTGCTGTCGATTTTTGCGTTCGCGACGTTCTTTTTCGCTGCCGTGACCGCCCAGGCAGCGCAGCCTCCTACGCCGATTCAACTCGCCGAACTCACGCCATCGGATCCCGCGCCCAATGATTGGTTCGGATACTCGGTGGCCGCGAGCGGGAACACGATTGTGGTCGGCGCGTTCGATCTCAACACCGAGCAGTATGGCTCCGTCTACGTCTACGTAAAGCCATCCACTGGCTGGGCAAACATGACGCAGGTGGCGAAGCTGACCTCGTCGGACAACGGTCAGGGGTTTGGCACGTCGGTGGCCATCAGCGGGAACACGATCGTGGTGGGAGCCGCGAACATCTCGAACTTCGCCCGGCCTGCGTCCTCGCCGGGCGCGGTATATGTGTTCGTCGAGCCCTCCGGCGGCTGGAAAGATATGACGGAGACGGCCAAGCTCACCGCCTCCGACGGAAAGCCCGGCGATGCGCTCGGCAACAGCGTGGCCATCAGCAAGAACATTATCGCAGCGGGGGCGTTCTTCGCTTCGGATCAATCAGGGAATTCATTTGCGGGAAAAGCTTATGTGTTCGTAAAACCAGCCACCGGCTGGGCGGGAAATCTTACCCAGACAGCGGAGCTGACGGCGACGGACAGCCAGTTGCTGAATTACATGGGAGCTTCGATCGGGGTGAGCGGCAACACGGTCGTGGCGGGCTCGTATGGGCACAACAATTTTGCAGGAGTTGCGTATGTGTTCGTGGCGCCGTCGAGCGGTTGGACGAACATGACCGAGACCGCGGAACTGACCGCGTCGAATGGCAAAGCCAGCGCCGATTTCGGATTCTCGACGGCGATTGAGCCGGAAACGATCGTCGTAGGAGCGGTGAACGCGCTGGGCGGGAAGGGCGCGGCCTACGTCTTCGCGAAACCATCGAGCGGCTGGACCAGCACGACTCAGACGGCGGAGTTGCATGCGGCGAATGCGACCTCCGGCGATAGCTTTGGGCAATCTGCTGCCATCAGCGGCAATACCGTGATCATCGGGGCGCCGTCGGCCAACGCGGGCGGCCATTCGTTGCAGGGTGCGGCTTATCTGTTCCAGAGGCCTCCGGGCGGATGGGCGAACCCCGCCCACGGTTCCGAGCTCGTGTCGTCCGATGGGGAAAGCAATGACGGGTTCGGATTATCAGTGGGGATCAGCGGATCGACGTTTGTAGTGGGCGCGATCCGGGGAGTGACGCCGGGCGTGGCCTATGTGTTCGGGCCCTAAAACGATGAGCTAGCCGGCCTGGGCGGCGATGAGCGGCGCCTCTTGATCGGGCAGCGGCATGATGTAAGCCGGACGCTGGGTGCGCTCGAGGGCGTCGGCCAGCGCGGTGGGGAACGTCGTCGTCAGCAGATTAACGTCGATCTGCAGGTGGCGATGAGAATAGATGCGGTGAATGGTCAGGGCGCCGCGGCGGCGATTGGCCGAGCTCATCAGATCGAGAGCGATGGTCCAGACCGCGGAGCCGGCGTGGGCCTTCGCAGCCCCAGGCTTATTCCAGCGGAAAGAGTTTCCCTGGCGGCGGCTGGCCGCGGTTTCGATTTCTTCCAGGCCGGCGTGATCGCTGGGATGCACTTCTAATTGCAGTTCGAAACCATCGAAATCATTGCTGCCGAACGCCGCTAACAAAATGCGGCGCACCTGCTCGTAATCCTGCGCCACTTTCAGTTCCTCGGTGGCGCGCCGGATGGCGAGATTATTCACGAAAATCTGGGGCTGATCGAGCGTGCGCTGGGCCACCCGCGCCAGTTCCCCAAACTCCAGATATCCCAGATGCTGCACGCCAATCCAAACTCCAATTCCGACCACCGCCAGCACCAGACCGAGCGAGCTTCCCGTCGGCCACAGCAGGAACAGGCTGAGCATGGCGAATCCGGCAGAGACTCCGTAGAGAAGAATGACAACTTGCCGGTGCGTGAGTCCGTGCTGCAGCAGTTTGTGGTGAATGTGCTCGGCGTCGGCGGTGAATACGGGGCGTCCACTGATCAGCCGGCGCAGGATGGATAGAGCGGTTTCAAGAATCGGCAGGCCGAACGAAACTACCGGAATGGCGACGGCGACGATGGTGGGAGCTTTCTGCGCACCATAGAGTGCCAGCGCGCTGAGCACGAATCCAATGAAGAGGCTGCCCGAGTCGCCCAGAAAAATTGTGGCGGGGTTGAAGTTGTAGCGCAGGAATCCAAGAATGGCGCCGGCCAGCGCGATGGTCAGGATCTCAACCAGCGGCGTGCCGCTCAACACCGCCACTACAAAGGCGACTAGCGTGGAAAACAGGGCGGATCCGGCCGCCAGCCCGTCGAGGCCATCGATCAGATTAAACGCGTTGGTGATGCCTAGCACCCAGATGATGGTGACCAGCAGGCCGATATACCAAGGCAGATTGTGATTGCCGAAAATCACCGGGATGTTCACGATGCGCAGGCCGCCCAGATACAGCAGGGTGGCAGCGATGCCCTGCACCGTGAATTTGAAGTAAGGTCCTACGCCGCGCAGGTCGTCATAGACGCCTAAGGCAAACACCAGCGCCGCGGGCACCAGGATGGTCACCATGGTCGACAGGAAGCGCGGGGAATGAAGCTGGGGATGGCGGACCACCCAGAGCGCGGCAATGCCGGCGCACAAGAAGAAGCTCAGAAAAATCGCAACGCCGCCCAGGCGCGGCAAGGGACTGGCGTGCAGATGCCGTCCCTGCGTTGGCTCGGCTACCCATCCCCGGCGGTTCGCGAAATCGCGGACGTAGCGCGTCAGCACAAAGGCCGACAGCAGCGCAAGCAGAAACGTCCCGAGGAAGATGCCTGTCAAACTAAATCACCCTTGCTATCAGCAAACCGGGAACTCGCCCGATTGTTCGTGAAACAGTATTGCAGCCACGGAGCGTGGTTAATAGTGAATGAACAGATTCCTGTGGTGTTGAGATTTCGCCCAATGTAGCAGCGGGAAAAGTAGAGTTCAACGCCAAAAGAAGATCATGCTGTGGAAAACTAACATTGCTGACGCAAATTGCGGCGGCAAACGAAAGTGCCTGTGCTACACTTTGGTTCAAATTTCCACCGCATTGCAGGATTGTGAATGGAGCCGGGGACCTTGAATTGCTTTCGCCGCAGCCGCACTTTTCCCTTCGGAATTCTCTTGATCCTGATCAGTTTTGCGAGCGCCCAGCAGGCAACCCCTGGAGCGACACCCGCGGAGAATCCGCCCGCGGCGATGCCTGCAGTTCAGCCTGTGCCGCAGGCGACCGAAACCGCGCCCAATCCCGCCAAGGCCGACGATAAGGCAAAGGAAGATAGCGGACAGTCCGCGACCGTGAAGCTGGGTGCAGGCGACCTCGTCGACGTCAACGTCTACAACGTTCCCGAGTTGTCCACCAAGGCGCGGGTAAGCAACGGCGGAGATCTTTATCTTCCCTTGATCGATTACGTGCACGTCGACGGACTGACCCAGGAAGAGGCGCAGGCGCTGATCGAAAAGAGGTACGAGGACGGTGGATTCGTGCGCAATCCGCATGTGACCATCTTCGTCGACGACCCGGCGTCGCAGGGCGTGACAGTAATTGGCGAGGTAACGAAGCCGGGAATTTATCCCGACATCGCCGACCACAAACTCTACGAGCTGATATCCGAGGCGGGCGGCTTCACTCCGGCCGCGTCGCGCAAAATTGCCATCCTGCGGCCGGACCAGAAGGAGCCGATCCGCGTGGAATTGCCGCGTAACCTGGGCGACGATCCCAGCAGCAATGTCGAGATCAACCCGGGCGATACCATCACCGTGCCAAGGGCCCCCGTGATCTACGTGGTTGGGGACGTCGGCAAACCCAGCGGCTTCCTGGTGGATAACGGAACGCTATCGGTGCTGCAGGCTTTGGCCCTGGCGGGAGGGCCCAACCATACTGCGAAACTCGGCGCTGCCCGCATCATTCGCAAAGGTCCCAACGGGATGACCGACGTCAAAATTGAGATCAAGAAGATGCTGGAAGCGAAGAGCCCCGACATGACGCTGCAGGCGGATGACATTCTGTTTATTCCCGTCAGCGGAGCTCGCGTGGTGGCGGGAAGGACGTTTGAAGCCGCTATGGCCGCCGCTACCGGAGTTTCGATTTACGCGGTACATCCTTAGCGAACCTCTGAGATTAGGTCCTGGTTTTGAATGGGCGCGGCTTTAGACGCGCCGTAACTCGAGCAAAATTCTGACTTCCTCGTGGGCTTATCTGGAATGCGGACCTTTCACCACCCGCCCGAGCACCCCGATGTACTTCTCCGCGCTGCGGGCGCGGGAGAACTTCTCGAGGATGTATTCCCTCCCTTTTTGCCCCAACGCCCTGCCCAGTTCGCGATTGGCAGACAACTGCTCAATGGCTGCACGCAGCGCGTCTGCGTTTTCCGGTTCGATGACGATACCGGCTCCCGCCTCTTCGAGAATCTGGCGCGCTTGACCCTCCACGCCCAGAATCACGGGCCGGGCGCAAGACATGAATTCGAGCATCTTGGTGGGAATGACGGTTTTGAAAATGTCGGTCTTCTTCAGCAGGACGAGGCAGGCATCGCAGGCGGAGATAAAGGCGGGAATTTGCGGTCGCGGTTGCTGATCGAGAAAGTGAACGTTGGCGAGATGGCGAGACTCTGCCAGGGATTTGATGCGCTGCTTTTCGGCTCCTTCGCCGATCAGCAGGAAGACTACGTCGGAGTTTTGCAGTTGCGAGGCGGCGTCCAACAACGTTTCCAGGCCGTGGGCATTGCCCATGGTGCCGATGTAGCACGCCAGGAATTTGGATTCCGCTCCCAGCTGGCGGCGGATCTCTCGATTGGAAATTGGAGGAGCGGGTGCGAAGAGTTCGGTTTCGACTCCGTTTTCGACGATCTCGATTTTTTCCGCGGGCACGCGCCAGTGTTCCATCAAGTGATCTTTGAAGGCAGGAGTGACGACCACGATGCGGTCGGAACGCTGGTAGAGGAATTTGGCGATAGTGGCCAAGGTCTGATGCAGCAGGGAATCTTGGTCGCCGATGCCGACCGCGGCCAGCGATTCCGGCCACAGGTCGCGGACTTCGAAGACGAAAGGAATCTGGCGGGCGAACGCCAGCCACCATCCCGAGAGCCCTACCAAAAGTTGTGGAGAAGACGCGACGATCACGTCGGGCCGCGGCACCGTGAGCCCGCGCAGAGCGGCCGAGATGCAGAACGAGGCGTAATTGCGCATGCGCTCGTGCGCCTTGCGGTTGGGCAGAGGCCAGAGCCAGGTCCGATATACGTCCACGCCGTCGATTTTTTCGTGGTCGGTCAAGCCGCGCAATCGCGGCTGCCATTCCGGCGGCACCACTCCGGTGGGATGATTGGGAAATCCGGTGAGCACGGAAATTTCGTGTCCGGCCGCCGCCCAGTGCCGGGCGAGTTCCGAGGCGCGCGCGGCCGGCGCGCCCATCTCGGGTGGAAAATATTGAGAGATGTAGAGAATTTTCACGCGACTCTAGAGGCTATCGCACAGGCGCGGCTCTCGATTCTATCGGAAGTTGGTGATCAGGACGACGTCGCTGGTGTTGTCGCCTTTGGCCAGGAACAATTGCTTGCCATCGCGCGACCACGAGAAACTGAAGATGTGCCCGGACGTGAAATTGGTGAACTGTCGCGGTTCACCGCCGGCCAGCGGCTGTTCCCAGATGTTGGTGGCCCCTTTGCGGGTGAGCAGGTATTGCAAGGCCTTGCCATCGGGAGACCAACGCAAGATGTCCGCGCCGCTCGGCGCAGGGAAAACGTGCAAGGGAGATCCTCCGCTGGATGCAATCACCGCCATTTTGAGCTGTGGAACCGGGGCTCCCTCTTGCAAGGCGTAGGCCACCAAATTACCGTCGGGCGAAATGGAGAGTTCGCCTCCTCCGGGTGCGCTGGCAATTAGAGTGGGAGTGCCTCCTTCGATGGGCAGGCGATAAATTTTCCCTCCTGACGGCTCATCATGCGCGTAGATCAGCCACTTTCCATCCGGAGAACACTGGGAGGCTCCCGCGTCGTCGACCAGTTTGGTGAGATTGGAGCCGTCCGGATCCGAGCGCATCAACCGTAACTTGGAATCTTGATAGGAATCGAAAAGCAGATAACGATCGCCGCAGGCTGAGCGGGAGACATAATTCAGCAAATCAGGGATGAGCACGGTGCGCTGGCTGCCATCTGCATTCATGGAAACCAATTCCGTCCCTTGACTGTGCACCAGCAGTTTGCCGCCGGGACCCGGTATCACCGACGAATCGACGGTTTCGCCCGACGTGATCTGGGTAGCGAGATTCGCTTTGCCGTCCGGCGCCACCCAGATATTGGAAATTTCCTTTTGATCCAGGGCAGCCAGCGAACGCCCATCCCGCGTCAGATCAATGACGGGGGCATAATTGCTCAGATCGTTGGTAAAACGCTGCCGTTCCCCGCTGGGATAAGAGATCTGAAAAAGCTGGTTGCGATTGTCATGGGGCAGGCCCATTGGCAGCAGCACAGACTCGCCGTCTGGCAGCCACATCGGACGGCCGGCAAATTCTGGCCCGGAATACAGCAACTTAACGCTGCCATCGGCAACCTGAACCGTCTCCAGCGCCCACTTCGTCTCTTTCCCATTGAGCAGGACGGATAAAGCGATGGTCTTGCCATCCGGAGACCAACTGCCTCCGAACATATAATTTTGCGAGGCGGGCAACTGCGCCAGCAGGTGGTCGCCACTACCGTCTGCCGCCGCGATGCGAAGCTGCACCGCATTCAACTCGGGAACGCCGCGCATGAATGCAAACTGCTTGCCGTCCGGGGAAAAAGTCACCGGGCTATCGATATCTCGAATCAACTGCCTCGGGCTCCCCCCTAATACCGGCATCTCGTACAGGTATCGGTAGAGCTGCGTGGTTTTGTCGGAGCGCACGAAATACACGTAGTTGCCGTCGGGAGAAAAAGTCAGGCCGGCGAAGTCCACCAGGTCGGGCGGAAGCACTTGAACGTCGCTCCTGGTGGCCACGTGGCGCATCCACAGGCTTTCCTGACCGGCTTCCGCTTTGACGTAGACGACGTATCGGCCGTCCGGGGAAATCGCTACCCACGTAGCCTTGCCGCTGTCGGTCAGCTTGTTCATCTGCATGCTCTGCAGGTTCAGCCCGCTGTGGGATTTCAGCAGGCGGTAGCCCGCGAATGCCGCTACGGCCAGCACCAGCAGCGTCGCGATGATCACACCCCGTAACCCAACCCTTTTCCCCCGAGCCGCTTGAACCGGAGCAGCGGAGATCTGCGCGGAGGCCTGCGTGCCCGAGCTGGCAGCTGGTGACTCGACGGCAGAGCCGCTTTCCAGCCGGATGTGTGCCGAACTCGTGTCCCGCTTCACGCGCTTCAGATCGGCTCGCATCTCGGCGGCGCTCTGGTAGCGCAGGTCGCGATCTTTCTCTAAAGCCTTCTCGATGACCTCTTCCAGCTTGGCAGGCAGACTCGGATTCAGCCGGATCGCAGGCGTGGGCGCGCGGTCGAGAATCGCCTGGAAAATAACTGCTGACGTTTCTCCGCGGAATGGCAGCGTTCCGGTGGCCATCTCGTAGAGAACCGTGCCGAAAGAAAACAGATCGGTGCGTCCGTCCAGATCCTTGCCGCGGGCTTGCTCGGGAGACATGTAGGCGACCGTGCCGACAGCGGTTCCGGGGCTGGTCAGGTCCTCGAGATTGACTCCCGCTGTGGCTTCGGTCATCGCTTCGGCGATGTGGCTCGATGCGGCTCCGCCCTGCTTGACTTTGGCCAGGCCGAAATCGAGCACCTTGGCGTGGCCGCGCTTGGTGACAAAGATGTTGGCAGGTTTGATGTCGCGATGAACGATGCCCCCGCTGTGCGCCGCGTCCAGGGCGTCGGTGATTTCAATCGCCAGGTCGAGCAATGGCTCGATTTCCAGCGGACGGCCCATCACCAGATGCTTCAGAGTCACGCCATCGAGATACTCCATGGCGATGAAGGCTTGCCCGTCCTGCTCTCCGATGTCATAGATCGTGCAGATATTGGGATGATTCAGCGCCGAGGCCGCCTGCGCCTCGCGCTGGAAGCGGGCCAGCGCCTGTGCATTCCGCGCCACTTCGTCGGGAAGAAACTTGAGCGCTACGAAACGATGCAACCGCGTGTCTTCGGCCTTGTAAACCACGCCCATGCCACCACCGCCCAGTTTCTCGAGAATGCGGTAGTGGGAGATTGTCTGGTCGAGCATTCCGCGAATCTTACGTGGCGGCCAAGGGCAAGTCAACGACGCCTCGGGATTGGGTAGTGTCTGAAAAGGCGGGTAGAACACAAATGCGGTTATAGCAACTGCGGGCTTCTCCACGTACTATTCCTGCGAACGTGGCAATATCAATCAGAAAGGGCCTTAGCGAGAATAGTTGCCAAAAAAGCCAAATACGGTCCCATAACTCGCTGCCCCAATGGCCATGATTTTGAGCCGACATTTGAATTTGTCCGGGCGATAGAGGTGTTCTCGATTCCGTAAGATTTGGCTCTTGTGGCGTGGGCATAATCCGTCCTATGATTTGGATTAGCCTAGTGAGATTCTTGCAGTCCAAAGGCCCCAAGCGACGTTGGGGCTTTTTCGCGCCATGAAAACATTCAAACTATTCGCGGCGATTGCGGCGGTGATTGCCGGGATCGTTATCTTAATCGCACTGCCCTACAATGGATTCTTTTGGGATCACGCCGCCGAAGCTCTCACTGGCGTGGTCCTGTTGGCTGCTGGCCTCACATATTTTTGGCTCCATAGTCGATTCCATCGGGAATGAACAGATGAATAAAATCGCCACATATGCCGCTATCGCCGCCTGCGTTAAGCGGCGGTTCGGCTTCGTGCCCAAACGCTGCTGGATCGCCCACGTAAAGGAACTAAATGGACTGCCGGTTAAGCTGGCTCCGAACCGGCATGATCCATCAATCAGACAAGTTCCGTGCCCTCCCGACAAGCGAAAACCGATTGAGGCTTGTTTCCGCCAACTTGGCCTCTTGTAGTCACCAACGCACATTTCAGACACTACCCGGCATTGCATATGGTGCGGCCGGCTACCTATTCGTGCGCCGGGATTCAGTAGTAGCAAAGCTTGAAAGCGCTTTTGTAGCACAGGGCGCGCGTCCGATTGATGCGGCTGCGGGTGTAATTTTCCCAGCGATCGGCGACGCGGGCGAACGTTTCCTCCCCCGTTAAGCGATGCATCACGCGCAATTGCACGATGTGCAAGCGGTGATAGAACTGGCTGGCGACCATAGGCAGCCGCGTCCCCGATTGCTCGTAGAGCGACCAGAAGCCAAGATCGTACCGTTCGAGATTGTGCAGCAGAGTGCGGACGCCGCGGTCGAAAAGTTCCTGCGCCGACGGATCCCGGGTGGCAAGGCAGTAATCGTAAATTCCCCACAGCGCCCACATGAATCCGTTGAGGATATGGGTGGGCGGCGAGACGATGTATTCCTCGAACCAGAGGTCGCCGGATTCGTCGCTGAAGGCAACGCCGCCCTGCTCGATCGGGCGCTGGAAGCTGGCGAAGGCCTGGCGCGCGGCGTCGAGATAGCGTGCCTCGCCGGATTCTTTGTGGGCGCGTACCAGCACCGAAATTCCTTGTCCTTGCGCCAGGGCTGAGTACCATGGCGCTTTGAGCGTGGCGCGGTATTCCCAGTCGAAGTGATGGTTCCATACCGCCAGGCCTTTCGAATTTAGCTCCAGGTGAGAGGCCAGCCAGTCGGCGATCAGAAAAAACTTGTTGCGGCGAGCGGGATCCGCAGTGCGCCGCCAGAGATTATAGTTGCCCAGGCCGTACTGCGCGATGGCGATCGGGTTGTATTGCAGGCCGATGCGTCCGTGATAATCGAGTTGCGGAATGCCGCATGCGTCGTAGGCGCCGCGATAGTCGGCCTTTTCCGCGAACGGCATGTAATACTCGCCCAGCTCTGCGGGAGTGGCATTGGGATTCTCCGCGGGGGTTTCGTGCCAGAACGTCAGATGGCTTTTGCCTCCCATCAGGTAGGCGCTGAAAATGCGGCGGTAGTAGGACAGGCGGGGCACGCTTCAATCCATATTATGGTACGAAGGACGATCAGCACTCAGAAGCGGTCAGGTAAATCGGCTGTGGGCACCGGCGAGGATGAGCACCGGCGAGGATGGGCACCGGATCGTAAAAGGGCACGGCTTCAGCCGTGCCGCCTGCAGCCGCCAGGAACCCGGGCTTTTAGCCCCTGAGGGAACATCCACTTCACTCTCTCGCGAGACGACAGCTTCTCAACCCTCACCGTCAACGCTCGCCGCTCGACACGATGAACGAATAGAGCGATGTGACCATATCGTCGCGCGTGACCGCCACCGTGGTCACGGCCAGATAAGGCGTCGAGTTATTTCCATCGGGCAGGAAGGCGTTGCCGTACTGAAATAATCCCATCGGCCACGGATCTTTTTTCCATTCCAGTTGTGCCTGCCAGCGGTCGGGCGTGCGGCTATCGGCAGCGTAGACGCGCACCGTGCGATCGCGATTCACCGCGCTGGGCTCGACCATGGTCGAGAAGAACAGATTGCTTCCTGCCCGGCAACCGTAGATCGAAGAACTGCTGATCGATGCCAGTTGCGATAACTTTCCTTCCCGGTCAAGGCGGTAGATGTAATTCTGTTCCAGCGGCGTGTCGGAAGAGAAGTAGAGTCCGTCTTCGGTCGGGATCGCAGCCACCGCGCGGGCTTGCTGCTGGCCCTGCAGAACGCTTTCCACGCGGCTGAGGTCGCAGGTGGCGCGCAGGATCCGGCATTCGTCGCCGTAGTCGCCGGTCAAAATCCAGAGACAATTCTGCCATTGGTCGTGGACGATGTTATGCACGTGGCGGATGGCTCGTCGCGGAAATATGTAGGCGACGCTCCACGTCGCGCCCTTATCGCTGGAAGCGTAAATGTGAACCTCGTCGCGCGAGGGATTGTCGAAGTAGTCTCCCCAATACACGGTGCCGTCGGGAACCGCAGTAATGTGCAGGGGGCGCGTGCCGCGAGTGATGGCATAAGTCTGGCGGAATTCGGTCTCGCCGGGACGGAGTGTGATGATCGATCCGGGGACGGCGGAGACCAGTCCTCCTGCGGGCAGCACCGCCAGCGCGTGAAAGCCGTCGCGCAGCAGCCGGGCAGAGAGCCGATTGCTGGCAGAGAGTCGCCGCTTCCAGCCGGCATGAAAGCTGCCTGCGGATTTCCAGGTAACCGTCGAGGCTTCGCGGATGTGCGCCTGCAGCAGTTCGTAGCCGCGAGACGCGTACAGAACGCCTCCGTCCCACGCCAGGGCGCGCAGGCGCGGGATGCGCGCGACGCAGCACAAACTTCGATTTTGATCCGCCGCCGCAGACCTGTGGGAAGCGTTCATGAGTTCGCGCTTATTTTTTCGCCCCTTTACATTGGGTCGGGCAAGAATGTTTTCATGCAAAAGCAGCTTCCGCCAGCTTTTTCGAATTCGGAGGTGTCGACCAGCACCGGAGTTAGGCCTTCCTGCCGAAGGATCGATTCCAGCTGCGGCGTGATGTGCGGAGTGATATAGCTGCCGTTGACCGCGATTCCGTTTCCCATGAAGCGATGCGCTTCCTCGGTGTCGAGCAGGTGCACGCGCTTCCAGTTCTTGTGCAGCGCGGCCAGCGCCTCGGCCGGAAAGGCCCCGGCGAAGATCAGCGCGGCTTCGTGATTGAGCGGGCACAGGCAAGTATCCAGGTGATAGCAGTAGGAATCGACCAGGCGCAACGGAACGACGGGAATGCTCATCTGCGCCATAGCAGTCTCGAATTTCTGCACCCCGCCCCGCGTGCTGCGAAAGCCGTATCCGGCGTAAATGCGGGATCCATCCGGATGCCAGAGCAGATCGCCGTGGCCCTCGAGATAGTCGTCGCCAAAATCCATTTCGAGGACGCGATAACCTTTGCCGCGAAACCATTCCGTGTAGAACGGTACTTCGCGCTGGCGTGATTCGTAGACCATGCGGCTGGGGACAACGAATTTTCCGTATCCTGCTTTCTCGCCCACGAAAACCTGATTGGCGGCGAAGACCATGTCTTCGAGTCCCTCGATGGGATCGATGGTTTCAATCTCGCATCCGCATTGTTGCAGAACGCTGCAGAGTTTCTCCCACTGCGTGCGCGCTTTCACTCGATCCACTGCGGATTCTCTCGTCATGTAGGGATTTTTTTGATCCACCACATCGAAATATTTGGGCGGACAGACGAGCACCCGAGGCATAGAAATGATCGTAACGGTCGCGGCCAAGCACACGCAAGCGACGGCGGACTGGAATGGTGTCTTAACCGACGGAATGTCGGCAGTTGCTGCCGAAGGATCGGCAAATTTCGGCGCGAGGCAATCGAGCCAACCATCGCCATCAGCATGAAACTCGCACGGGCGCTACTCCAAGCCTATGGCACCGTACGTGCTCGTCGATTGGGTTTTCAATCCCAGGCTTAAAACTATCCAACGCTCTGAAAGAAGTAATCGATATGCTGAGTCAATGCGCCAATTCGCAATGCCGCAAGCCTTTCCTGAAGCTGCGCGAGGGGAAACTGTTTCTGGTCGAGACCGACCGCATCACCAGGCCGGGTGAGTCAGCGGCGCCGCCATTCGTTCGCGCCCGGCAGGCGCAGCGACTGGTCGAGCACTACTGGCTGTGCAGCGACTGCGCCGCGCAGTGGACGCTGATATATGATCGCGAGCGCGGCATTGCGCTGGCCCCGCTGCGGCGTCCGGCAGAAAGTCTCACTCGGGCGGCTGCCCAGGGCGAAGTCGCGTAACCCTACGCATAGCCGTGTTTTTCCCAATCCTTCCAGTCGGCGCGCACCGCTTCCAGCATAGCTTCTGAAGCTTCGTGCAGCCACTTGCCTTTTTGTTTTCGCAGATCGGCCAAAATCGCCTTGCGGGCGAACCTGCTTCCCAGATGGATATTCGCCGTTTCCCACCCCATGGCGTGGAGCAGGCGTATTTCCGCGCCCTGCGCTTTCAAGGTTGCCAGTTCGATGCGCGAGCAATGGGGGCTGAGCCGGCGAATAATCCAGCGCCCGCGCAATTGCACAAAGGGATCGGGGCAGCGCACCGCACGGCTGATAATCGTTTGATAAAGAATTTCCGGTGGCCCATCCTCGTCTTCGGCCCAGTGACACGCCGAGGCCACCAGAGCCTTGGCTTCGCGTGCGATCCGGCCGCCGTGCCAATCCGCGATGGCGACGTAGCGCGTGTGCCCGAGGCTGCCCAGCCCGGCGACGCGCCGGGCCAGTCGATACGGCAGATCGCGAGCCGGCATAAGGTGATCGATAGCATCGAGGGCGCTGACCGGGACGTCTCCCTTGACCGTGGGGAGCGCGTCCATCTTGGCCCAGAAGTGAATGGGATCGCGCAGTTCGCTTTCGGCGATGAGGCGAAGCCACTCGTTCTTCTCGCCCAGCACGAAGGGCAGACCTTCCGCCTGCAACCCCTCGCTGTAGCCTTCGAGAATCGCTTCGCAAATTCCCAGCCGTTTCAGCGGAAGGTGACCGGCCTCGGCGGCCAGATGCGCGCTCACTGCCAGGCGGACCAGATCATTCGCGTATGGCAGCGTGTGCGCTTCGTCAAAATCGTTGACTCCCCAGATGAGGCGGCCTTCGATGTCGCGCCAGGTGCCGAAATTCTCTACGTGCAAGTCGCCCACCGCTAACACCCGCGGGCCCTTCGCCAGATCGGGACACACCTTGGGCCAGACTTGCGCCCAACGGTAATAAGTGGCGCGGAGAAACGGGAAAATCCCTTCCGCCATGCTCGCATGCTTCAGGTGAAGATCTTTCTTCACCAGGACGGTGCGATGACCAAGCCAGTCCTCAAAGTGACGCGTGGCTTTGACGACGTTCATGGCAGCGACGATAGCGAGCATCACCAGCGGAAGTCAACGGGACGGTTCTTGCCATTCTCGGCCTTCCGAAGTAGCCGGGAGCGCGACATTCGCCAATCGAAGGGTTGCGCATTTTACTTCTGGAAGAAGGCAGCGTTTTTCTCGATGAATTCCTTTTTCTCTTCCGGCACATCTTCCAGCACGTGAATCGAATCGGAGGTGCAGGCTGGGACGCATGCGCCACAATCGATGCAGCCTTCAGGATCCACATACATCTGAGTCGCGGCCTCGAAGCCGGGCTCGTCGCTCTTGGGGTGGATGCAGTCCGTGGGGCAGACTTCGACGCACAAGGAATCTTTGATGCAGGTATCGGTGATTACATAAGCCATGATGAATCGTTCTCCTGGAATGAGTACTCGCTCACGAAGGAGTGTAAAAAGTAGGGGCTAGGTGAGGCGGTGATTAGGGTCACATGCCGGTGTGATGAGGAGAGGTTTCAAGGTTCAAGGTTTCAAAGTTTCAGAGTTTCAAGGTTTCAAGTGAGCGATGAGCACTCAGAAGAAACTAAGCACGTCCTGGTTGTGATCAGACGGCTAACTGACATCCTCGCACCGCAGCCGTTATGCCAACCGGATTCCTGAAACTTGAAACCCTGAAACCCTGGAACCTTGAACTCGGCGCTCTCATTTACTACCACTCACAACACTTTTATTATGAATAAATCATGCCCGTCATCTCCACGACCATCTCAGAAGGCTTAAACCGCTATTCGATCGGGGAAAAACTGCGCACCCTCCGCCTCCGCAAGAGTATGGGCCTGGTCGATCTGGGCAAGCACACCGGCCTTTCCGCCGCCCTGCTCTCGAAACTGGAAAGGGGAAAGTTGTTTCCCACTTTGCCCACACTGTTGCGCATTGCCCTGGTGTTCGGCGTGGGGCTGGATTACTTTTTCACCGACGAGCGCCAGCGCCGGGTGGTAAGCCTGGTCCGCAAGAGCGAGCGAGTTCGTTTTCCGGAGCGCCCCGGCGCCCACGATGTCCCTTATTATTTCGAGTGCCTGGATTACCTCGCCACGGAGCGCAAGCTGAGCGCATTCTTCGCCGAATTTCAGGAGGTCGCCCCAGAAAAGCTGAAGCCTCATCAGCATCCCGGCATCGAGTTTCTCTACCTGTTAAAAGGCTCGCTGACGCTGAAAATCGCCAGCGAAGAGTTTCTTCTGGAGGCCGAAGACGCCATCTATTTCGACTCCGCGGTGCAGCACAGTTATCGTCGCCTCGGCGCGAAACCCTGCACGGCGCTGATCGTTACAGTGCCCTGACGAGCGCGCCCACACGCACCCTTCGCCTCAAGCCTCCACGATTCATTACCTTTGTAGTACCGCCCGGATGCCTGCCTGGTACCTAAATTGCTATCTCCGGTTACATTGACAAGGCTTCTTGACCATTCCATACTCGCCCCGAAGCTGCAAAACTTTGCAATCTTCAAGTGGGCCGGGGTTTGCCGCGACTGGTGTTGTCTCCCGGTCCGAGTCTATTTCCCGTCAAGCGTGTTTGAGAGTCACCACAAGGATCACCACTGGGAACTACCACAGGAAATTACCCGAGGAGGATCGTCGTGTTGAAGCTATCCGAAAAGCTGATGCCCGCTGTTGGGGTGATTGCGGTCGCGGTCGTGGCCATGGCGGCCATTGTTTCCAGTGGCCATTTGCGCCTGCCTGCCGCCCAGGCAAACCATGCCGTGACAGCGCCCACCGCCCAGCCGCCAGTGCTCACCGCCGCACAGCGCGGCCGCGTGCTCGCCACCCTGGACGCGCTTCCGCTGGCCTTCGAAGCCAACCAGGGCCAGACCGATCCGCAGGTGAAATACCTGGCGCGGGGCAACGGCTACACCGTTTTTCTCACCCCGAATGACACCGTGTTTTCCCTGCATTCCTCCTCTCATTCCTCGGACGCGTATGGCAAGTTCGCCACCCGCGCCGCGTCGAAGGCCGCGAGTGCAGATAAAGAAATCACAGCCGCGGTCCACATGAGGCTGGTAGGAGCCAATGCCCACCCCGAGATCGCTGCCACCCGCGAACTCCCCGGCCACTCCAACTATTACATTGGCAACGATCCCCGCCAGTGGCAGACGGGCGTCAAGCAATACGCCGGCGTGTCGTATCGTGACGTTTACCCCGGCGTGAACCTGGCGTTCCACGGCGAGCAACGCCGCTTGGAATTTGATTTCATCGTCGCGCCCGGCGCCCCTGCCGCGCCCATCGCCTTCAGCATTTCGGGAGCCCAGCAGGTTAAGACCGATGCCGCCGGCAATCTGCTTCTCTCCTCTGCCGCCGGAGACGTCCTGCTCCACAAGCCAGTCGCTTACCAGGAAAAAAACAACGCACGCCGTCCCGTCGACGCCCGCTTCACCCTGGCTCACAACCAGGTGAGCTTCGCACTCGGCAACTATGATCACAGCCGCGCGTTAGTGATCGATCCGTCGGTCACTTACGCCACGTATCTGGGAGGCACCGCGGAAGACGACGGAAACGCCATTGCTATTGATGGAAGTGGAAACGCTTATGTCGCCGGCCAGACAGCATCGACCAATTTCCCCACGAAGAACCCCGTGTACCCAGCCAACGCTGGCGGATTCGATGCGTTCGTTACCGAGATCTCCGCAGATGGCTCTTCTCTCGTGTTTTCTACCTACATCGGAGGAAGCGGCAACGACAGCGGCAACTCTGTCTTTGTGGACGGGTCGGGAAATGTGTACGTAGCCGGCGGCACAGGGTCCTCCAACTTCCCTACGCAGGGCCCCGCACAGAGCACGCCCGGAGGAGGCGTCGACGCCTTCGCACTCGAGTTAGCGCCCGGGGGGTCGGCGTTGACCTATAGCACCTTCGTTGGCGGCAGTGGAGATGATGTGGCTACCGGCCTCGCGGTCGACAGCGCTGGAAGCGCTTACATCGTCGGGTCGACTACTTCAACCGATTTTCCTACCATGAATCCGATCCAGGCAGCGATTGCGGGCTCGTCAAATGGGTTCGTTGCCAAACTGAACTCCAGTGGAAGCGCGTTGGTCTATTCTACTTATCTTGGCGGAGGAACCGGCGACTTCGCGGTGGCTGTCGCAGTCGACTCCAATAAGAACGCCTATGTGACTGGTGGAACCAAGAACAAGACTTTCCCGGTAACTTCTGGCGTCTTTCAACCCACCTGCGGCACCGATGCCAACTGCAACGGCGGTCTGTACGATATTTTCGTTTCGGTCATTAACCCGACTGGAAGCGGGTTCGTCTACTCGACGTTTATCGGGGGAGAATCTAACGACGAAGGTTTCGGCATCGCGGTCGATGCCTCCGGCGATGCTTACGTGACTGGCCTCACATCGTCCACTGCCTTTCCGACAAAGTCGCCGATACAAGGCACGTTTGGCGGCGGAACTCTTCCGGCGGACGCGTTCGTGACTGAACTGAACCCACAGGGCACGGCGCTGATCTACTCCACGTACCTGGGAGGAAGTGGCAACGACACAGGCGCCGCCATCGCGGTGGATAGCAGTGGGAGGGCCTACGTGACGGGACAGACATCTTCTACCAATTTCCCGACGGCGGGTCCGACCCAACCAAGCCTCGCCGGAGGAAACGACGCCTTTGTTTCGGAGATCAGCGCAGGTGGCACCTCGCTCCTGTTTTCCACCTATCTAGGTGGATCGCTGAATGAAGATACCGCTGCCGCAAGCGGCGGCGGTGCGATCGGGGCGATTGCCGTGGATGGCGCTGGCACAAACATTTACATCACAGGCAATACGGTTTCTACAGACTTCCCCACCGCCGCAGCCGAGCAGGCGTCGAATGCGGGGGGGACCGATGCCTTCGTGGCGAAGTTTGCTACCGGTTCTGGCAGCACCGGCAGCTTCACCGTGGCCAACGGCGCTCTCTCCAACACCTCTGGAAATCCCGGGGCGTCGGCGACCGCGACCATCACGGTGACGTCGGCCGATGGCTTCAATGCAGCCGTTCAATTGGCTTGCACGGTGTCGCCTTCGGTATCCAACGGGCCAACTTGCACATTCAGTAACCCAAGCAATGGTTCGGTCACTCCAACACCCACCACGCCGGCGACGGCTACGCTCAACGTCGGCACAACCGCGGCAACGACTGCAAAGCTAGGCAGCCGTTCATCAAGCATATTCTACGCGATGCTTCTCCCGGTATTCGGACTGACGTTTTTGAGTGCAGCGATTGGCCGCTCAGCATCACGCCGCAAGCGGCTGCTTGGCATGGTCATGCTCGGCATAGTCCTGATGAGTCTGTTCCTACTGCCTGCATGTGGAGGCAGCAGTAGCAGCACCGGCGGCGGGGGCACTGGCACACCCGCTGGCGTCTATACCTTCACTGTAACCGGGACCAATGGCAGCGCCGTTGTAACTGGATCCCCTGCTCTCAACTTCACCGTCAACTAAGGTGCTTTCGATTTCCTCCGGCCGCCTTCCTCTCGAAGGCGGCCCTTCTTTTCCCGCACCCCGTCCACCGAATCCACACCGCCGGGATGGTACTATGGTTGATTCCGTGGCAAGGATCCCAATGATCCTCGGACAGCTTTTTCGCCGTCCCAGGAATCGAATGTACTGAAACCGGCTCATGTCGAAGACCGAGTGGTTTACATCCCAGTTACAACTTTGCGGCAGGCGCGGCGGCATCCCGCTTTTTTGCCTGCTCCTGGCCTCTTTTGCCTTGCCCTCGGCTTCGGCGCAGACCGATTTCACTCTGACTCTCAATCCCCCGATCCTGTCTCCGAACGCGATCGCGCCAGGCGGAGTCTCCTCCCTTGCCGCTCAGGTCGTCGCCGCCTCCGGGTTCAGCGGCACCATCACCCTGGGCTGTACCGTGACGCCTTCGGTCGCGGGCACGGTCTCCAATCCCGTCTGCACGGTTACCCCGCCCACGTTGAGCGGCACCGGGGAGGCTTCGGCCAGCATCTCTACCCAGGCCAACACCACCGCCGTCAGTTATGGGATTGCGATCACCGCCACCGACGCCAGCGGCTCCCAGACCACCCCCACCTTGAATCTCACCGTCCTGGCCGTGACACCCCAGTTCACCATCACCATTCAAAACGCGATCACCCCCACCAGCGTCCCGGCCGGAACCGGAGCGCAGGGCGTGATCAGCATCAACCCCATCAACGGATACAGCAGCCCCACCAATGCCACTGACCCCAACAAATCGGGCATATTTCTGTCCTGTGCCAGCATGACTCCGCTGGTCGTACTCGCTCCCGTGTGCGCCTTCAATCCACCCAATCCGGTGGTGACACCCTCGACTTCGATTACCTCCAATCTGACCATCACCACCTTTGGCCCTATCTTTATCACCGGATCCATCGCGCATCCCCGGCCCTTGTATGCTTTCTGGTTGCCGATTCCCATGCTGGCTTTGACCGGCCTGGGTGCCGCTATCGGCGGCAAACGATCGAGAAAAGCGTGGGGATTTCTTGCCCTCTTCATCCTGTGCGGCTCATTGCTGCTGTTGCCGGCTTGCGGCAACACCAACGTGACCACCACCACTCCCAACGGGATCACTCCCGCCAACACCTACACCTTCACCATCGTTGGCGTCGATGCCAATGGCGTCGCGTCCAGCAACACCGGCTCGTCTACCAGCGCCGGCCCTAGCGTCTCGCTGACCGTCACCGCGCCCCCGAAACAGTAGGTTATGATGCACCGACCGCCCGCATCGGCACCCGTAGGGGCGGCGGACGCATTTCGTCCCTGGCTCCGGAGGAGATTCGTCAAGAGAAGTCTGCTGCTGGCGCTTTGTCTGATGTTCGTTCTGGCGCCGCATTCGGCCCAGGCTTCCCGCAAAGAAAAGAAAATTCTGGTGGTGCGCTGGGCGGAGAAGAATCCGGGCTGCACTTTCTCCGCCGGCGATGACGGCAAATACCGCTATGGTTTGTGGTCGGGCGACATTGGAATCGTGATGGCAGTCGACTGGCAGGAATTGGAAAAAGTTCACCGCCGCCATGAACCCTTTTTTGCCGTCCTGCTTACCATCAAATACCGCGGCCAGCAGGCGCTCGATCTCACCGGCGACGGCATTTCGCTCGAATTCGTCAGCCACTACAAGGTGCTGCAGCCTGCGCTCGATCCCGACGACTTCGCCCAGAAAGTTCAGGGCGATGCCGACGCCTTGAACGATCAGACCGCCCGCTGGCTCGAAAAACATCCCGACCGCAAGGCAGAGCGGGAAGCCTTCGTGCGCGCCTTTTTGAAAGACTCGGCCGAGTTGCAGGAGTTCGTCGGCAAAAACAGTTTGCGCGCGACGCAACTCAATCCCGGCCACCGCGAAACCAGCGGCTGGGTGCTGTTCTCGACCGAGAGCAAATGGATCGGCGACTGGAAGAAGCAGGAAGAATTCATCCTGCGCGTGCCCCTGGCAGACAAGGTCTTCGAGTTCCCCTTCAAACTCCCGCCCAAGCCGGGGGAAGTCCTGTTGCGGAAACGGGAGTGAAGCAAGTCAGAAATCGCCGATTGTAGATTTTCGATTGCAGATTGAAAACCGTTTTCTTTGAATCCGAAATCTCAAAGAATCTCAAATCTGCCATTAGAAATTCGACTTTCAATCTCTGATCAAATCCCGCTTTGAAAGGGCGCGGCCTTACCGGCTGCGCAAAAACTCAAAAATGCCGGCGCGCCTGTGGAAGAGCGGCCCTTCAGGGCCCCGTAAGTCCAGCATAATCTGTAGGGGCTTTAGCCCCGGTGGCCGTTCCTGCGCACCCGGAGAGCTTTTTCCGCAACCTGGCTAGACCTGCCACAACCCATCCCCGGAGCGCGTCTGCGATCCCCTCCGCCTGTGATACATTAGTCCCCAAAGCAGTTGGCTGGCCGTGGGGGCCGGCCCACGCCCGTGCTTTCCTCGAAGGAGCCATCCATGACCACCCTCCGCGATCTGGTGAAAGACCGCAAGCTGTATTCGATCGAATCGAACCGCTCCGTTCTGGAAGCCGCCCGCTACATGATGGAGCACAACGTAGGCGCCGTGCCCGTGCTGCGCGATGGAGATCTGGCCGGCATTCTCTCCGAGCGCGACATCATGAATCGCGTGGTCGCCGCGGGCCGCACCCCCGGCACCACCGCGGTCTCGGAAGTAATGACCGCCAATCCGCGCGCCGTTGCCGCCGACGAAAGCATTGAAGAGTGCCTGTTCATCATGCGTGAATTCGGATTCCGCCACCTCCCCATCGTGGATGGCAAGCAGCTCCGCGGATTGGTCTCCCTCCGCGATGTGCTCATGCATCAGGCCGCCGAAATCGAGCGCCAGTCGCGCCGGCAGGCCTCGTAAGGCGCACCCACCCACGAACCAGGCTGCTGCAGCCTGCGCGGTTTTCGCAGGGCTGGGAATCTCGGACCCAAGATCCGCATCGTCAATGCATCACCAGATGTTCCTCCTCGTGAGCCTCGTGCTGCAGATCATCCAGCCATCCTTTGGGAATGTCCGGCACTTCGGCCGGTTTCGACGCGGGCTTGGCCGGCTTTGAATACTGCAGCAGAGGCAACAGCGGCAGCATCAGCAGGAAGACCACCCCCATCACCCAGAAGGCTTCCACGAATGCCAGCATGGCCGCATGCTCCTGCACCAATCCATACATCGCCGCGTACGCTTTGCGCCAGGCTGTCGCCGCATCCGCGCCATGGGCAACAAAGTTGGCGTGCATGCCGTGGAGCAATCTTGCCGCCTGCAAATTTCCCGCCGTGACCTTTTCGATCAGATGATTCTGATGGACCTGCGAGCGCCGCGCCAGGAACGTCGTCATGATGGCGATTCCGAAGCTCCCGCCGATATTGCGCATCAGGTTAAAAATGCTGGTGGCATTGCCCATCTTCTCCCGCTGAATGCGAGCCATGGCCAGCGTCATCAACGGAATGAACATGAACGCCATCGCCACTCCCTGCAATACCTGCGGCCAGAAGATGTCCCAGAAGCCCGCCTGCAGATTGAGCCCGGAAAGCTGAAACATGGTGATCGAGCCCAGCACCGCTCCCAATGCCAGCAGGCGCCGCGGATCGATCTTGGTGGTCAAATGCCCGGCTAGCGGCGTGAAGAGCAACGCGCCCACTCCCCGCGGCGATAGCGCCAGCCCCGAGTTGTACGCCGGATATCCCATCAGCGTCTGCAAATACAAAGGCAGCAAAACCAGGCTGGCGTAGAGAATGAATCCCACCATCCCGATCAGAAACACTCCCGAGCTGAAGGTTCGATTCTTCAGCACCCGCAAATCGACCACGGGATGATCGGTCACCAATTCCCGGATGATCAACGCCACCAATCCGAAGACGCACAGCGCCCCAAAGGTCCGAATATAATCGGACGCGAACCAGTCCTTGCGCTCCCCCGTATCCAACACCACCTGCAGCGAGCCAATGCCCAGGGCCAGAAAGCCGATGCCCCATAAATCCACCTTGCCCTCGCCGCGCTTCACATAATGCGGATCGAAGACGAACCGGTTCATCAGGAACAGCGACAGCACGCCCACCGGCAGGTTGAGATAAAAAATCCAGCGCCAGCTGTAGTTGTCGGTGATCCAGCCGCCCAGCGTCGGACCAAGAATGGGCGCCAGCAGAATCCCGATTCCGAACGCCGCCATGGCATGCCCGTGCCGCTCCTTGGGAAAAGTCTCGAGCAGAATCGCCTGCGCCAGCGGCTGCAATCCTCCTCCCGTCAGCCCCTGCAACACGCGGAAGACGATCAATTGCGCTAGCGTCGTAGCCAGCCCGCAGCACAGCGAGGTCACCGTGAATCCCGCCACGCAAGTCAGCAGCAGCCGCTTGCGTCCCATGTGGTTCGCCAGCCAACCCGAGATCGGCAGCACGATCGCGTTCGACACCAGGTATGACGTGACCACCCACGTGCCTTCTTCGTTGGTGGAGGCGAGATTGCCTGCGATGTGCGGGATCGAGACGTTGACCACCGTCGTATCCAGCACTTCCATGAAGGTCGCCAGCATCACCGAGAAGGTGACGACCCACGGATTCACCACGCGTTGCGGATAGGCATCCAAGCCATCATTCCACGCGGAAATCGCCGCAAGGTTGAACTCTTTACTCTAGGTAGGCATCACAACTCGGGCCGTGATGAGCGTCACATCAGGCTGTGAGGAGATCTCGGACCAGGTAGGGCCCCGCGCTACCTGTTCATCATTGGAAGAGAATAAAAAGGCGGCCCTTTTTCAGGCCGCCCCTTTACCAACCTTCAGCCTTCCATTAGAACCTGAACTGCGGTCCAATCGTGGCGCGCAGGTTATTATGAGCGCCACCATTGAAAAACACGTCGTCGCCGACTTCCAGGCGAATCCCGATCGGCCCCGCAAAGGCTTCAATACCGCCCCCCGGATACAACGCGAAATACGTCCCGCCGTTTCCCAGCCCCACGCTGTTCAGGAACCCGCTGGACGCGTTCTGATTGGTCACGGTGAAATTGTCGAATCCCACCTCTGGTTGTCTTTCTCAGTCGTACCACACGGAACCGAATCCATCTGCAACAGCTTTCCCGTCTGATAAGGCTTGGGTTTTGCCGGTGAAATGCTGGGCTCGGACTCGGGCAACAAGAAGAAGACAGAGGAAGTTTTGTGCCAGGAGTATGTGTTGCAGACGGAGCGGTTGATTTACCGGATTCGTCCGCGGGATCAGAAGCATCCGGCGCTGCTGCCCATCGGGGAGCAGGCGCAGTTCCGCATGAACAAAGACAGGATGGTGCTGCGCACTTTGCCCGTCAGAAAGAAGCGGAACGCTCGGATCTTTCGCGAACGCCGTCGACGCTACACTCAGCGCAACCCACAAAATCAGCTTCGAACGGCATGCTGCTCACCCCCAGAATGAATTGCGCGACCCCAGATTTTCCGATCCCAACAGAAACCGAGGCGAGAGCCGGCGGCGAGAATAGACAATTCTTTCCCGCCCCGGAACGAGTTTGCAGGTCACTGACGCAATAGCCCAGAAGTTACCCGGGAGTCATCCGGGGGGGCTCCTATCTACCGCCTTTTGCTAGGGCGCAATAGTTGCCAGAAGTTCTCAGCCAAAAGCTAAGAGCTAAGAGCTAAGAGCTAAAAGCTAAAAGCTTCTAACGTTCCACAACCCCTTCCAGCGTCTGAAAAAACGCCGGATAAGAAATGCCCGCCGCATCAGCCCCGCGAATGACGGTTTCGCCCTCGGCCCGCAGTGCCGCCACCGCGAAGGCCATGGCGATGCGGTGATCGCCGAACGAATCCAGTTCCGCTCCATGCAGCGCCTGCCCGCCCGCAATTCTCAACCCGTCCTCAAATTCTTCCACCTCTGCGCCCATCAGCCGAAGATTCTTCGCCACAGCGCTTATGCGGTCCGATTCCTTCACTCGCAACTCCTTCGCGTCGCGCACCTCAATTCCTTTCTCTGTATATGGCGCGATCGCGGCCAGCACCGGGATCTCATCGATGAGCGCCGCCGCATCCCCACCCGCGATCGTCGCTCCCTTCAACCCACCGCCTTCCACTTGCAACGATCCCACCAGTTCGCCATGAACTTCTTCAAGCTGTGTAACCGAAATGCGCAATCCCATCGCCATGAGGATATCGAGCAGCCGGGCCCGCGTGGGATTCATCAGCAGATTCGGAATCGCCAGCTCCGAGCCGGGAAACAATCCCGCCGCGCACAGAAAAAATGCCGCGCTCGATAAATCGCCCGGGACGCGCGCTTCCACCCCGCGCAGCCGCTGCCCGCCGCGAATGCGCACCTCGCTTCCCGGCCCAATGCTCTTTCGTTCCAGGTGCGCCCCGAAGCTGCGCAGCGCCACCTCGCCGTGATCGCGGGTGCGCAGCGGTTCCTCAATGCGGGTTTCCCCGTCCGCGAACAGTCCCGCAAACAGCAGGCACGATTTCACCTGCGCGCTCGCCACCGGCATCTTGTAGTCGATCGCTTTCAGATTCCCGCCCGTAATTTTCAGCGGCGGCTTGCCTTGCTGGGATTCGATCCGCGCCCCCATAGCGGAGAGCGGCTTGATCACTCGTTCCATGGGACGCCGCGAGAGCGATTCATCGCCCATCATCTCGCTGGTGAAGCCCTGTCCGGCCACGATTCCGCTCAGCATGCGCATGGTCGAACCGGAATTGCCGCAATCCAGCGCGCTCGAGGGCGCGGCCAGAGCCATGCCGCGTCCCTGCACTTCGATCACATTGTCTTTATCTTTTCGTTCCCACTGCACCCCCAGCGCGCGCATGCATGCCAGCGTGCTGGCGCAGTCCGCGCCCGTCGAATAATTCTCCAGCCGCGACGCTCCCTCGGCGATCCCCGCCAGCATCGCGTACCGATGGGAAATCGATTTATCCCCCGGCAGTTCGACACTGCCGCGCAGGTTGCGCGCCCGGCGCACCGTGAGATTCCTTTCTGTCATTCTCAAATCAGTATAGACACGCGGATGGTTGAAGGTCAGATCAATACGTGTAATCGAGATTTTTCGCCAACTATGCGGCTATTTGAAGTGACGTGACTCTCATCACTGACATTAGTTCAAACTTGTCTATAGGATGCGTGCTGTAGTTCTCTCGCCTCCCCGAAGAGCACCTCCCGTAGTTGAGACGCACACCCCCTGAGGCGAAACGGCTCACACTTCCTTCATTCGAGCCGAGGCCCCTCAACCCAAGTTTATTTCGTGGAGGCACCCATGAGACGCATTAGCAATCTGCTATTGATTTTCTTAACGTGCTTTGTTTCGGTCGTGTGGCCGCAAACGCAGACACAAGTGCGGCGGCACAAAATGATCATATTCGACGTCCCCGGTGCGGGCACTGCCGCGGGCCAAGGCACTATGCCGGTCGGGATCGTGCAAGGAGACTGGATCATGGGGTCTTACATTGATGCGAACAATGTCGCCCATGGTTTCCTGCGCGCTCCTCAGGGCACCATCACCAAGTTTGACATTACGGACGGAGCCATCGTCGCCGTATGGGGCATGACGCCGGCGCTGGAAATCGCGGGAACTTACCTGGACGCGAACAATGTGCTCCACGGCTTCCTGCGTATGCCTTGGGGCAGGATCATCACGATCGACGCTCCGGGAGCGGCAGGTACCGAAAGTGAAAGCCTCAATCCGGCGGGAGTGCTTCAGGGAGACTACGCAGATGCGAACGGTGCATATCATGGCTTCCTGCGCGCTCCCGAAGGCACCTTCACCACATTCGATCCTCCCGACGCTGGCACCGGTGCTTACCAGGGCACGTACCCCGCGATCTTCTCAGGCATTAATCCAGATGGAGCAAGCGTTGGAGAGTACTACGACGCGAACTGGGTGTTTCACGGCTACGTGCGCGCCCCTGACGGCACCATCACTGAGTTCGACCACCCCAACGCAGGCACTGTTGCCGGCCAAGGTACTGGCACTTCCGGCATTAACCCAGCTGGCGAAATAGTTGGTTTTTACATCGACGCGAACAATGTGTTTCACGGCTACCTGCGCTCTCCTGAAGGCGGCATGACGCCGGTTGACGTTCCCGGTGCCGGCACTGGCACTTATCAGGGCACCTACGCTGCCGAATACATGTACGCTTTTGGTGGCATCAACCCGGCGGGTACGATCACAGGGTACTACGCAGATAAGAACAGTGTGTATCACGGCTTCCTGCGCACTCGTGAAGGCGAATTCGTGAGATTCAACGCGCCCGGCGCAGGCACAGGTACATGGCAGGGCACGCTGTCTTTGAACATTACCCCAGACGGGGCGACTACGGGCTGGTACATCGACGCGAACGGCGTGTACCACGGCTTCCTGCGTATGCCGTAAAACGACGCGCTACCAACACCGTGCCGCCCGCTGGTTTGGGCGGCTTTTCTTCGTTACGCCGAGATGATTGCGCGCTAACTTCTGTTATCAGGCGTGGGTGTTGAAAAAGTCACGTCGATTAGCGGGATGAGATTCGGCAGAAGCATGTTAGAAGAAAGCATTCACACATGCTCTGTTGGATTCTCATCGTCGGAGGCCTGGCGGGTGGCCCACCCTTCGATTTCCTTAGATTCATTACGACGGAGGGTGCCCCACCCTTGCGTTCTTTGCAAGGGTGGGTACCACAGACCTACGCTTCTTCGCTTTTCTGCCCTTTGAATTGAGGTCCTTTGCTATTCAATCACCCATCAACCATCCCCAACCTCTACGCCAGCGCCTTGGCCTCAGCGGCAGCTTCCTTCAGGATTTCGGGCGGGATTTCTTTCATGCTCACGCCGAATTCGAACATCGGCGTTTCCGTACCCCGGCCCCAGCGCGCCACTTCCCAGTGCGCGCGCACGAACTTCACAGCCGGATGCGCCGTCAGATCGAGCAGCAGCGGAGCCTCTTCGCAATAAAATTTCTGCGGATACGCGGCGATGGATTTCGCCTCCCACGCCGCCCCGTCGCCCGAACCGAACACACTCACGTCGAGCGACTCCTGCTCGATGATCTTCGTAATCGAGAGTGTGACCAGAAAAACACGGTTGGCCGCGCCGCTGATGTCGACAGCCGCTCCATCGCCCTTGGCATTCACCACGGTTCCAGCCGGAACCAGAATGAGTTCGTTGCTCGCAGTAGTCATCGCGAAGAATTCTAACAAATCCCGAATATTCTCGAATCCTCTGCGGCCTCTGTGTCCTCTATGGTGACGCTTTCCTACTCCGTCGGATGCGGCGCCGTAAATTCGCTGCAGCACGGCTTCTCCACCGGCTTGAACTCCATCAACTCCACCCGCGTCAGGTCCGGATCATACACGTTCAACTGCCACTTCCCATCTTTTCCCAGCTGCGCCTTTTCCTCCCCGTGAGGCTTCCAGCCATGCGCCTCCATCAAAGCCTGCGCCTTTTTCATGTCGGCCACGCCTAGAGACACGTGGTTCATCACTCCGCTCAATTGCAGATCGGGATGCGGCGGCTGGTTCAGCATGTATTCCAGCCAGTCGCTGCCGTCGGGCACCTGCTGCGCGACCCAGTCGGTCTCATTGTCCTTCATACCGCCATGCCAGTACGGACGGAATCCCAGCACCCCGAGATAAAAATGATCTTCCGCAGCACGGTCGTAGACCAGAAATCCCACATGAATCATGTGGCGCGAAACCGCGGACGCGGAGGGCGCTGGCGTCTCGCCCTTGCCGCGCTCCACGAATTCAATCGCATGTCCCTCCGGATCTTTCATCGTGAAATACAAGCTGTGATCGGATTGTCCCTGAATCTCCGAAGGTTTATATCCCTTCTCCACCAGATACCGGCGCAGCGCACCAATGTTGTCGGTGCGAAAGGCCACGTGATCCATGCGGTCGGTCGCCTTGGGATCGGGCGCCGGACCGTAGCCCACCCACTGCGTGCCCACCATGTAGCGCACGCTCTGGCCCGCTTCGACCGGATCGGCAGCCGCCAGTCCAAGCACGTCGCTGTAGAGTTTTCGCACCCCTTCGGGCGCAGTCGTGTAAAACGCCACATGATCGATTCCCAGAATGTGCGGCCGCTCTGCCGAATCACTCTGGCTGAATCCTGGAAGCGAAAGAAACGCCCCAACGAGAAGGATAAGAGTAATGTTCTTCATGGCGTCATGATTCTAGCCCCATCCGCCATTCCGTTTCCAAGCTCATTCCGTTTAGTTCCTGTCCTACATTTCCTCACCCACGTTTCCTGCGCGGGATGCCACGGCAATGCTGACTAGCCAAGCCGCTGGGGAACGACTCCTTATCCCTTTTTGCCCCGCCCAACTGCTCCGCCTTCATTGACTTGCCCCCTTCGCCGAAGTAAGATTCGCGCTCAGTGATCGGCCAGACTATAGCGCATGACCGGCTCATCGAGAAGCTCGGGAGCGGAGCTATGAGTGCTGTCTACCAGCGCCGAAGACACGCGGCGGCGGCGCTGCATTGCTCTCAAGTTTCCGCCGAAGGACGTGGCCCAAGATCCTCTGGCGCTGGCTCGCTTGCCTCACTGCTCAACCGGCCCAACCTCTGCACGACTTACCACATTGGCGAGCAGAACGAGATCATGCAACGCGATGTGGACGGCTTAGAGTTGCAAAATTGGGATGAGCAGGGAACGCCGATTCAAAACCAGAGCGCAGGAGCTAGAGATATATGCGTCGTAAATTTTTGATTATGACCGTAAGTGCTATCACTGCAATGCTGCTCTCCATGGTCATCTCTGCGGCAGGCGCACCCGGTAATCCGGGAGGCAACTCCGCCAGCAAGGCCGACAAGATCAATATGGTGAAGAGAGCCTGCGCCAATGGAGCCCTGACAAAAGAGGAATGCGCAGCCAAGCTGGCAGCTCTGCAAGGTGGAGCTTCGGCTCAAGGCAACAGCTCGGCTCCAAAGGAGAATTCGGCGGGCAACAACTTAGCTGGGAATAATGCTTCGGCTCCGGGCAGTGGCTCGACGGCCGGGGGATCGGGAGGAAGTGCGGCGGCCGGCAGTTCACAAGTTATCATGTCGAATTCACCGGAACCGCCGCCAGCAAGCGGCCCCAAGTTAGACGAACGTATGCCGCGGCAGTCTGGCCAGCCAGCTTCCTACCATGACCCGCAGGGGCGGTTTAGCTTTATGGTGCCGGCAGGCTGGAAGATGAAGTTGCAGGGAAAGAATGGCGAGGACGGCGTAATGATTTCAAACGGCACAAGTTGGGCCATGATCGGACCCTACGGCGGAGTGCAGGACACCGTCGACCTGGTAGAAAGTCTCGCCTCCCAGTACCAGGCCGGATATCAGAACTACAGCATGGGAGATCATGGCAGCCTGCAAGTCAACGGACATGACGCCGCTTACGCGGCATTCAGCGGGGTGAACAGCAACGGGCAGCCCATAGGGATGCGATACGGCGGCGTATCTGCTGGCCATGGACATTTCCTGGGGGTCGCCGTCTTTATTCCGCACAGCGAAATTCCGGATATCGACCCGCAGATCAAAGACTTGTTCATGAGCATTTCGTTTGGGCAATAAAGGAGACACTTATGACGCGCCAAAATGTATTTATCGCCGTGGCCGCGCTCTCCCTGATGATGTGTTCGCGGCCGATGATCGGCCAGCAGGGCTCGGCAGCCTCTTCGCTGAGAACGCAGCAGTTGAACTCGCTCAAACAGTTGCATGATAACGGACTGCTTACGGATGCGGAATATCAGGCCAAATTGCTGGCGCTGCGGGCCAGCGGGAGCGCCGGACCGCAAGCCATCGCCAGCGGGCCGTCATCTTCGCTGGCTGCCCTGATGGCGGAAAATGTCGCTATGCGCTCGGTGGAAATCGACGATCCCGGGATGGGGGGAATGCGGGCGGCGGCCTTGCAGATCCCTGCCGATTGGAAGTTTGGCGGCAGCATCGTGCGCACCGGTGGCTGCCACGGTAACGGTGCCTCGGTACAATACAGCACCCAGAGCCCGGACGGCATGCTGGCGGTGCAGGTATATCCAGGCTTTGTCTGGAGGAACACCGGTCAAGCTTCGCAGCCACGCAATCTCGCGCCCATGATCGCGCGCTCCTTCGCCCCGCCCCGCTATCCCTGCTCTCCGCTCGATATCGAGAGCGCAGCAGAGTTCCTTCAACATGTGGTATTGCCCAGCCTGCGTCCCTGGGCGGCGGTGACGAATATCGGACCGCTTAAGGCCGATGGACAGGAGGCGCTCCGCCACCGTCTGGAAACCTTGCGGCAGAACGCGGAGCAACAGGCGGCGCAATACCGCCAAATGGGTTTTCCCAAAGGACAGCATCCCGACCAGCACATGCTCGACGGCGCCATGGCTTACATACACTACAGCCTCGGCGGTCGCGAGGTGGAAGAGATCGTGGCGACCGCGGTGCACTGCGCGGCCGTTTGGATGCCCGGCAGCTACGTCGCTACCCCCTCGGTCAATGTGAATTGCAACAGTTGGCCGGTGGTGGTGCTGCGCGCTCCCCGCGGGGAACTGGCGCAAGCCAGCAGCCGCCTCATGGCCATCAAGTCAAGCATTCAGGTGGATTCCAACTGGGATTACCGTATGGGTCAGATCATCCAGCAGCAAGGGCAGATGATAAATGACGCCATGAAGCGCCAGGGCGACGCCCTGTTGGCGGCGGGAAAGGCTGCGGGGGACGCCCGGACCGCGGAGCACAATAATTTCATGACCCAGCTAACCGGCAATTTTGAACGCAGTCAGGGCGAAATTCGTGCACAGGAGGGCGCCATGGCGAAACAGGCTCATGACACCGAACTCTATGCCCTGGACGAACGCGGATTCATCGATCAGAAAACTGGTACGGAATACGACATTAGCAATCAGTACACCCATGCCTACCTGGGAACGGACGGCACAGTGATCGGCAGCACGGGTCCGATTAACGTGACCAGCACAGTTCCCGGGATCAGCTATTCGCAAATGCCGACGCGCTAAATCTACCGAGCCCTATTTTCGAACCCGCCCCAAAGCGCCCACGTCGGCTGCTGGCCCATCCTTTGCCGTCGGGATTTTGAATGTGGTTGCCCCACCCTTCCCGCGTTCTGTGCGGGAGGGTGGGCTGCCGCGAAGGTCGGCAGCATTCCGATTACTTCCCGCCCCGCGCGGTAGCCAGACACCCGATCTCGAACGGGCCTTCCCCTCCCGCCGCCACGGGACGCACCCAATTCTTTGTCTTTTCCCAATAACAACAACTACTACGATGGCCTTGGCCAGCGCCCGAAGCGGTCGCAAAGCGCCCACGACGATGGCCGCTTCTCCGCCCTGTGGAAAACTGCGCAATCCCCCCTCCGTCGTCCCCTGCTCGCCTTCGTAACTCGCTGCATACGCTGACTTTATCCTGTGTACATATCAATTTGTAAGTATAATCTCGTCAAGAAGGTGTTCCTGCAGGAACACTTTGTAAAACTTGACGTCCGCCCTTCACCGCCAGATCTTGCACCGCAAGCTCTTGATCTGCAACGTCTTCCTGCACCTGCGGGGGGCCCCCCACTCCTGCCTGTGCCCGCGAAACGCTGGGCCAAAAAAGAAGACAATTCCTCGCTGGCTCTACTCTGCCCTCAGTGAGCCGCTCTGTTGGATAATGGCAAGGTACCTGCACAGCTGGCGGAGGAGTGCGATGTTATGGCGTTGGATGGCGGTGCTGGCGATGGTATCGACTCTGATGGTGCGTTCTGCGCACTGCCAACAGCCCGTTCAATCGCCAGCCCCAGCCACGACGGACACTACCCAGAACGAAATGTCGACGCAGCGTACCGACGCTGCCATCAAGGTCCAGGTGAATTTGGTCCTGATGCGGGCGGTGGTGCGAGATGCCAAGGGGAATTCGGTTTCCGGCCTGAAGCAGGAAGACTTTCAAATATTCGATAAAGGAAAGCGCCAGAAGATTTCCTCGTTCAGCGAGGAGACGGCGAAGATCGCGCGGGAAAACGGCGCGGGCGAAGGAGCTGCCACCGAAGCTCCTGCCGAAGCTGCGCCCGGCAGCGCAAGTCCGGCCCCGATGGCTCAGCGCTTTATCGTGCTGGTCTTTGATGATTCGCACATGAAGGCCGCCGATGCGATGGCGGTGCACTCGGCCACGAAAAAGCTGTTCGCCACCTTGATCCCTGGCGACCGCGTGGCGATTTACTCCACCGGCGGGAAGGTGCAGCAGGATTTCACCGGCGATGCCGAGACCTTGCGCAACACACTGGCGGCCATTGTTCCCCATCCTGCCAGGGGAGAAGGCGAGCACGACTGCCCGAACATCACCTATTACCAGGCCGACCTGATCGTGAACAAGCATGATCGCGAGGCAATCCAGGCCGCGATAGTCGATGCCGAAGTAAACGGCTGCCCCGGTAACGTCAGTGCCGACGCGCAGCGCATCCTGGAGCAGGGAGACGCGCTGACCCGCGAGGGCTATCAATCCTTGGAACAAATTGTGAAGAGGCTGGACAATATGCCGGGGCAGAGGCTGCTGGTCTACGTTTCGCCGGGGTTTGATTTAACAGACGGAGTAGTGCCGCACAATTGGGGGTTTATCGAGCGGGCGATACGGGCGGGAGTGGTGGTCAACACGATCGATGCCAGAGGCTTGTACACCGCAAACGTGATGCCGGATATCGACGCCGCCCCGCAAGTCGCCCCCTACAAGAGCTCCACGCTCGACTACCAGGCAGCAGAAGGGAGATACCGCATGCAAGCCCAGTTCGAGTCGGGCCAGGTGCTGGCCGGAATCGCTGCCGACACCGGCGGAAGGTATTTTCACAACCGGAACGATTTGGATGTGGCCATGAGCCAGGCGCTGGCGGCGCCAGAAGTAAGTTATGTGTTGGGATTTAGGCCCCCAAAACCAGATGGAAAATTTCACACCCTGAAAGTCAAGCTGGCGAACGGCAAGAAATACGACATCGAGGCCACGAATGGATATTATGCGTCGAAGCGAGAGCCGGAGTCGGAAGCCGCGGCCAAGCAGCAAATACGCGAAGCGCTGTTTTCCCGCGATGAGATCGTGAGCATACCGCTGCAGGTGAAGGCACAATTTTCTAAAGTGAACTCCACGTCGGCAGAATTGGAGGTGGTGGCCAACGTCGACATCCGCGGGCAGCGCTTTCGCAAGGAGGAGGGGAAAAGTTGCGACGACCTTATTCTCGAGACCGGGTTGTTCGACGCGAACGGCGAGCTGGTCGACGGTCAGACCAAAGAGGTCGCTCTCAAGCTCAGTGATTCCACGCTCGAAAAAATGACTCACGCGGGACTAACCATCCGGACTGTGCTCAAGGTTAAGCCGGGAACTTATCGGGTGCGCAGCGTGCTCCGAGACTCCGACAGTGAGCAACTGACGGCTCGGAATTTGATGACCGACGTTCCCGCGAAGCTACCCGTTTCCGCCAGGCTATCCAACGACCGGGAAAAGAAAGTGAGCGGCGAAGACCCGCGGTGGGCGCCCCCGAAAGTGGATGCGCCGCTGAAGTCGCTATCGACGCTTCCGGCGTGCGATCTCCCCGAGGTGCTCCGGCGCGTGGCAGAAAGTGCACAAGCCCTGGCCTTTAATTTGGAAAAATTCACCGCCCACGAGCACATCGATTACATCATGCTCGATCGCAGCGGCATGGTCACCGACTACGATTCGGGTTCCTTCCAGTATGTTTATGCCATGGAGCGGCACAATGGCGGAACCGTCAGCCGCGAGTACCGCACGCCGCTGAAAGGAAGCCATGTTTTTCCCGAGAGTGGACAGGATATTGGCCAGGCTGCGATCGCATTAATTTTTCTGCCCGACTTGCAGGCCGACTACGAAATGAACTGCGAAGGTACCGACGAGAGAAACGGGCAACTCGACTGGGTCATCCATTTCCAGCAGCGGAAGGACCGAAGCAACCGCGTGGCCGTTTTTCTGGTAAACAATGTTGCCCGTCCCGGCAGGTTAAAAGGCCGGGCGTGGATCTCAAAAGATAACTTTCAGATTGTCCACCTGGAGGCAAGTCTGATGAATGGTATCCCGGACATCGGCCTAAACGGCCTGGCGTTGTCGGTCGACTACGGGCTCGTCCACGCCGCCTCCGGCAACCTCGGACTGTGGCTGCCCAATAACATCGCGGAATATTTAGATTTCGACGTGCATCGCACCATCCTGGCTCACACCCTTTCTGATTTCGAACTCTTTACTGTCGAGACCAAAGAAAAGATTCAGGAACCAGGCAACCCGTAGTCCACACTTGCCCAGCGATCTCTATCATCCAGCCTGCCTATTCCTGCGCGGCCCCTGCGACCAGCGTGTTGCTGTCGGTTTCAATCAGCAACTGTTCCTTACCCTCGTTGACCAGGACGGTATTGAAATTCATGGTGTTGGATCCCCTCGGCGTAATCTGCGCCGTCCCCGTGCAGTCGGCGTTCTCCGTGTACGTACCGGTCACCGAAGCCGTCGAAATCATGCCTCCCACGCTGGAGGTTTCGCTGCCCATCAGATTTCCTTTTCCGTCCGCCGTGAGATGGCCGACGATCGCATCAATATCCAGGCTGGGATAAAGAACTCCGGCGAGGTTGACAGCATAGGTCTGGGCTTTGCCAATGAGTCCGCAGGTGACCCCAGCCCCCTGCGCCAATCCGAAACCCGCCTGGGCTGTCTCACTGTCGGTCTGAATCATCTGAAAGCCTTCGAAGCCATCGTCAAAGACAATGCTGAAGTCGGCTGGGGAGAAGTCCTCATTGCTGAAGGTCATTGTGCCCGTGCAATTTTTCGAGATCGAATACGTGCCCGTGGTGGTCCCCGTCGAGATGACTCCGTTCGCGCTCAACGTCCACGACGCGGTCAGGTTTCCCCCGCCATCCGCGGTGATCTGGCCCACGACGGCCTTGATAGTCGATCCTCCGCCCGGCCGCCCGTGATAGTAACCGTAAACCCCCTTCAGGGTTGCATTGGAGCAAACCGCCGGCGCCGGCTTCCCCGCCATCATCATTGCAATTGCCAACCCGAAAACAGCCGCAGTCCCCTTACCGACATGCATTTGCTTTTCTCCTTTCCATTAGCGCCTCGCCGAGGCCAACCCATGCGCGAATCAGAATCGTGCGTTCCCAGATAGTTGTCAACGTGAAGGAATTTGCGCAGTGGTGCAGTTTGAAATCCACGGGGGTGGCAATCGGCTTCGGCCTGTGGGAAACTGTCCCATGCCGAAAACTCAAAGAAAGCTTTCGCGCTCTAAGAGTCTCCCCGGTTGGATATGCAAAGGCTGCGGCTGGGCCTTCCCGACTGGTGACGGTCGTCTCGTAGACCGTGATCACTCGTTAACGGATAATGCCAAGACAGCATTCAATAAACACAAGTGCAGGGACTATCCGCGCAAGCGAAAACCCATTCGCGAGGATGTAAACCAAGTCGCTGCGCGCATCGTGGAGAAACTGACAAAAGGCAAATAGCCTTCAGTGCGGCTTCGTGCTGGGAGCAAGAGTTGGATTGCGCAATCGCGCCATTCTGACACCAAAATCGGCAAAGAGAGAATCAAACGTGCCGGAATCAATCATATTCTGGAAGACGACATAAGGATCGTTGGAGTCCCCCTCTTTGCGCAGCGATTCCGAGATCAGAAGAATACAGACGCGTCTCATTTTAGACGAGGCAATCCAGCAGATTCTAAGTCGTCCCTTACGGAGGCGAAAAATGTTGGATAGATCACCTCGCAATGCATGACTCTTGTTAATCGGGTCATTGGGAATAAGCCGCTTCACGGCGTCCCGAATCATCTCGAACGTGGTGATATGGGTACTTGAATAGTTCCCTTGATTTTCCGCTTCTTTTGCCTTGCGATGGAGTTCGGTATAAACTGCTTCAGCAGTAGCCGTCATATCGACTTCATAAGGGGAAAAAGAGGAAGGCGCGCTCGCCTGAGTGGGCTTGCGCGCCTTGCGTCCTTTCGGCTTGGCCGACATACGACTATTTCTTCTCCAAGTCAGCTTCGACCTCACCCAAGGGCCTCACCCGACCAGCACGTAGGTCCTCGAATGCAGCCAACAGGCCATTCTTTTCTAGTTCGTTGTTTAGCAGTTCCATCATATTCGCCACAGCGGCGAACTCTGCCTTGATCTCAAGAAATCTCTTGTAGCTCAAGAGGACTGCCAATGGCGTGTCGTTTTCCTGAATGACCAAAGTTTCGTCAGTCTGCTCCTTTAAGTTGGTTGCGTTAAGATTTCGGAGTTTGCTCACTCCGACATACTTAACACTGGGGTCAATATTCGGCATTGCACACGTCACCATCCGGCCTCCTTCCTGACGGTTAGGGTCCCAGTCGTATTAGATTATGGATTATGGGGTTAATGTTGCTACCACTTTACTAATTTAATTGCCATTAAATTAGTAGCGACCTGAATAAATATTAGCATCATATTTCCACTTGTCAAGCAAAATATTTTGCAACTATCGCATTATTTAATTGACAATAAACGAGCAACATATTACCATAGTAATGATGAATCGGTTGCCAAAGAACAAGCAATGCCAAGTAGCGGCTGCTCTGGTCGAAGGCAATTCGATTAATTCGACAGTCCGAATGACGGGAGTCGCCAAGCATACGATTTACAAGCTGAAGCGGCGCAGAGACGCCAAAAGCCACCGCTCTAACGGTGGCTCTCTGACGGAACTTTGTGCTTGAAGTTCGGGAATAACGACCAACCTCAGAGTATTTCTGAAGTGTCCCAAAAGTCAAGCTCGAAATGTTCAGGGAGAATCCCGGCCCCAAAACGGGATGCAGCTAACTTCCAACATGGAGAAAAAGACGATGAGTACATTTCAGAAAGCCGTAGTCTATGGCGTTTCAACGTTTGCGGTTTTGGTTTCGCTGCTCAACAACTCCGCTAGAGCGCAAGGGCCGATCTACACGCCGGGCAAAACAATTAAAATCGCTGTCACGTTCGAGGGGCCAGATGCGGGAAGAATCAAACAGGTACAGATGTATCTGTCTACCAAAGATGCGGATCCCTCTCAACCTGGATTCTTAGCAGACATTGGAGGTGGAACCTCAGAGCGTGTGGGAAACACGAACACCTTCGAAGTCTCTTGGCCTGTCAAGGAGAATCAAGCCAGCGGTGATTATTCACTCTACCAGCTAAACGTAATGCTTGGTGAAGGGAACCAATTTACGATCGTTTACCGTTCACCTGCTGATTTCCCCGTGAGAATGTTCAAAATCAATAACCCCGGCACTCTAGTGAAACCCACGATCAAGGATGTGAAGGAGTTGCGTTAGACGGCTGAATTGCTGGGCATTCCATGTCCACAAAGATGCCGCTCTTGCTGTCAGGATAAATTGTAAGAACGTAACCTTCGCGGAGGCTGGAAGTGACGAAAGCCGCAATCTCGGCCTCCGTCATTTTTTTTCCACTGTTCTCCAAATATCCTGAGCGCGATGCCGTGCACGTAGGAGGCGACAACGGACCCTCACCAGGCAGCGCGGTAATTCTGCTTATCTGTGGCTTGGATTCTTGCGCAGCGAGTGTCAGGGCGAAGAGGGCAAACAAGAAAAGCTTCCTTTGCATTGGGTACACTCCTATGGCATGACCTGAGTGGCCACACGCAGACCTTTGAAGCTCCGATTGGCATCGGGGCTTTTGCTTTTTATCTGCCAATGTCGTCAAAGGTTGGCACTGACTCTCGCCTCTCTTTTTCTCGTCTGCGGAGTTCTATCCAACCTTCAACATCTTCAAGTTCTACTCGCTCAATTCCAGAATGGTCTGGATTGGCGTTGATGTTCTTCAGCAAAGTTACACGCAACTCAACCAGTTCCGCCATAGTTCTGTCTCCGAGCTTTTTACTCTCTTGGATCATGGGGCTGCCTCCAGAGCATTCGATGATCCAAACTCAGGAAGCGATTTATTCAAACTGAGCCACTACCGAATTTGCAAAGCCGTGCGGTTTGGGATCGGCTTGGAATCGCCCAGGGTGTCTCTCCTACCGGTGCAACTTCCCGTATACCGACAACATCCCGCCACAGGCGTTCGGAGTCGTGCTGTTGACCAATGCGGTGGCCGTGCAGTTGACCCCTGGAGCCCCCGGCGGCCCGGGAGCGTAACCCGGCGTGCCTCCGCCAATAAATACCAGTCCGCCGGCGATGGTGGGAACCGTGAACCTTACCGCGCCCGGTCCATTGTTCGCCGCGAGCGTGGAACTTTCCCACAATTCTGTCAGAACGTGTTTGTTGGGATTCGGCACCGCATCGTACACCGTCAACACCGCGGGCTGTGCCGCCGTCGACAGGTTCTTGAACGGGCTCCAGACTCCAACGCCGGAGTAATTGATGGCCCACAAAAGCGCCGACGTCGGGTGCGTTCCATCCCACGTCACCGAAGGGACTGTGCCCACAGAATAAATCTTGGGGGTCTGATCCGGGACGCCAACCGGGTTCAACAGGCCCGTGTCGGAGTCCACCTGGTAGGCAATCAGCGGAGCCTCCACCCCGGCAACGTAAAGGTAGTTTTCGGGAGTGGATGAGTTTCCCGCCCAAAATGCTGGCGTGCCTCTCAGTCCGGAGTTGCTTCTAATGGTGTTCGATCCGTTGGCTTGATCTTCACCCGCATTCGCCCCCTGAAAACATTGCGCGATGAAACCATTTCCCGGAACCGCCGATTCGCTGCAGCCGCTCATCGTAGGATTCGAAGCATTCATGCATAAGTACCCGCAGCCATCCAGGCCGCCCATCAGGCTCTCCAGCGTCGATCCGGTTTGCGTGTTGTAGCAGATGCCGTAGACCACTCCCTCTTTTCCGCCCGCCACCAGTTCTGGGTTCGATCCGCAAACCGGATTCGCTACTCCCGCAGGTGAAATCAGGGTGACCCCGGCAGCTCCAAGATCGAAACCGTTGCTCGACTTCGGGAGCGTCAACTGGTTTACCGATGGGCAGGTGCCGGAACTGTAAGTGGAGCAAACCGTGATGGCGCTGATGTTATCGTTCAGGTTGGCAAAGTCATTCGGAGTGTAATAGTCGACGGGCACCAAACCCGCACTGGTGGTCGCAATCTTTACCACGCTCTCCCCGAAAAACGATGTCCCATTCCAATTGCCGTTGCCCACCGCCACATAAATATTTCCCGCGCTATCCACTGCCGGAGCCGCGCCCGCCATCCATATCCCCCCGGCTTGCTCGGTCTGCCCCGCTTGCGTATCGAACACCCAGTTGCTGGCAGAGACGGGCGAGAAGCTGTTGCTGCTGTAGTTGTAAGTCAATCCCGCGACGTAGCCGCTATAAGGCAGCACGTCGCAGAACGAGCCGAACGCGACGTAGATATTGGCCATGCCGGAAGACGGGTTGAACATGGCTAACCCTGCCCGTTGCTGCTCCATGACGGGGCTGATGCCGGCAGGAAAAACTCCGGACAAATCGTAAGGAGCGCTGCTGCCATTCAATATTTCCGCGCCCGAGCCGACATTGATCGCGTGCAATCGATAGGTGTAGGTAAGGCTGGCAGTCTGGTGACTGCTGACCACGTACATGATGGGCGGACTCACGGAAGTATCAATCACGGGAGTGCCGGTGATGCCGGTCTGGGGCGCCAGATTATTGCAGGGGGCGTCCACATAATTCACGATCGGCAGAGCCGTGAAGGGAACGGCAAACTCACCCGCCTGATTCAGATTGAGCGACCAGCATTGCATCAGCGCGAAGCTGTATCCGGAGGCGGTCAAAGTGTAAGTCCAGGCAAAGGCATAGACGGAGTTGTTCTCGGTGGCCACCAGGATGAGATTCTTTTTCCCGACACAGGCGGAAGTAGAGGCCATGCTCACACCCGACAGGTAAAGCGGTTGAGCGTAAACCAGGGCGTCAACCGCGCCGGTGGCTCCGCCTGCCGCCGGAGTAAGCAGGCCGAAGTTCGCGCCCGCGGAATTGGTGAACAAGCTGGGCTTCAGGCTGCTCTCCAGCGAGTTGACCCCATCGCGCATCGGATCGTTGTGATAGGTGGCGACGCAGGGCATGGTTGCGCACGCCCCAACCTGGGCACGGCTCACGCCGCTCGCCAGCAGAGCAAACATTACCGCTGGCCCCAGCCAGAGACATTTGCAGAAGATTCTCATGAGGCTCCCGTCCTAATTCTGTTTAGGACGCGCAATCACAAGTCAAGCCAGAATCATCATCTGGGAGGGAAGGGACGCCAGTATGCTCTGCGGGGGATAGGCTGTCAAGTAGGCCTGCTGGGGTTCTCATCGTCCGCGAAACCCGAAGCCCGGCACGCTTGTCCGCGACCTCTTCGCTGGCCCATGCTATCCTCGATTTAAGCGCATCTTCCCATGCGGATTCTGACCCGCTACATCTTGCGGGAAGTCACGGCTCACGCCCTGATCGGCGCGGCCATCTTCACTTTCGTCCTGTTCACGCGCGATCTCGGACACATTCTCGAACTGGTAGTCCGCGCCAGCGCGCCCCTGCCCAGCATTGCCGAAATTTTTTCCTTCACCGTGCCGCTCGCCCTCACCTACACGCTGCCCATGAGCGTGCTGGTCGGAATTCTGATCGGGCTGAGCCGCCTCGCCGCCGACAGCGAAATCACCGCCATGCGCGCCAGCGGCATGGGCGTCTGGAGTTTTCTCCGCATCCTTTCCATCTTTGTGCTGGGCGCGTGGCTGCTGGCTCTGGCCAATGGCGTTTACGTGGCGCCGCGCTCGCAGGCCGCGCTGGCTCACTTGGAAGACCGCCTCAAGGGATCCCAGGTCTCTTTCGAAATTCAGCCGCGCGTCTTTTATGAAGGCTTCCCGAAAATCGTTCTCTACGTGCAGGATGTGAAAAGCGCCCAGGGCGCGGCGGTGTGGAAGGGCGTCTTCATGGCTGATCTGAGCGACGCCTCCAATCCCAAGATCACCCTCGCCCAAGAAGGCATCGTCGTCAGCGAAGGGCCCGACCGCCTGCACCTGCATTTAATCGATGGCTCGCAGCACGACACCGATCCCAAAAATCAGGACCAGTATCAGATCGTCACCTTCAAGCAGACCGACATTCCCATCGACCTGCCGTCTACGGAAAACAAGGCGGACGAATCTTTGCCCGCCAGCCTCATGGATACGGGCGCGCTGCTGCGCAAGGCCGTCAGTTCCGATCCGGTTTCGGCGCGCTGGTACCTGATCGAATTTCATCGCCGCTTCGCGCTACCCACCGCGTGCCTGGTGCTGGCCCTGGTCGGAATTCCTCTGGGTCTGTCGTCGAAAAAGAGCGGCAAGTCGGGCGGATTCGTGCTCACCATCCTGCTGGTGTTCAGCTATTACGTGATCTCGCTCGTAGGAGTTTCGCTGGCCCGGCAGGGACGGGTGTCGCCGTGGTTCGGCGCATGGCTGGCCGATTTCGTATTTCTTGCCCTCGGACTCTTCCTTTTATTTCGCGCGGAGAAACGCCCGTTTGAGCTGGCCTCGTTCCGGGCTTGGCGGAAGCAGGAAGCGGGGCGGCAGACTTTTGGGCGCGGCCGGGAAAACGCCTTCGAGCGCGTGGCCGGCCGGCATCGCGTGTTCAGCGCGAGCTTCCCGACGTTGCTCGACGATTATGTCCTGCGCGATTTTTTTGTCTACCTGGGGATGATCCTCTCCACATTTCTCGTGCTGGTGCTGGTATTCACGCTGTTCGAGCTGCTGGGAGACATCCTGCGCAACAGGGTTCCGGCAACCGTTGTGGCGGCGTATCTGCTGAATCTGACACCTTACTTGCTCTACAACGTTGCGCCGCTGGTCATGCTGCTGGCGGTGCTGGTCACCTTCGGGCTGATGCAACGATCGAATGAAATCACCGCCATCAAAGCTACCGGCACGAGTATCTATCGCATCGTCACGCCGGTGGTGATGGCGGCAGCTATGGTGGCCGTGGGGCTATTCTTCGCCGACCAATTCTATCTGCCGCATACCAACAAACGGCAGGAAGCTCTGCACAACGAGATCAAGGGCAAGCCTGCGCAAACCTACCTGCGCCCCGACCGCAAATGGATCTTTGGCCAGAACAACGACATTTACTACTATCAGTTCTTCGATACCGATCGCGACCAGTTCGGCAATATCACCGTGTTTCAACTGGACAAGAAAAATTTCACCGTGACGCGCCGCATCCATGCCGAACGCGCCCGCTGGTCCGACAATTTGGGCCGCTGGGAATACGAGCGCGGCTGGGAGCGCACCCTCAATGTCTCGGCCATCGTCAACTACCGCCCCTTCGAAGTCGCCACCTTCCCGGAGTTGCCGGAGACGCCCTCCTACTTCAAAAAAGAAGTCAAGCAATATACCGAGATGAATTATGAGGAGCTGCACAATTACATACGCGATCTGCAGCAGAGCGGATTTGACGTGGTGCGGCTGCGGGTGGAACTGAACAAGAAGCTTTCGTATCCCGTGATCACGCTGGTCATGGCCATCCTTGCCATCCCGTTCGCATTGACGACAGGAAAAAAAGGAGCGGTCACCGGGGTTGCGGTAGCGGTCGGAGTGGCCGTGTTCTATACCGTGATCTCGCGCTTGTTCGAGGCTATGGGAGAAGTAAATTACCTGCCGCCGGCGCTGGCGGCGTGGTCGCCGGATTTGATCTTCGCGTTGGTGGGCGGATATCTGGTGCTCAAGGTGCCGACCTAAAAATGGCTTCCGGCTTTCAGTCAGCCCCCACCATACGGTAACTCATGCGCAGCCGGGGTCGAAGGATCGGAAGCCGGAAGCCCACTATCTGACGGCCACGCCGTAGGGATAATTGTCGGTCGGAATCGACGGTTCCGCGGTCAGCACCCCGGTCTCGGGAGTGATCGAGTACTGCGAGACCGTGGCCGCGTTGTAGTTGGTTACGAACATCCAGGTATCGTCGCCCCGAATCGTAATCGAGATGGGCTGCAGACCGGTGGCCACGGGAGCCGTACCCGCGGTTAAACTGCCGGAGGTCGGAGCGATTTTGAAGATCGAAATTGTGTTCGATGTGCCCAGCACATACACATAATTGCCGTAAGGATCGACGACCACTTGACTGAGGCCGGTCACGCTTCCGCCGGCGGAAAAGGGCGACCCCGCAACCGGCAAGAGGCTTCCATTGGCGCCGCCATTGCCGCTGGGACAGGTGGACTGCTGGATGGCATTGCAAATGGTATAAGCGCTCATCTTATTGGTCTGATAGTCACTCACGTAGACGAAGCGGTCGCAGGGATCGACGGCGATTCCCACCGGCACCGCGTCGGTGGCAAACGGAGTAAGCAGGCCGGGCCCCGTCATCGGCGTCAACACCCCCGAAGATGTATTCACCTGGAATTCGAAGATCTGATCGCCCACGGTATCGACGGCGTACAGAAATTCCGTTGTCGGCGCGGTATTTCCCGGAGACGTGCACACCGCGTTTTGAATTCCGTTGATGAGGGTGGGCGGCAGCACGGTCGGAGTCGCGGCCACGCTGATGATGTCGGGAATTGTGTTTGTGGTGGGGGCCGGAATAAAGGGCGACCCTGCCACTTCGGTCAAAGCTCCGCCGCTGCCGATCTTTAGCACCGAAATCGAGCCGGAGGTGCCCGAAAGAGTGGTCCGATTCGCGACAAACAGAAACTTGCCGGCGGAATCCATGGTCAAGTTGTAGGGCACAACCGGGACACTCCCGGGGCCCGGTTTCAATTTGATCGGGGTTCCGATGGCCGTGGTGTATCCACCGGAATTCACTCCGAACGCGTCGATCACATAGGCAGGAGGGTTAGCGCTGTTACTACTGCAGGGAGTTTGATTAATGATGGTATAGGCGTAGGCGCCACCGGGAGTCATGACCAGCGAGTAAGGCACGCCGTTCAAGGAGCAGACCAGGTTCGCCGTATCCTCGGGCGAGTTGCCGATGGGCGAGACGTGGCCGCTGTTCAGGTCGAAGCTGAAGGTCTCAATCAGCCCCGTTCCCTGCGTGCCCACCAGAAACAGGCCGTCGTTGGCAGAGTTGTATTCGCTCCCGCACGCCAGCAGCAGTCCCACAGAAACCAGAGCCCCTACCCCGAGCAGCCACCATCGTTTCGACATTCTTGCGTTCATCTCCCTGTTGGCATGAGCTTAGCGCGAACACACACCCTCGGCGCCCGGCCGTCGGGGTGGTTGCGAACTGAAAAATGCGGGAAATCTCAACCCATTGGTTTATCAGGAAAACGCGGGAAGAGCAATCTCCCACAAAGATTGATTGGAACCCTGAGAACCCTTAGGAGTTGCCCGCTCGTCAGCCGCATTCCAGTATACGGGAAGATTGCGGCGCCGGCTGTCTGGCCTCCCCGCCAGGAGTTCGGCATCGACATCTGTTGAGAACGCTCATCCCAAGCTCCGGCGCAGTCAGGGCGGCGCAATCCGCCCACCCTACCCGCCCGTTGGTAGTGTCTTAATTTGAATTGCTTATCAACTGAGACTGGCATGAATTGCGCTCCGTACCCATTCGGAAACCGTTTGATCGCTGGCCTTTGCCGCTGCCACAATTGCCCGTTCGTCCTGTGCCGTAAAGCGCACCTGGATAACACGGCCCATTGCTTCGTCCTTGGGCAGTTTTGGCCGTCCCGCTTTCTTCCGCGTTTTACCCTGCCGGCTCAAGGTTCCTAAACTCCCGCACGATGGCCGCAGTACAATTGTCCCGTTATGAAGATTGTTGCGCTGGCTGTGGCCCTGTTCGTCATGCAAGCAGCGCCGCCAGTGCCACGGCAAGCACCCGATTCCGGCGCTGGCGCAAGTCAAGCCATCCAAAATCACGCCAAAAGCAATGAGAAACCAGCCAAGCCGCCATCGCCCATCGTCCAAACAGTCAGCGCCGCACCAGATCAAAGCCCCAATGCCGCCAATAGCCACAATAAAGATGAAAAGCCCGTAGAAATTGGCAAGCTCCCCCCTGTCTCCATAAGCCGCGATGCGATTGACTACCTGGGCTTGGGGCTCACTTTTGTCTTGCTGATAGTGGGATTCCTCGGCGTTAGGGCAGCCTATAGGACCTTGAGGGCAATAGAAGGGCAACTTACCGAAATGAAGGCGCAAAGGGCAACAATGCAGCGGCAACTGTGGACTATGCAGGGCCAACTCGCAGAGATGAAAAGCGCCGGAGCACAAACCGATGAAATGATCGCCCAAGTCACCGAGCAAGTTGGGCATCTCGAAACGTCCGCGACTGCCGCTAAGGACAGCGCTGACATTCTCGTTATGTCGGAACGAGCCTGGGTACAGGTTCACATCCCTAAGCCGCCAGAAGTCCAAATTACCACAAGAGTAAAGGATGGCGGCCTCGGACCCATCGAGCGTGTTTGGGTTCGACCGGACGTAATAAACGTCGGCAGAACCCCTGCAAAGATGACCAAAATTATTATAGTAACCTGCGAGATACTTAAACCACTCGGCACGCAAGGTCAAATGCCACCGGGCCTGCCCGAGCAACCGAAATATGAGGCCGACGAACACAGGAGAGCCATCGGAATCGAACGCGATATGATGTTGGCCCCAAGCACGGGGATTACGCCGCTCCCGATTGAGATCAAAGGACAGGAATGGGAAAGGATTACAAGCAGGAAAAGCACGCTGTACCTCTACGGATTCATTGACTACATGGACGTGGTCAACAAGCCGCACCAAACAAGGTTCTGCGAGGTCTATTGGGTCCCTGCCAGCGCGAGCGACCCCAATCCACCGGGATTCATTACGGCCGGAAACACGCCACCCGCTTACACTGACAGCGACTAGCAGTGCCGGGTAGCGTCTGAAATGTGCTTTGGTGGAAAACAGCGACCGCTACCCCCGCGATGGAAGCCGGAATCACCGATCACGTCTGGACAACTCCAGAACTGATCGCCAAGGGCTAAAAGTTGCCAGCCACAAACCTGGTATAGCAGTCCTTACCAGTGGCCGGATCATCTTCATGGACAAACCTTTCAGGCTGTACCTCCTTGAATCGATCCTCGGGCTTCAGAATCTCGTAGCAGACAATGCAAACATCGGAACGTCCCTCAATCATACTTAATTATAGGCCGAATGGGATCAACGCAAATTTAAGACACCCCCGCCCCGTCCACTCTTGCCTCCGCCCAACCCCCCGTTGTATAACGCTTCTTCCCACCGGGAACCCTATGCAACCAAGAAAATCTGCCTGTGCATTCCTTCTAGCGTTGATTTTCGCGCTTCCAGCCGTCGCTCAAAAACCCAAGCTCACCCTCGACGATTTCTTCAACTCGGTCAGCTTCCGCAGCGTCGAACTCTCGCCCGATGGCAACTCCGTCGTCATCGTGACCGAGCGCGCCGACTGGGATCAGCAGATCTTCCGCACCGATCTCTGGCTCTATCACGACGACTCCCACTCTCTCATCCAGCTCACGCAATCCGGCCACGACTCCGAACCCAGGTGGTCGCCCGACGGCAAGTGGATCGCCTTCCTCTCCGAGCGCAAGTCTTCTTCCGCAAAATCCGCCGACGCTGACGACGATTCCGATTCCGCCAAAGACGAAGTCAGCCAGATCTACGTCATCTCTCCCCACGGCGGCGAGGCCATCCAGTTGACCGAGGGAGAGGAAGACGTCCACACCTTCTCCTGGTCCTCCGATTCGCAAACTATTTTTTTCGCCACGCGCCAGCCCTGGACCAAAGCCCAGAAAGACGCCTACAAACAGGAATGGAAAGATGTCGTCCAGTACCGCACCGCCGAACGCGGCGACACGCTGTTCGCGCTCGATCTCTCCACCGCGCTGGCCCGCAATGTAACCGCCGCAGAAAAAGTTGAGAAAAAAGAAGGCGAGCCCAAGCCCGATCCCGACGTCACTCCCGGAACTCGCGCCCTCGCCACCACCCCGCTGCGCATCGACGATCTCCAAACCTCGCCCGACGGCAAAAAGCTCGCCTGGACCAGCAACGCCATCAACCAGCGCCAGGAAAAATATCAAGACGTCGAAATCTACACCCTCGATATCCCGCCCGCGAACGCCGCCGGCCAGCCCCGCCGCATCACCCACAATGAGGCCGAAGAAGGCCATCCCCGCTGGGCCAGCGACAGTCGCCACATCTTCTTCACCGTCGAAGTCGGAGATCCCTTCGGCCCCTACCGCGACCTCCAGCCTCATCTTTATTGGGTTGACTCAGACTCCGGCGCCGTCGAGCAATGGTCCAAAGATTTCATCGGCTCCATCGAGCACTATGCCGTTGTCAGCGACAAGAATTCCGTCCTCACCTCCGCTCGCCTCGGCACCGAAGTCCAGATCTACGACGTCGCTCATCCCGCCGACAAACTCCACCGCCTCACCAACACTCCCGGCACCTACGCCAGCATCTCCACCGCGCTCCACTCCCCGCGCATGGCTTTCATTTACTCTTCTCTCGGCAAGCCCGACGAAGTCTATCTCGCCGACTCTGCCGACAAACTCGACCAAGCCCGCCCCATCACCTCCTTCAACAAGAAACTAGCCGACTCCGATCTTCCCCAAGGCAAGCCCTATCAGTGGAAGGCCGACGACGGCACCACCGTCGAAGGCATGCTGATCTATCCCCCCGGAAAATTCGAAGCCAGGCACCTGCCCATGTTCACCTTCATCCACGGAGGCCCCGCCGACGCCGACGGCAATCATTTCGAGGCCGACTGGTACCAGTGGGCCGCCCTCGCCGCCACCAACGGATGGCTCGTCTTCGAGCCCAACTACCGCGGCTCGACCGGATACGGCGACAAATTCTTAATGCAGATCGTTCCCGTCATCGTCTCCCGGCCGGGCAAAGACATTCTCGAAGGCGTCGACGCTCTCGTGAAAGACGGCATCGCCGATCCCGATCACCTCACCGTCGGCGGCTACAGCTACGGCGGATACATGACCAACTGGCTCATCACCCAGACCACGCGCTGGAAGGCAGCCGTAACCGGCGCCGGAGCCGTTGAGCACGTCGGCAACTGGGGCAACGACGACACCACTTACGACGACGCCTACTTCCTCGGCGGACGTCCCTGGGAGGCCCCGCAGCGCTATCACGACGAAGCCGCCATCTTCCAGATCGAAAAAGTGAAAACGCCCACCCACATGGTGGCCGGCGGCAGCGACATTCGCGTAGCCGTCCTCGAAGATTACCTGTTGGAACACGCCCTCTACTCGCTGGGGATTCCCAACGCGCTGCTGATCTTCCCCGGCGAAGGCCACGGCCTCGGCAAAAATCCCTGGCACGGCAAAATCAAAGTAAGAGAAGAGTTGAAGTGGCTCCAAAAATACGGCGGCATCCCCGCAACGGACTGATCACGACGGTTTCCCCACGAGGGTTGCCCCACCCTTGAACTCGCCCGCTGTTGGCGAGTTTAGGGTGGGGTCTTTGACTTCCCCGGCGAAGGCCACAGCCTCAGCAAGAATGGCTGGCGCGGAAAGATCAAAATCCGCGAAGAACTGAAGTGCCTGCCCGAGCGCAGCGCGGCCATCGCAGCGCACTCCCGTACCCGCCAGAGCCAAAACAAAACACTCGAAACAGAATAAGAAAATGACAAGCTTGTGAATTTTTTCCGCTCCCGCCATGGCATACTGCCACGCATGCCAAATAAGTTCTCAACCCTCCTGCTGGCTGCGGCGTTGCTCCTATCCTCCTCCGCCCTGCTAAAATCCGCCACGCCGCCCGCCGCCAACGCCCCCGAATACACCTCCGACGGCCAACTCAAGCTCCCCGAAAACTACCGCCAGTGGGTCTACCTGACCACCGGATTCGACATGAGCTACAGCGCCAACGCCATGCAGATGGACCATCACACCTTCGACAACGTCTTCGTCAATCCCGACTCCTACCAAGCCTTCCTCGAGACCGGAACCTGGCCCGACAAAACCATGCTGGTGCTCGAATCCCGCCCAGCCGAGGGCAAAGGTTCGATCAACCAGAAAGGAAATTTCCAGGCCACCGCCATCATGGGACTCGAAGTCCACGTCAAAGACGCGGCGCGCTTCCCCGGCAAATGGGCGTTCTTCGGCTTCGACGACTCCAAAACCGCCAAGATGATTCCCCCCGACATGGTCTGCTACAGCTGCCACGCCGAGCACGCCGCCGTCGACACCACGTTCGTCCAGTTCTATCCCACGCTGCTCCCGATCGCCAAGGCCAAAGGCACGCTCAGCGCGTCCTACATAAAGGAAGCCGCAGCCCAGCAGAAATAGATCCCGGACCACCGCCCCACTCTGAACTCTGAATCGCAAGACCCCGGGTGGCCCATCCTTTGCGCAGTTTGCAAAGGATGGGGCTATCCCATCCGCCAATCCCTTGGAGCTCTTCCCCTACGCTGCCGGTCGCACTTTCATCGCCGCTTTCGGCCATTGATTGATCTTTACTTTTCCCGCCTCCTGATCGGCATAGCTGCGATAGCTGCTCCACTCCCATTGTTCCGGTTCGAGAACTAATCCTCGCTTAACCGGATTGCGATGCATGTAGCGGAGTTTCCCGATGCGCTTGCGCTCGCTCCACACGTTGAAGTCGTAGAAGCGCTGCTGCCATACGTGCGGCTCGTCGGGCCAGAGCTCGCGTTGGGCGGGGCTGCGGCGCCTCCGGCGCAGAACCCGGCGGGCGAAACGTTGCTTGATGACTTGCATCACGGTGGACGGAGTGCCGCGTTCCGGTTCGCTGATCAGCAGATGAATGTGCTCGGGCATGACGACGTATCCCACGACCACGAACTGGTAGCGCTGGCGCACTTGCTCCAGAATTTCGAGCAACAGATCGCGGCGGTGCGCCTGCGCCAGCCAGGGCTGCCGGTGATAGCAACTGCAGGTGAGGAAGTGCAGATGATCGTGTCCGTAGTAGCGCTTGAGGCGTGTGGGCATGCCTTCACTGTAAGCCGCGATGAAGTGACGAGTGCGAAGAAAACTGAAAGTCAAACGCCCACGGGTTCCGAATCGGGAATCCCCATCCTTTGCAAAAAACGCAAAGGGTGGGCCATCCGCCCGCCGCTTTCCGCGTGTGAGGATCGGGGTATACACTGCAAGCCGGAATGACCTTTCCATCATGGATTGTCGGGCCGCTGATAAAGGTGTGGGATTCGCTTGTCCCACCGCGTCCGAAACTTGTGTTAGAAATTCGACAGGCATGCCTCGACCGCATCATCGTTGGGTTGTTGGCAGACTTCAGCGACTACGAATTCGATTTGTATATCTTTCTTCACCTGTGGGTCGCAAATCAGAAGCCTGTGCCTACCACGATCAAAAACTGGGAAGTCGCTCTCCTATCCATTCAGCAAACTATCGGCACGGAACATCTTGCCGACATTTCGAATTGGCATCAGCACATAAAGCGACAAGAAAAGCAGCATGGGCGGGCAGTTATACGGGAGAACAGAAACAAGTTGGACCGCTTTCCTGCGCAGCCACTTCAAATGGGTATAGCTGCCGAAGGCTGGGAGTGCTTCATTGCGCGCGGAATTCGAGAAGCCACGCTAAAGGAAGCGACGTTACAGGTAACCATCACTGACTCGTTCGGGCGAAAACATTCAACGAAAAGCCGCGCACCGTGGCCCTGCCGGGGAGACGTAGTGAATCCAGAAATGCCGTGGTAAGGCGGGTGGCCCAGCTTTAAACGATCTTTGCGTACACCATTCCTATTGAGGGGTGCCCCATCCTTGCGTTCTTTGCAAGGGTGGGCGGCGATGCTGCGTGCGCTATTTGATTTTGTTGTGGACACGTGATCAAACCCACTTGGCGCCGGCGTTTCCGACTCCCGCCCTTCGCAAAAAACGCGAAGGAGCGGAACACCCACTGGGTAGCTAATGCCAGCGAGATCAAAAGCCGGCCGACCCGCTACCGATTTCTGCCGTATACTTCGGCTGTTCGCCGGGGACTGGAACCGTACAGGGGTGGCCGGTTGCTCGTCGCGCCTCATACTGAACCCCAGAAAGGGGACTGTTTCATGAAATGGACGATTGCTGTTGCTGGACTGATTCTGGTCTGTGCTGTTCCCGCCTCAGCACAGAAGCTGGACGTGAAGATAATCGACCGACAGGACAAAGAAGATCAGTATGACTACGCTGCCGTCTACAGCAACGTTGCAGTGGGAAAATCCTTCAAGGTTCATGGTGCCACATTCACACTACAGCTTCCCGATGGCCGACTAGCAATTGTCAACTGCGAAAGCAAATTTGCCGAACACATGGCTGGTCGTGTAGGGAATCGGAGGAGTTGCCGCACGCCGCTGGTGGATAGTATTCAAGCTGACTTTCATGGTGACAACGCAAAATTGATTTGGCCCGTCAGCCTAGATGGCAAGAAGATGCAGTCGGAAACATATAAGATTCTAGGCATCTTGGACAAGCCAAAGAGCAATTAGGTCAGCCCCGCTTCCATTGCAAATGCAGATACTTTCCAAGATGCGCTAGGGCGGGCAAAATGTCTATGCGGAAGTGCCTGCGAAGTCCCGCCTGGCGCTATGCGAACCTGATGACGGAGGACTTGCAGCCGGGTCGATGAGCGCGTGAGCCTGCTGTGGAAGTGAACGGGACTCTTCGTACTTATTGCTTTAGTCCTCTGCCGGAAGTGGACGGGGACCGACAATTGTCATTTCACCACGCAATACGTTTAGGAATTCGGGTAATTCACTGAGGGACGTTCGCAACAACACACCGCCCAAGCGCGAGGGTTTGTATTCTATAGTAGGTTTTCCGTCTGGTTTCACCATGTTTAGCATGTATCCGATACGGAATTTGTACATCACAAAAGGCTTCCCTTGCGCTCCTATTCGTTTTTGCCGCGACAAGATGCTTTGGCTGGGGCATTCAATTTTAATGAGCAACGCGAGTAAAGACCCGAGTGGCGCACAGAGCACTATCACCGCCGATGCTAAGAAAATATCTAGGCCGCGCCTCGCGAAACTTTGCAGAATCGACTCACCGAAGCTAATTTGGTGAGCTGCAAAGACGAAGCCAACCGCGTCCCATAGTTTCTTGACAAAATGGGGACAGACGGGACTGACCCCATTTTTTTACGTAATCGAGCATTACCCGCAACCACCTGCCCATTCCCCTGGCCGTGTCCGCGCCACCCCCCCCCGGGGTTCCACC
>Ga0335078_10000199_pt1 | contig 98718 bp, 92 predicted proteins | sample Lox_Sample_32_FD_206711 | JGI IMG/M metagenome (GOLD analysis project Ga0335078, IMG submission 206711) | Soil microbial communities from Loxahatchee National Wildlife Refuge, Florida, United States - Lox_Sample_3.2 | ecosystem: Environmental > Terrestrial > Soil > Wetlands | place: USA... | reverse complement strand
CGGTGCCGGCGATCGTGGCGGGGATCGTCGTGCCGTTGTAGTAGATCCCGTCCGAGGCCGGCGTCGTCACCGAGGCGGTCGGCGCGCTCGTGTCGTAGATCAGCGTCCGGGTCGCGGCCGAGCTCGATGTGTTCGGGGTGCCGGGGACGTTGTCCGTCGTCTTCACGGTGACGGTGTAGGTGTGGCCGTCGGCGAACGGCATGTTCGCCGTCGAGACGCTCCACGAGGTCGTCCCGGTCGCCGTCAGCCAGGTCTGCGAGCTCTGGTTGAAGGCGGCGCCGGAGGTGAGCTGGTTCAGGTACTTGCCGGTGCCCGACTCCTGGATCGAGACCTGCACCGAGGCGATGCCCGAGCCGCCGTTGTCGCTCGCGGTGCCCGCGATCGTCGACGGGATCGTCGTGCCGTTGTAGTAGATCCCGTTGCTCGCAGGGGTCGTGACGGTGGCGGTCGGCGCCGAGTTGTCGTAGATCAGCGTGCGCGTCGCAGCGGAGCTGTTCGTGTTCGGCGTGCCGGGGACGTTGTCGGTCGTCTGGACGGTGATCGTGTAGGTATGGCCGTCGTTGAAGGTGATCCCGCTCGTCGGCACCGTCCAGCTCGTGGTGCCGGTCGCGTTCAGCCAGACCTGCGAGCCGCTCGTGAAGGTGCCGCCCGAGAGCGAGGTCAGATAGTCGTTGTCACCCGACTCCTGGATCGAGACCTGGACCGAGGCGATGCCGGAGCCGCCGTTGTCGGAGGCGGTGCCGGCGATGTTCGCGGGCATCGTCGCCGAGTCGTAGTAGACGCCGTCCGAGGCGGGTGTCGTGACGGAGGCGGTCGGCGCCGCGTTGTCGTAGATCAGCGTCCGGGTGGCGGCGGAGGTGTTCGTGTTCGGGGTGCCGGGGACGTTGTCGGTCGTCTTGACCGTGACCGTGTAGGTGTCGCCGTTTGCGAGCGGGATGTTCGCGGTCGGCACCGTCCAGCTCGTCGTCCCGGTCGCGGTCAGCCAGGTCTGCGAGCTCTGGTTGAAGGCGGCGCCCGAGCTGAGCTGGTTCAGGTAGTCGCCGGTGCCGGAGTCCAGGATCGAGACCTGGACGGAGGCGACCCCCGAGCCGCCGTTGTCGGAGGCGGTGCCGGCGATGTTCGCGGGCATCGTCGCCGAGCTGTAGTAGATGCCGTTGCTCGCCGGCGTCGTGACCGAGGCGGTCGGCGCGCTCGTGTCGTAGATCAGCGTCCGGGTCGCCGCCGAGCTGTTCGTGTTCGGCGTGCCCGGGACGTTGTCGGTCGTCTGGACCGTGACGGTGTAGGTGTGGCCGTCGGCGAACGGCATGTTCGCGGTCGAGACGCTCCAGCTCGTGGTGCCGGTCGCGGTCAGCCACGTCTGCGAGCTCTGGTTGAAGGCGGCGCCGGAGGTGAGCTGGTTCAGGTACTTGCCGGTGCCCGACTCCTGGATCGACACCTGCACGCTCGCGATCCCGGAGCCGCCGTTGTCGGAGGCGCTGCCGGCGATCGTTGCCGGGATCGTCGTGGCGTTGTAGTAGATCCCGTCCGAGGCCGGCGTCGTCACGCTCGCGGTCGGCGCCGAGTTGTCGTAGATCAGCGTCCGGGTCGCCGCCGAGCTGTTCGTGTTCGGCGTGCCCGGGACGTTGTCGGTCGTCTGGACGGTGACGGTGTAGGTGTGGCCGTCGGCGAACGGCATGTTCGCCGTCGAGACGCTCCACGAGGTCGTGCCGGTCGCGGTCAGCCACGTCTGCGAGGACTGGTTGAACGCCGCGCCGGAGGTGAGCTGGTTCAGGTACTTGCCGGTCCCCGACTCCTGGATCGAGACCTGCACCGAGGCGACGCCCGAGCCGCCGTTGTCCGACGCTGAGCCGGCGATCGAGGCCGGGATCGTCGCCGAGCTGTAGTAGATGCCGTTCGAGGCCGGCGTCGTCACGCTCGCGGTTGGCGCGCTCGTGTCGTAGATCAGCGTGCGGGTCGCGGCCGAGCTGTTCGTGTTCGGCGTGCCGGGGACGCTGTCGGTCGTCTTGATCGTGATCGTGTAGGTGTGGCCGTCGTTGAAGGTGATCCCGCTCGTGGGTACGGTCCAGCTCGTGGTGCCGGTCGCGGCCAGCCAGACCTGCGAGCCGCTCGTGAAGGTGCCGCCCGAGAGCGAGGTCAGGTAGTTGTTGTCACCGGATTCCTGGATCGAGACCTGCACCGAGGCGACGCCTGCGCCGTTCGCGCCGTCGCTCGCAGTGCCGGCGATGTTCGCCGGGATCGTCGTGCCGTTGTAGTAGATGCCGTCCGACGCCGGCGTCGTCACGCTCGCGGTCGGCGCCGAGATGTCGTAGGTGAAGGTGCCGGCCGAGAGCGTGCCCGACTGGTTGCCGCCGCTGCCGCCGGTCGTCGCGTCCGTCGTCTGCACCGAGACCGTGTACGTGTGGCCGTCGGTCAGCGCCGAGCTCGAGAGGTTGTACTGCCACGAGGCTGCCGAGGCGCCGCTCGAGGTTCCGCCGGAGCTGACCGCGACCCAGTTCGGGCACGAGACCGTCGTGAAGTTCGTGCCGTTCCAGCACTTACCCGAGACCGAGTCCTGGATCGAGACGTTGACCCCGCTGATTCCGCTCGAGCCGGTTGCGGAATCGGACGCGGTGCCGGTGACCTGCCCCGACCACGTCGTCGAGTTGAAGTAGCCCGACGAGGTGAGCGACGCCGTCGTGGGAGCGGTCGTGTCGTAGGTGAGGCCGGCGGTCGCGGCGGACGTATTGGTGTTGCCGACGTTGTCGATCGTCTCGACGGTGACGGTGTAGTTGTCGGTGCTCGTCAGGTTCGAGGCCGCCTCGGCGAACGACCAAGACGTCGTCCCGGTCGCGGCGACGAAGTTCGTCGTGCACGAGCTGACGGTGAATGCGCCTGTCGCGTCTGCGCACTTGCCCGACACGTTGTCCTTGATCGAGACGAGGACCTGCTTGACGCCGGAGCCGCCGTCGGCCGCTGTCCCGGTGATGCTCCCCGTCCAGCCGGCCGCGTTGTAGTGCGTCGTGTCGACCGGGAACGAGATCGTGGCGGTCGGCGCCGTCGTGTCGGGTGTGAGGACGATCGAAGTCTGGTTGACTGACGGGTTGTTCGCATTGTTGGTCGACTGCCCGATCTGGACCGGCGCAGCGGTCGTGGTGTTGGCGTTCCACTCGTAGGTCTGCATGTAGGGCGAGGACGTGACGGTGGCGCAGCTCGTCAAGCAGTTGATTCCCGTCGTGCCCTGAGTCGAGCCGTTCGGCGACGAGAAGATGACGTTCTTGATGCCCGAGTCGCTGTCGGTCGAGGTGGCCGTGACGGTGAAGTCGTGGTTGCCGGCCACCCCTTGCTTGTAGTAGAGGGTGTTGCCGCCGGTGGTGTACGAGTTCGTGTCGGAGGTGGCGAGCGCGTACGTCGGATCGCTCGGCGCCGTCGTGTCGACCATCACCGTCGTGGAGATCGAGGTCGTGTTGCCGACGTTGTCGGTGCCGGTCAGCGTGTACTTGTAACAACCGGTCGCACGCGTCGTCGCGTCGTTTCCGCCGGAGATCGTGACCGAGCTCGCGCTGCCGAAGGTTCCGCAGGTGCCGGCGGCGATGCCGTTCGTGGACGTCAGCGAAGCCGACTGGACCGTCAGCCATCCGAGCGTCGGAACCGTGGCGAGCCCCGACGCCGTCGCGGACTCGGTTTCGCTGTAGAGGGTGTCCGACAGCGAGATCGTCCCGCTCGTGTTCCAGGACGAGGTGCCGCCGCCCGTCGCACCGGTGCCGTTCGCGGTCAGGACGCCGCCGGTGGGGGCCGTGACGTCGCGGACGAAGTTGAGGGTCGTCGCGGTTGTCGGCGTGTTTCCGTAGTTGTCGCTGGGCGTGACCGTCCCGGCGGCGGGCGCCGTCGTGTTCGTGCTCGCGATCGTGTAGTTGCCCGTCGTGTACGTCCCGCTCGACGAGTAGGCGACCGGGCTCGTCGCCGCGGTCCAGCCGGTAGCGGTCGTCGTCGGGACGGCGACCGAAGTGATGCCGGAGTCGGCGTCCGTGGGGCTCGTGCTGAGCTGGAACGTGTCGGAGCCGCTCGCCGGCGGCGCGTAGTAGAGGTAGCAGGTCGTCGAGCTCGAGGTACAGCCGGCGGCGTTGAAGCTGTTGCTGTCGATGTACTGCCGGCCGCCGGTCCCGTTCGCGATCGTGACGGCGCCGATCGCCGGCTTCGTCGCGTCGAACTTGATGATCGCGAGGTTGCCGACCGCGTTGGCGGCGTGGGTGCCCGAGGAGACGGTCCCGGCGGTGTAGGCGCAGCCGCCGGTCGTCGCGCAGATGTAGTCCCAGGCCGCCATCGCCCAGCCGGTCCCGGTCGTGCCGTTCGTCGTGTTGTGGACGTTGCCGGCTGCGGTGAAGCTGGCGGCCGGGGTGGAAACCGTCGGGGCGGTGGCGTACGTGTTGCCCTCGTTGATCGCCGAGAAGCCGACGGCGACGTCGTACTCGGGGAAGTTCGCCGTCGTGATGCTCGTCGAGCTCAGCTCGAAGTTGGCCGACGTGGTACCGCCGTTCGAATAGGCGCCGGTCGTTCCCACAGGGCTCGACGAGGCGGTGCCCGCGAAGACGTCGACGATGATCCCGCCGAGGTTCCCGGTCGGCGTCCAGCTCCCGGTCACGGTCTCGCCTTCGGCGGTCGAGGTCGCCCGCGTGTACCACGTCTCCTCGGCCGTCTTCGTCGTGGCCGTGTTGACGGTGTTGAGGGCGGTGAGGGTCTGCCCGGTGATCGTCGGCGTGCCGAGCGTGTCGGCGGTGCCGCCGTAGGCCGCCTCGTCGATCACGATCAGGTCGCCCGTCTCGACCGTGGCAGGCAGCGCCACGTGGATGTTCCCCGACGACGAGGCCGCGGGCGTCCCGCCGTCCGAGTCGAGCGCCGAGCCGCGGAGCGCGATCGGGTCGATCGTGTAGGGGAGCGGCAGCTTCGAGTCGTCGAAGGAGAGCGTCAGGTACTGCTCTCTGCCGACGGTCTCGATCCCCCAGCGGGTGCCCTTCGGCGTGACGTTCTTGCCGGCTGCGTCGAGGATCTTGACCGGCGGGAGCTCGAGCGTCTGGAGCATGTGGCTCTTCGGATCGATGAAGCCGACCCAGCCGTTCGAGGAGACGCGCGCCTCGAGGGAGGTGTCGAGCTTCCAGCTCCAGGTGTGGAATCCGAGCCGGCGATCGACCGTCGACAAAGTCTCAGCCTCAGCTTGAGCTTTATTGACGACGACGGCGAGATTGCCGTACCCCGTCTGGGCGAGCGTGCCGTTCGCGTAGCGGGTCGCTCCACCGGCCGCGGCGAGGTCGGTCAGGGTGAGCGTGCCGCCGAGCCCGGCGTCGTAGGTGAAGCCGTTCTTCTCGATCGTGACCTTCACACCCGACGCCGGCCTTCGCGTCAACGGCGCGTGAGGCTGCGGCACCCCGAGCGCGTGATTGACGAAGGCCGGCGCCGGAGTCGTCTTCGGGGCATAGCCGGCGAGCTGAGAAGCCGCGAAGACGACAGCTGCAAGCGCCAACGGCGCTGCAAGGAGGCGAGCCGGACGGATCCAGGTGCGAAGAACGCCGAAACGCCCGGCAGAAGCCGGACGCTCATCCCAGGACCGCAGTTCGTTGTTGCTCGCCATTCCATCCCTCCCGCTTGGCCGCGCGGGAACGTTGGTGTTTACTGCCGCAGACTGCTTGAGCTGTACGTTGGTATCGGGCTTGAAACCGTTGGAATTCGGTGTGTACGAGGCCATCGGCAAGGGGCCGGTCCCGGGCGATCCCACAAACGGGGATCGTCGGGAAGGTGCCGAAACTCTAGATATCAAGTAGAGGCTTAGTAGTGCCTTCGAGGTACCTCGAACGAGTGAAACCCCCCGGCCGGGGGATGCAAGCGCACGTCGGCCGCGGAGTAGAATTCCTTTCGGCTCGGCGCCTGCGGATCTTCGCGCCCGGCCCTGATGTGGCACGTCGTGAGGGAGACGGATGATCGAGCGGCAAGGACTTCGACGGCTGGGCGCGATTGGGTGCGTGCTCGCCGTCGCCGCACTTCTCGTCGGCGGTTCGTCGGCCGATTCGACGCCCCCGGCGAACGACAATTTCGCCGCTGCGCAGGCGATCGCCGGGCCGTTCGGATCGATCTCCGGTTCGATCGCCGGGGCGACCGCGGAGAACGCGTGCGGCCCGGGTGTCGTCCCGACCGCCGGCAACGCGTGCGAGCCGAACCACGGCCAGCCGGCCGACTCGACCGGCCCGAACGGTTCGGGCTCGCTGAGCGGCGTTCCGACCGGCTGCTGGGCGGGCGGCTGCGCCGGCTACCCGAGCTCGTCGGGCTACCCGAACCCGGCTCTCACCTCGGTCTGGTTCACGTGGACGACGCCGCTCGCGGGGCCGGTGCAGCTCACGACAACCGGCAGCTCGTTCGACACCGTGCTCTCCGTGTACGACCTCACCGACTCGAGCCAGCCGGCGGGCTTCGCGAATCTCACGCTCGTCGCCGGCAACAACAAGGGCTGTCCGGGCGGGAGCGGCGGCCGCACCTGCGTGACCTTCACGGCCGTCGCCGGTCAGACGTACTGGATCGCGCTCGACCAGGGCGAGACCCTCTTCGGCGGGGATGCCGGCTCCAACGACTCGTACGTTCTCAACTGGCTCCAGGCCGCCGCGCTCTCGGGTGCCCCGGCCCTTTCGGCGAGCGCCGGCCAGCAGACGGTCTCCGGCACGCTGAGCGGCTCGCCGGCCGTGTACGCCTGGACTCCCGCGGCCGGCACGATCACCCTCGAGACGACGGCATCCTGCGAGCTTGCGAGCGGTCTACAGCTCGAGGCGGACACGGTCGACGCGACCGGCACACTCGCTCCCGTGTCGGGCGCGGAGGTCGACGGCGGCCAGGCAAGCGCCGTCAGCTTCGCTGCCAACGGCTCGACCGAGTACTACCTCGTCGTCGCGGGTGCCTCCGAGAATCAGGGGAGCTTCTGCTTCGAGGCGGTTCAGACGCCTCCGGTCGTTCCCTTGCTCACGCTGACGGACACCGCGCCCGCGACGGTGATCTCGGGTGCCGCGTACACGTACACGCTCACCGGGACGAACAGCGGTACGGCCGACGCGGCCGGCGCGGCGATCGGCGACACGTTGCCCACGGGCGTGACGTTCACGACGCCCGCCGGTTGCACGGCCGCCGGACAGACGGTGACGTGCCCGGTCACTCTGCCCGCCGACGGCGGCTCGGCAACGGTGACGATCTCGGCCACGGCACCGACCGTGTCCTCGACGACGCAGATCTCCGACAGTGCGAGTCTCTCCGCGACGAACGCGTCGACGTCGACTGCGAGCGAGATCACGACGGTCGCGCCCCTACCCGTGCCCGCCTCGCCGTCGGTGACGGGTGAGCCGGCCGCGTCGACGACCTCGACGACCGCGACCTTCACGTTCAGCGGTGACGCGAACACGACCGGCTTCCTCTGCAGCCTCGACGGCGCGTCGTTTGCCTCCTGCGCGAGCGGCGTCTCGTACACCGGGCTCGCCACGGGCTCGCACACGTTCCAGGTCGAGGCGACGGGGCCAGGGGGCACGAGTGCGCCGGCGTCGTTCACGTGGACGATCACCTCAGCTCCGGCGACGGGCTGCTCCGCGGTCGGAGACGTCCAGGCGAACGGGACGTGGAAGGCGACCGTCGGCCGCAAGACGGCCAACGTGAACGTCAACGTGACGGCGGACTGCGACTTCAACTACGCGACGGGCACACCCGTGCTCCATCACGCGCACGTTGCGATCAACGTCGACGGCTGGCCCGTTGCGATCGGGCTCGACCAGGACGGCAACGGCTTCGGCTGGGGCGGACGGGTCGGCACGGTCACCTCCGTCGACTTCCTCGACGCGAGCGACGCAGTCGTCGCCGGAACGTTTGCGGGCACGCCGTTCACGATCACGCTCCATGACGGCGGCGCCGGCAACAGGAACGACACGGTCGACGTCCAGTACGGCGCGCTCGACACCTCGACGCTCAGCCAGCCGCACAGCAGCGTGCACATCAACGTCGTCCAGCCGCCGTCGCCGGCGGCCTCGACGATCTCCGCGAACCCGGCCGAGATCGCCGCCGACGGCAAGAGCACGGCGACGATCGTCGTCCAGACGCGCGACGCGAGCGGCAACAAGGAGCCGATCGGCGGCGCGACGGTGACGCTCGCGACCACCCTCGGAACGATCGGCGCGGTCACCGACAACCACGACGGCACCTACACCGCGACGCTCACGTCGGGCACGACGGCAGGCAGCGCGGTCATCACGGGCACGCTCAACGGCCAGCCGATCATCCAGGCTGCGGGAGTGACGTTCGTCGCGCCTCCCTCGACCTCGCCGTGCAACGGCCCCGGCTCGATCTACGGCAACGAGAACTGGACGATGACGGTCGGCAAGACGACGACGATCGTCCACGTCGACGTCAGCGGGCAGTGCCTCCGCGACAAGACCGGCCGCTACTTCCTCTACAACGGCCACGCCGACGTGCACCTGAACGGCGGCGGCGCCCTCTTCAACTCCGACGAGAGCGCCGGCTCGAACAGCAGCAACGTCTCGGGCGTCACCTTCTCGGGCGGCGGCACGGCGGTCGTGACCGGGACCTACCTCGGCACGCCGTTCACGATCACGCTGCACGACGGGAGCCAGGGGGGCAAGAACGACACCGCGCACGTCCAGTTCGGGAGCTTCGACACGTCGACGCTCTCGACCGCTCACGGCAACGTCTCGGTCGGCTAGCGCCGCCGCGTTCCTAGAATGCGTCGCGATGGCAGCGACGCAGGAGCTCCACTCGACGATCTCCGGCGTCGAGGTCGATCCGCTCTACACCGAGGCCGACCTCGAGCTCGACTACGACCGCGACCTGGGTCGGCCCGGGGAGTTCCCGTTCACGCGCGGGGTCTACGAGACGATGTACCGCGGCCGGCTGTGGACGATGCGCCAGTTCGCCGGGTTCGGGACGGCGGAGGAGACGAACGAACGCTTCCGCTACCTGCTGGAGCACGGCCAGACCGGACTCTCGACGGCGTTCGACATGCCGACGCTGATGGGCTACGACTCGGATCACGCGCGCTCGCTCGGCGAGGTCGGGCGCGAGGGCGTCGCGATCGATTCGCTCGAGGACATGGCGACGCTGTTCGCGGGGATCCCGCTCGGCGAGGTCTCGACGTCGATGACGATCAACTCGCCGGCGGCGATCCTGCTCGCGTTCTACGTGTGCGTCGGCGAGCGGCAGGGCGTCCCGCGCTCGGCGCTGCGCGGCACCGTCCAGACCGACATCCTCAAGGAGTACATCGCGCAGAAGGAGTGGATCTTCCCGCCCGAGCCGTCGCTTCGGCTCGTCACCGACATGGTCGAGTGGTGCACGCGCGAGCTGCCGCAGATGCACCCGGTGTCCGTGTCGGGGTACCACATTCGCGAGGCGGGCTCGACGGCGGCGCAGGAGCTCGCGTTCACGCTCGCGAACGGCTTCACCTACGTCGAGTGGGCGCTCGCGCGCGGCCTCGGCGTCGACGAGTTCGCGCCGCGGCTGTCGTTCTTCTTCAACGCGCACCTCGACTTCTTCGAGGAGATCGCGAAGTACCGAGCTGCTCGGCGGATCTGGGCGCGCGAGCTGCGCGACCGCTTCGGGGCGCGCGACGAGCGGTCGCTGCGCATGCGCTTCCACACGCAGACCGCGGGCGTGTCGCTGACCGCGCAGCAGCCCGAGGTGAACATCGTGCGGACGGCGATCGAGGCGCTCGCGGCGGTGCTCGGCGGGACGCAGTCGCTGCACACGAACTCGTACGACGAGGCGCTCGCGCTGCCGACGGAGGATGCGGTGCGAATTGCGCTGCGCACGCAGCAGGTGATCGCGCACGAGACCGGCGTCGTCAACACGATCGACCCGCTCGGCGGGTCGTACTTCCTCGAGCATCTGACGAACGAGCTCGAGCGGCAGGCCTACGACTACTTCGACCGGATCGCGGAGCTTGGCGGCGTCGTTGCCGCGATCGAGCAGAACTTCTTCCAGCGCGAGATCGCCGAGGCGTCGTTCCGCTACCAGCAGGAGGTCGAGCGCGGCGAGCGCGTGATCGTCGGCGTCAACCGCTTCGTTTCCGACGAGGACGGCGCGCCGCCGATTCTCAGGATCGATCCGGCGCTCGAGGGCAAGCAAGTCGAGCGCGTGCGCGCGCTGCGTGCGGGGCGCGACCCGGCGGCCGTCGAGTCGTCGCTCGCGCGGCTCCGTGCCGACGCAGCCCGCCCCGACGTCAACCTGATGCCCGCGATCGTCGACGCGGCGAAGGCCGACGCGACGATGGGCGAGATGTGCGACGCGCTGCGGGAGGTGTGGGGCGTCTGGCGCGAGACGCCCGTCTTCTAGTGGCGACGAAGCTGCGCGTCGTGATCGCGAAGCCCGGCCTCGACGGGCACGATCGCGGCGCGAAGGTGATCGCGCGTGCGCTGCGCGATGCGGGGATGGAGGTGATCTACACCGGGCTCCACCAGACGCCGGAGCAGATCGTCGAGACCGCGATCCAGGAGGACGCCGACGCGGTCGGCATCTCCATCCTCTCGGGGGCGCACATGACGCTCGTGCCGAGGATTGTCGACCTGTTGCGTGCGCGCGACGCCGGTAACGTCCGGGTCGTGGTCGGGGGAACGATTCCAGCGGAGGACATCGCCGAGCTGAAGCGGCTCGGCGTTGCCGAGGTGTTCACGCCCGGCGCGCCGACGAGCGAGATCGTCGACTTCCTGCGGTCGTGAAGATCGCGGTCTGCGTGAAGGCCGTTCCGGATGCGGCGACGGGGCGGCGGATCGACGACGCGTCGAAGCGGCTCGACCGCGGCGGCGACCTCGCGCTGTCGGACTTCGACTCGCATGCCGTCGAGGAGGGCCTGCGGGTGAAGGAGGCAGCGGGCGAAGGCGAGGTCGTCGTCGTCTCGATGGGGCCGGAGCGCTCGGCCGACGCCGTTCGCAAGACGCTTGCGATGGGCGCAGATCGAGCGGTGCTCGTCACCGACGACGCGTTCGCGGGAGCGGATCTGCTCGTCACCGCGCGGGCGCTCGCCGGCGCGCTCGAGCGCGAGCGTGCCGACCTCGTGCTTTTCGGGCAGCAGTCGGCCGACGGCGACGGGGCGTGCTTGTTCGCGGCGGTCGCGGAGCACCTCCGGCGGCCGGTGATCTCGCAGGTCTCGGAGCTTTCCGTCGGTGCGGGAACCGTCACCGGCAAGCGGCAGACCGAGTACGGGTACGAGCGCGTTCGCGCGCCGCTGCCGGCGGTGATCGCGGTGTCGGATGCGATCAACGAGCCGCGCTATCCGTCTCTCAAGGGGATCATGGGCGCGAAGGCGAAGCCGCAGGAGACGCTGTCGGCCGCGGATGTCGGCGGCGCGGGCGAGTCGCGGACGACAGTGCTCGGCCTTGCCTCGCCGCCTGCGCGCGGCGAGAGCCGGCGGGTCGAGGACGGCGACCCGGGCGAGGCCGCCGAGGCAATCGTCGAGTTCCTCGTGGAGAAGCGCGTCCTGTGAAGCTGCTCGTCTTCCTCGAGCATCACGACGGCGAGGTGACGAGGTCGTCGCTCGGCGTGCTCGCGAAGGCGCGGTCGCTCGGCGACGCGGCGGGCGTCGTCGTCGGTTCGGGTGTGCGCGGCGTGGCCGAGTCCGCGGGCGGCGTCGTGTACGTCGCCGACGACGGGCGGCTGGCGCCGCCGCTGCCCGGGCCGCGCGTCGACGTGCTCGCGAGGCTCGTTGGGGACGAGGGTTTCCAGTGCGTGTTGTTCGCCCAGTCGGTGCTCGCATCGGATGTCGCGGCCGGCCTCGCGGCTCGTTTGGGCGCGGGGCTGAACTGGGATCTCGTCGATCTCGTCGAGGCCGGCGGTGCGCTCGTGGGGAAGCGGCCCGCGCTCGCCGACTCGGTCTGGGTCGACGCCGGCTGGTCGTCGGACGTCGCGCTCGCGCTCTTCCGGACCGGCGCCTTCGATCCGGCAGAGGTGGGCGGCGCGCCCGACGTGCGCGAGGTCGCGGTCGAGCTGGAGCCGCACTCGCTCCTCGCCGAGCTCGTCGAGGAGGCGGTCGAAGAGGATGCCGCCGGGCCGTCGATCGAGGACGCGGACGTGATCGTCGCCGGCGGTCGAGGTCTGGGCTCGCCCGAGAGCTTCGCGCTGGTCGAGTCGCTGGCGGAGGCGTTGGGCGGGGCCGTGGCGGCGACGCGTGCGGTCGTCGACGCGGGGTGGTATCCGTACTCGACGCAGGTCGGTCAGACCGGGAAGACCGTCTCGCCCAAGCTCTACGTCGCGGTCGGCATCAGCGGCGCGATCCAGCACAAGGTCGGCATGCAGGGCTCGGGTCTGATCGTCGCGATCAACAAGGATCCGCACGCGCCGATCTTCGAGTACGCCGACCTCGGCGTCGTCGGCGACCTGCACGAGATCGTCCCGAAGCTCGCCGAGCTCGTCCGAGCGCGCAGGTAGCCGCCCGCGCGCTCACGTTGGCGGCGGTTCATCCAACGGCTGCCGCTGGACACGTCCCTCCGAGACATGTCTTACGTAGGCGCGTCGCGCCTCCGCCGGAGAGCCGCCGAAGCGACCGAGGAGAGCACCGACAGCAAGGAACGGAGGTGCGAGATCATCGCCGATCGTCGCGCGATAGCTGCTCCAGCGCCAGACCCCGAGCTCGGGTTCCAACCCGACTCGAATCGGGTTGAGGACGACGTATCTGCACGTCTCGTTGAAGTACGCATCGCTATCGAGGTGTCTGTCCCAGAATCGCCGCCCAAACAAGTGATTCGATCGGCCGTGTCGGTCGTTGAAGCCGACGGCATAACCCCCGTTTAGCTCGCACATTCCTCGCGAAAGTCCGCGATCGGAGAGCTGGAGCACGAGGTGATAGTGGTTCGTCATCAAGCAGTAGGCGTAAACCAACCAGCCGTGCCGGCGCGCGGCTCGTTCGAGGAGAAGGAGAAACCGTTTGCGATCGTCGTCGTCGAGGAAGATCGGCTGCTTGTTGTTGCCGCGCGTGCCAACGTGATAACAGGCGCCAGGCACTTCGGACCGCGGGCGATGCATCTCTCCATGATCGCCCCGCCAGATGCGATTGTCATCGGCTGTGGATCGTTTGTTCCACTTTTGTTACAGCGGCTGCCGCCGGACACTGGCCGCTGCGGCCGCGGCTAGATTCGGCACGTGATCACCTCGGTCGAGAACCCGCGCGTGAAGGACGTCGTTCGCCTGCGCCTCGGGCGCGAGCGGCGACGCGCGGGGTTGTTCGTCGCCGAGGGCCCGCGCGAGGTCGAACGCGCGCGCGCCGCGGGGCTCACGATCGTCGCGACGTACTACGCGCCGAAGCTGATCGAGTGGCACGACGGCGAAGAGGTGAGCGAGCGGGTGCTCGCGAAGATGGCCTACCGGGCGGAGCCGGAGGGCGTCCTGGCCGTCGTCGAGGCGCCGCACAGAGAACTGCCGCGTGACGGCACGCTCTACCTCGCCGCCGTCGGGATCGAGAAGCCGGGCAACCTCGGCGCGATGGCGCGAACCGCCGAGGCTGCGGGAGCCGACGCGCTGCTCGTGGCGGAGGCACGGGCCGACCCGTGGAATCCGAATGCGATCCGCGCGTCCACCGGCGCCGTCTTCACCCTGCCGGTCGTCGAGGTGACGCTCGACGAGACGCGCGCGCTCCCGACCGACCTCGTCGCGACGTCGCCGCGCGCGCCGACCGCGTACACCGAGGTCGATCTGACCGCCCGCACCACCATCGCCGTCGGCGCCGAGGACGCCGGCCTCCCGGAAGCCTGGCTCGCCGCGGCGGACCTCAGCGTCTCGATCCCGCTCCACGGGGGAACGACCGACAGCCTCAACGCGGCAACGACCGCCGCGATCGTCCTCTTCGAAGCGAGGCGTCAGCGTGCTAACACGTGAACACGTCATCGTCGCGCGCGAGACGATCGGCGACCGGCTCGCGCGCACGCCCGTCCTCACGTCGCGCGCGCTCGGCGCACGCTTGAAGTGCGAGCTCTTCCAACGCACCGGCTCGTTCAAATCGCGCGGGGCGCTGAACAAGATGAGCTCGCTCACGCGCGCGGAGAAAGAGCGCGGCGTGATCACGATCTCGGCTGGGAACCACGCGCAGGCCGTCGCGTGGGCCGCCGCGCACGAGAACGTCGACGCGCTCGTCGTGATGGCGGCCGGCGCGTCCACGCAGAAGATCGAGGCGACCAGGGCCTACGGCGCGACCGTCGATCTCGAATCGCCCACGTGGATCGAGGCGTTCGAGCGGCTCGAGCGGCTGATCGAGGACACCGGCCGCGTGCTCGTCCATCCGCACGAGGACCCGCTCGTGCTCGCAGGTGCGGGCACGGTCGGCCTCGAGATCGAAGAGGACGCGCCCGGCACCGACGCCGTCATCGTCGCCGTCGGCGGCGGCGGCCTGATCGCGGGCATCCAGGCCGCGATCGGCGCCACGACGCGCGTGATCGCCGTCGAGCCCGAGCGCTCGCAGGCCTTCCACGCCGCGCTCGCCGCGGGACACCCCGTCTCGCTCGAGCCGACCTCGATCGCCGACGGCTGCAATGCGCCGCGTCTCGGGCAGCTTCCCTTCGAGCTCTGCGCCCACCTCGAGCACGTGCTCGTCACCGAAGAGGAGATCGAGGACGCGTTCCGGTTTCTCTACGCGCGCGCGAAGCTCGCGGTCGAACCGGCAGCAGCCGTGGCGGCGGCCGCGATCCTCACGGGCAGGGTCGAAGCGGAGAATCCGGTCGTTGTAATCAGCGGGGGCAACGTGGGAGCCGAAATCGCCTCTGGTATCCTGGCTTCGAGATGAAGGCCGACATCCATCCCGAGTACGTCCTCGCGACCGTGCACTGCTCGTGCGGCAACTCGTTCACGACCCGTTCCACCAAGTCTGAGCTGAACGTCGAGCTCTGCGCGCAGTGTCACCCGTTCTACACCGGCAAGCAGAAGGTCGTCGACACCGGCGGTCGTGTCGCGCGCTTCCAGCGGCGGCTCGAGAAGGCCGGGCGCGCGCCCGCCTCGAGCTCGGCCGACGACCGGGACTAGCGATGGCCCAGGCAATCGGCGGCCAGGCCGTCCTCGAGGGCGTGATGATGCGCGGACCCCGGAACTGGGCGGTCGCCGTGCGCAAGCCCGACGGCGAGATCGCGCACCTCTCCTGCGAGGTCGATCCGCTGATGGCGCGCCACTGGGTGCTGCGGCTGCCGATCGTACGCGGCGTGGTCGCGCTCGGCGAGAGCCTCTCGATCGGCTTCCGTGCGCTCTCGGTCTCGGCGAGCTACGCGGCGCAGGAAGAGGAGGAGGGCTTCGAAGAGCCGGCGGAGATCGGACGCTGGGCGCTCTTCTTCAGCTTCGCCGTCGCGATCGGTTTCGTCGTCGTCGTCTTCAAGATCGGCCCCGGCCTGCTCACCGACCTGCTGCCGATCAAGAGCGGAGCGTGGTTCGTGATCGTTGAAGCGATGATCCGGATCTCGATCTTCGTCGCGTACCTGGGCCTTCTGAGCCTGCTCCCGTCGCTCAAGCGCGTGTTTCAGTACCACGCAGCCGAGCACAAGGCGATCAACGCGTACGAAGCCGGCGAGGACCTGACGCCCGAGGTCGCGCAGCGCTTCTCGCTGATCCACCCGCGCTGTGGGACGTCGTTCCTCTTCTGGGTGGTCGTGATCGGTGCGTTCGTCTACGCGCCGTTCGGCCGGCTCCCGTGGCAATGGGTGATCGTCACCCGCGCCGCGTTCTTGCCGCTGATCGCCGGCATCGCGTACGAATTGATCCGCTACGCAGGCAAGCACACGGGCAACCGATACCTGATGACAGCGCTCGCACCGGGACTCTGGCTCCAGCGACTGACGACGCGCGAGCCGACGCTCGACCAGCTCGAGGTCTCGATCCGGGCGCTGCGTGACGTGCTGGAACGCGAGGGCAAACTGTCCCCAGCTGATCGACGAGTGGAGGTGATGGCCTAAATGGCAACTGAACGGACTGTCGACGTCGAGTGGATCGGTGACTTTCTCAGCGGTGAGGGCAAGATCGTCTCCTCGACGAGCGGGTTGCTTCCCGCGCTCGAAGTGACCTGGGAAGGTCGCACCAACGAGGGAATGGGCCTCTCGAGCCCCGAGGAGCTGCTCGCAGCGGCGCACGCGTCGTGCTTCTCGATGCAGCTGGCGAATGGGCTCGTCGGCGGCGGCTGGACTCCCGTCGAGATCAAGACGTCGTGCACGGTCGGTCTCGAGGTCGGCGTCGGCATCGTCAGCTCGAAGCTGACCACGCGTGTCGAGCTCGACGGCGAGATGGACGACGACAAGCTGCGCGAGGTCGCCGAACGAGCGAAGGTGATGTGTCCCGTCTCGCGGGCGCTCGCCGGCATCGAGATCACGCTCGACTTGCCTGACCTGGCACCGCCCGAGGACGAGGTCTCGGAGACCGCCGGCGCCGAGCTCGAAGCCGTCGAGGAATAGCGTCGGACCCGCTCGAGGCACTCGTCGACAAGCTCGAGCGCTCGTACAACGAAGCGCTCGAGCAGCAGGCCGACCCGGCCGTCTACAACGACCACCGCAAGGCGGCCGAGGTCGGCCGGCGGGTCAAACAGCTCGAAGGCCCGCATCGCCTGGCGCAGCAGTGGCGCGAGGCGCGGGCCGATGTCGACGCTGCGCGCAGCGATCCGGAGCTGAACGATCTCGTCGCCGGCTACGCGACCGAGGTCTCGCGCCTCGAGCACGACCTGAGGCTCGCGCTCGCCCCGCGCGATCCGGCCGACGAGAAGGACGTCATCGTCGAGGTCCGCCAGGGCGTCGGCGGCGACGAGGCCGGCCTCTGGGCCGCCGACGTTGCGCGCATGCTCCAGCGCTACGCCGAACGCCGCGGCTTCAGGTGGGAGGAGCTCGGCATCAACCCGAACGAGGGCGGCGGCATGAAGGAGGGCACGTTCGCGGTAAAGGGCGACGGCGCGTACTCGGTGTTCAAGTACGAGGGCGGCACCCATCGGGTCCAGCGAGTGCCGGCCACGGAGTCGCAGGGTCGCATCCACACCTCGACGGCGACGGTCGCGGTGATGCCGGAGGCGGAGGACGTCGACGTCGAGATCGACGAGAAGGAGCTGAAGATCGACGTGTTCCGCTCCTCGGGGCCGGGCGGACAGTCGGTGAACACGACCGACTCGGCTGTGCGCATCACGCATCTGCCGACCGGGATCTTCGTTGCGATGCAGGACGAGCGCTCGCAGCTGCAGAACCGCGACAAGGCGATGCGCGTGCTGCGTGCGCGGCTGTACGAGGCCGAGCGCGAGCGCCAGCAGGCGGAGCAGGCGGCGGCGCGCAGCGCCCAGGTCGGCACCGGTGCGCGCGCGGAGAAGATCCGGACGTACAACTTCCCGCAGGACCGGGTCACGGACCACCGCGTCGGTGTGAGCTCTCGACTCGAGGACGTCCTCGCCGGTGATCTCGACGAGTTCACCGAGGCGCTGACCGACGACGAACGTCGGCGCGCGCTCGGGCAGTGACGCTCGGCGAAGTGCTACGCGGCGCGGCGGAGTACCTCGAGCGGAAAGGCGTCGACTCGCCACGCCTCGATGCAGAGCTCATCCTCGCGCACGCACTCGGGCTCACGCGACTCGAGCTCTACACGCACCACGACCGGCGCGTCTCCGACGAGGAGCGTGCGGCGGCGCGCGCGCTCGTCGAACGTCGTGGCAGACGCGAGCCGCTCGCGTACGTTCTCCGCGAGTGGGGATTCCGCAGCCTCACGCTGAGAACCGACGCGCGTGCGCTCGTGCCGCGGCCGGAGACGGAGATCGTCGTCGACCGCGCGCTTGCGCGTCTCGGCCGGGTCGAGTCGCCGCGGGTGGTCGACGTCGGCACCGGCAGCGGCGCGATCGCGCTGTCGATCGCGGCGGAGCGGCCGGACGCCCGCGTGACCGCCACCGACGCCTCGCCGGAGGCACTCTCGCTCGCACGCGAGAACGCGGAGAAGCTCTCGCTCGACGTCGAGCTCGTCGAGACCGACCTGATCGACGGGCTCGCGGGCCCGTTCGACCTCGTCGTCTCGAACCCGCCGTACGTGCTCCCCGGCGAGGAGCTGGAGCCGGAGCTCGCCTACGAACCACGTGCGGCCCTGATCGACGAGGGGCAGACCCGCGCGCTCGCCGAGGCGGCACGGGGCGTCCTCGACGGGTGGCTCGTGCTCGAGTGCCACGAGGCACGTGCTGCGGACGTCGCGGCGATGCTCGTCGAGCTCGGCTACGGCGAAACGGCGGTCACGCGCGATCTCGCCGGCAGGGATCGCGTCGTGGAGGCGCGGTGGACGCCGTAGCGGCCCTGCGGGCCGGCCGGCCCGTCCTGCTTCCGACCGACGGCGTGTACGGGATCTGCTCGCTCGTCGACGAGGCGTCCGCGCGCGCGCTCTACGAGCTCAAGGGCCGCGACCTCTCGCAGCCGTCGGCGATCATCGCTGCGAGCGTCGCCGCCTTGCTGGAGCTCGTGCCCGAGCTCGACGCGGAGCTCGTCCTCGCCGGCCCCTACACCGTCGTCTTGCCGAACCCCGCTCGCCGCCTTGCGTGGCTCAACGGCGACCGGCCCGACACGATCGGCGTCCGCGTGCCACTCCTGCCGGCGCAGGCGAAAAGCGTGCTCGACGCCGTCGGTGCGGTGGTCGCGACGAGCGCGAACGAGCCCGGTGAGCCCCCGGCCGTCACGCTCGACGACGTGCCGGCGCGTATCCGCACAGGCGTCGCGGCCGAGCTGGACGCCGGTCCCCTGCCCGGGACGCCGTCGACGGTGGTCGACCTCACGGGGCCCGAGCCCGTCGTGCTGCGCCGGGGTGCGGGGCCTTATCCGGCATAGCCGGATTACGATGGACCCGGTGACGGTCACGCAGGTCACGCACCCGCTCGTGCGCCACAAGCTCGGCCTGCTGCGCGACAAGCGAACGACCACGGAGATGTTCCGCCGGCTCGTCAACGAGCTCACCCTGCTTCTCACCTACGAGGCGACGAAGGAGATGGGCCTCGAAGAGGTCGAGGTCGAGACGCCGCTCGAGTTCACGACGGCGCATCGCATCCCGGGGAAGAAGATCGCGGTCTGCCCGATCCTGCGCGCGGGCGTCGGCATGCTCGACGGCGTCCTCTCGCTGATTCCGGTCGCGCGCGTCGGCTTCATCGGCCTTTACCGCAACGAAGAGACGCTCGAGCCGGTCGAGTACTACGTGAAGCTCCCGGCCGACGTCGCCGACCGCGAGGTGCTGCTGCTCGATCCGATGCTCGCGACGGGCAACTCCACCGCGGCCGCCGTGACCACCCTGAAGAACGCCGGCGCGACCCACATCACCCTGATCTCGCTGATCGCCGCGCCCGAGGGCGTCGCGCACATCGGGCGCGAGCATCCCGACGTGCGGATCGTCACCGCCGCCGTCGACTCGCACCTGAACGAGAAGGGCTACATCGTTCCCGGCCTGGGCGACGCAGGCGACCGGCTCTACGGGACGAAATAGGCGACGGCGACGGCATGGTCTGGAGCGAGTTCACGAGCCACCTCGACGTCCTCTACGGCGCGCTCACCGCGCTCGCCGTCGTCGTGCTGCTCACGCCGGCGGTCGGCGGCATGGCGCGTCTGCTCGGGGTGGTCGACCGCTCGGAGGGCGGCCGCCGCTCGACCCCGCGCGGCGTGCCGCGGCTCGGCGGGCTCGCGCTCTTCCTCGGCATCTTCGTCCCCGCGCTCGCGTTCCTGCCGCTCGGCGGGCAGATGCGGGGGATCCTGCTCGGGGCGGCGGTGGCGACGACGGTCGGCGCGATCGACGACTTCCGTGGCCTCCGCTGGTGGGAGAAGCTCGCCGGGCAGGTCGGCGCCGCGGCGATCCCGACCGGCTTCGGCGTGTGGGTGCACTCGTTCAACTTCCCGCTCGTCGGTGTGCACGATCTGCACCCCGCGGTCGGGGTGACGCTGACGATCGTCGGCATCGTCGCGGTGATGAACATGGTCAACTTCCTCGACGGGCTCGACGGCCTCGCCGCCGGTGTCTGTGCGATCGCGGCGGCCACCTTCTGCGTGATCGATCTCTCGAAGGGCATCGTCCCGGCCGCGATCCTGACCGCGATCGTCTTCGGCGGCTGCCTGGGATTCCTGAGGCACAACTTCTACCCGGCGCGGATCTTCATGGGCGACTCGGGCGCGCTGCTGCTCGGCTTCACGCTCGCCGCCGTCTCCGTTCAGGGCCTGCTCAAGACCGCAGCCCTCGCGACGCTCGCCCTGCCGCTGCTCGTGCTCGCCGTGCCGCTCCTCGACACGAGCTTCGTCGTCGCCAGGCGCATCAAGCACGGCCAGCCCATCTATGCCGCCGACCGCCAGCACCTGCATCACCGCTTCGAGAACATCGGCTTCTCCCAGCGGCGTGCCGTCGTCTACTTCTACGGCTGGTGCCTGACGCTCGCTCTCGCGGCCCTCGCGACCCGATTCGTGCCGCCGCGCCCGGGCCACCGGCACTGGGACGGCGAGAACGTCGCCTTCGACGTCGTCGTCGCGGCCCTCGCGCTCGGGGCCTCGGTCTACATCGTCTACCTGCTCGAGATCGTGAAGCTCGCGAACCCGTTCATTCGTAGCCGGGCAGGTCAAGAGCAGGTTGCAACGAAGTCGCGCGCTTTGGGCTAGACGAGCGGCTTTCGCCTGTCACAAGCAGCTATGCTCCGCGCCGCATGGAGCCAGTGGCGCCCCGCTCGTTCCCGCCTGTCGAGGCCGGCGCACTGCTCGCGGTCGTGACCGCGCTCCTGATCGGCGCCGGCGCGCTCGTCGGCTGGGGCGCGGGCTCGCTCACCGCCGGTCTGATCGCCGGCCTCGTGCTCGGCCTGCCGGGCGGAGTCTTCGCCGTCTACCGCCGCTACAGGCACTCGCTCTGATGTTCGCGACCCCGAGAGCCGTGCCGGCGCGCCGCCTGCCGGCGATCGCCGGAACGACCGTCGTCCTGCTCGCCCTGCCGCTCTTCTTCGCCGCCGGCTGGCGGATCGAGGCCTGGGGAATCGCCGCCGGGCTCTGGCTCGCGTACCAGGCGATCGGCGCCTGGCTCGACAGGCTGCCGCTCGGGGGCGATAACCTCGCCGCGACCGGGCTGGTCGCCTTCGGTCGGATGACCCGAGCGGTGGTGCTGATGGCGATTCTGATCGTCGTCGCCGTCTCGGACGCCGGCCTCGGGCTACCCGCAGCGGTCGTCTACGCACTCGCATTCACGGTCGAGTTCGGATTGTCGCTTGTGGCGTACTTCGCGGGAGGAGTGCAAGGCAGGTGAGGTTCCGTCGGTATCTGGTCGCTACGTGCGTGCTCGTCCTGGCCGTGCCCGCAAACGCGTTCGCGGGCACGTTCGACCCGTCGTCGGAGTTCGAGCTCAAGCCCTGGGTGCCGATCCACCTCGGGCCGCTCGACCTCTCGATCAACAAGGCGGTCGTCTATCTCTTCATGGGCGCGGCGCTCACGTGCCTGCTCGGCATCGGCCTGATGCGCTTTCGGCTGCGGCCCGTGCCGGGGCGGCGCGAGACGCTCGGCGAGATGATCTATGAGATCGCGCAGACACAGGTTGCCGAAGCTGGCCTGCCGGCGAAGGCGATCGGGCTCTGGTTTCCCTACGTCGCGACGCTGATGCTCTTCATCTGGGTGATCAACCTGCTCGGCTTCCTGCCCCTGCCGCTCACCGGCAAGACGTGGCATCACATCCCGGTCTGGGGGATCTACGCGGCGACGTCGTCCCTCTCGGTGACGCTCGCGCTCGCCTTCGTGACGTGGATCTTCACGCACATCGAGGGCATTCGCTACAACGGTCCGGTCAAGTACTTCAAGTCGTGGATCCCGCCGGTGCCGAAGGTGCTGCTGCCGATGATCACCGTGATCGAGGTGCTCTCGCAGTTCATGCGCCTGATCAGCCTCTCGGTCAGGCTCTACGCGAACATGCTCGCGGGCCACATCCTGATCCTCACCTTCATCGGTCTGATCTTCGTCTTCGAGAGCTACCTCGCGATACCGCTCGTCGGCTTCTCCGCCGTCTTCTACATCTTCGAGGTCGTCATCGTCGTCTCGATTCAGGCGTTCATCTTCGCCGTGCTGTCGGCGATCTACATCGGCTCGGCGATCGAGCCCGAACACTAAGGAGAACACGGATGCACTTTCTGCTTGCTTCTTGCTGCGCGGGCGGAGTGAAGAACCAGCCCATCGTTCACGCCGGCAAGGCGATCGCTCTCGCGCTCGGCATCGGTGCCGGTGCGGCCGGCGCCGGCGCCGGCATCGGCAACATCTTCGGCTCGATGATCCAGTCCGTCGCCCGCCAGCCCGAGCTCCGCGGTGAGCTCCAGGGCCTGATGTGGCTCGGCTTCGCACTCACCGAGGCGGTCGTCTTCTACGGCTTCGTCGGCGGTCTGCTCGGGTACGTGCTCGTCTGATGCTCGTCGGCGCGAACCCACTGATCCAGGTCACCCCGGGTCTGATGATCTGGACGCTCGTCGCGTTCGCGATCACGCTCTGGGTGCTGAAGAAGTACGCGTTCGGCCCGGTTCAGGCCTACATCGACGCGCGCCGCGACCGGATCCGGCAGGCGATCGAGGAGGCCGACCGTGCACGCGAGGAGGCGCGCAGCCTGCTCGAAGAGCACCGCGCGCTGATCGGCCAGGCGAAGGGAGACGCCGAGCGGATCCTGACCGAGGCGCGGAAGGTCGCCGACGCCCAGCACGAGCGGATGCGCCAGGAGACGGAGGACGACCGGCAGCGACGCGTGGAAGAGACGGTGCGTGAGATCCAGCAGGCGAAGGTGCAGGCTCTGGAGGCGATCAAGCGCGAGGTTGGTTCGCTCGGGCTCCTCGCCGCCGAGAAGATCACGCGCAAGACGCTCACCGACGCCGACCAGAAGCGCCTGGTCGACGAGGCCCTCGCCGAGATCGACTTCTCGCAGCTGGAGGCGAGCAGCTCATAGCCGTCGCGCACCGCATATACGCCCACGCGCTCTTCGACGCGGCGCAGGAGAAGAACCGCCTCGACATCGTCCGCGAGGAGCTCGAGGATCTCGTTCGCGCGCTCGACGACGTGCAAGAGCTCGCAGCGCTGCTCGACAACCCCGAGATCGAGTCGCACATGAAGGCGAGCGTCCTCGACCAGGTGCTCGGCGGTGCCGACGAGCTCGTTCGCAACTTCGTCCGGCTCACGATCGAGAAGGGACGTGCCGGAGAGCTGCGTGAGATCGCCGCGGAGTTCGAGACGCTCGTCGCCGAGGAGCGGCGGATCCTCGACGTCGAGCTCACGACCGCGCACGAGCTGTCCGACTCGGATTTCGACCGCATTCGGGCGGACATCGAGCAGAAATCGGGGCGGAAGGTGCAGGCTTCGCGCACCGTCGACCCAGACCTGATCGGAGGAATCGTCCTCCAGGCCGGATCGATGAGGCTCGACGCGAGCGTGCGCGGCCGGCTCGAACGTCTTCGCCAACAATTTGCGACCACGAGGAGCTGACGCAGGAATGAAGCTACGCCCCGAAGAGATCACGTCGATCCTCAAGCAGAGGATCGAGGAGTTCGACGTCGAGACGAACCTCGCCGAGGTCGGCGCAGTGCTCCAGCTCGGCGACGGCATCGCGCGCGTGCACGGTCTCGAGAACTGCGTCGCGCTCGAGATGCTCGAACTCGACCACGGCGTCGTCGGCCTCGCGTTCAACCTCGAGGAGGACAACGTCGGCGTCGCGCTCTTCGGTGAGTGGGACAAGATCTCCGAGGGCGACCCGGTGCGCCGCACCGGCCGCGTCGCGTCCGTGCCCGTCGGTCCCGCGCTCCTCGGCCGCGTCGTCGACCCGCTCGGCAACCCGCTCGACGGCCAGGGCCCGATCGAGACCGACGAGCGCCGGCCGCTCGAGTTCAAGGCGCCCGGCGTCGTCCAGCGCCAGCCGGTCACGGAGCCGCTCCAGACCGGCATCAAGGCGATCGACTCGATGACGAACGTCGGCCGCGGCCAGCGCGAGTTGATCATCGGCGACCGCTCGACCGGCAAGACGGCGATCGCGATCGACACGATCCTGAATCAGCACGACCAGGACGTGAAGTGCATCTACGTCGCCGTCGGCCAAAAGGCGTCGACCGTGGCGCAGGTCTACGAGCGGCTGCGCGAGGCGGGGGCGATGGCGTACACGACGATCGTGACCGCGCCGGCGCACGAGGCTGCGCCGATCAAGTGGATGGCGCCGTTCGCGGGCGCCGCGATGGGCGAGTACTTCCTCTACGAGGGCCAGCACGCGCTCGTCATCTACGACGACCTGACCAAGCAGGCGGACGCGTATCGCCAGCTGTCGCTGCTCCTCCGCCGGCCCCCCGGCCGCGAGGCGTTCCCGGGCGACGTCTTCTATCTCCACTCACGTCTGCTCGAACGTGCGTGCAAGCTCTCCGACGAGCTCGGTGCCGGCTCGCTCACCGCGCTGCCGATCATCGAGACGCAGGCGGGCGACGTGTCGGCCTACATCCCGACCAACGTGATCTCGATCACCGACGGGCAGATCTTCCTTCAGTCCGACCTCTTCTTCTCGGGCGTCCGGCCGGCCGTCAACGTCGGCATCTCGGTGTCGCGCGTCGGCTCGTCCGCGCAGACGAAGGCGATGAAGAAGGTCGCCGGTCGCTTACGCCTCGACCTTGCGCAGTACCGCGAGCTGGAGGCGTTCGCGCAGTTCGGCTCCGAGCTCGACGAGGCGACGCGCCAGGCGTTGAACCGCGGCGAGAAGATGGTCGCGACGCTCAACCAGCCGCAGTACGCGCCGTGGCCGATGGAGGAGCAGGTGACCGCGCTCTATGCGGGCGTGAACGGCTACCTCGACGACATCCCGACCGACCAGGTGTCGCGCTTTCAGGAGGAGCTCCGCCAGAACCTCCGCTCCGAGGCGACGATCCTGAAGGCGATCCGCGAGTCGAAGGACCTCTCCGACGAAACGACGGCGAAGCTGAACGACGCGATCGAGAAGTTCAAGGGCATGTTCAACGTCCAGGTGGCTGCGTAGTTGGCCTCGACGCAGGATCTGAAGAGACGCGTACGTTCCATCACGAACACGCGCAAGCTGACGCGCGCGATGGAGCTCGTCGCGTCGGCACGGCTGCGTCGCGCGCAGATACGCATCGAGGCGATGCGCCCGTATGCCGACCGCATGCTCGAGCTGATGGCCGGCACCGCGCAGGCGGCAGGGGCGGTGCGGCTCCCGCTGCTCGAGCGGCGCGACACCGTGCAGACCGTCGCGATCGTCCCGATCACGGGTGATCGCGGTCTCGCGGGCGCGTTCAACGCGCAGGTCCTCCGCCGCGCGTTCGCCGAGATGCGCGACGCGAGAGATGCCGGACAGCAGGTCCGCTTCTTCACGTCGGGCAAGAAGGCGCAGTCGACGGTGCGGTTCCGGCGGCTCGACCTCGCTCAATCCTGGACAGGCTTCTCGGACAAGCCCGGGTACTCGGATGCGCAGGGGATGGCGCACGCGCTCGCCGAGGCGTACGTCGGCGGGGAGGTCGACCGCGTGGTCGTCGTCTACAACGCGTTCGTCTCGCCGCTCGTCCAGAAGGTGACGGTCAGCGAGCTGCTCCCGATCCCGACCGAGGCCCTCGAGGGCGCCAAGGACGACGCCCCGAAGCACGGGGTCGACTTCTTCTTCGAGCCGGAGCCGCGCCAGATCCTCGAGCGGCTCCTGCCCGTCTACGTCGAGACCGAGCTCTACCGGGCCCTGCTCGAGTCCGCCGCCTCCGAGCAGGGGGCGCGGATGACGGCGATGCGGAACGCCTCGAAGGCCGCCGGGGAGCTGATCGACACCCTCACGCTCGCGATGAACCGTGCCCGCCAGGCCGAAATCACCCAGGAGATCCTCGAGGTCGTGGCCGGCGCCGACGCGCTCTCGGGATAGCTGCCGGCGGCAGGGCCGTTGCGGGCCACGTGCCCGTCGGCATCAGGCGGGGGCACCGGCAAAGCCGGTACCCCCTCTCGTCTGGCGTCGGCAAGCGACGCCCTGACCGGATGACCGCCGGGGGCCGCCCGGCCCCGGTTGGCGCCCGGCGGGCTAACACGGACGCTCCGCTGGCGTCATACTCTCGCCGTTGGCCGCTGCGACCGACCTGTTGACGCCGGGCGGGGCTGTCTTCGCCCGGAGCCAGAGCGCATCCCGCCTCTTCTGGGAACGCTTCCACGAGGACCGCACCGCGATGTTCGCGGGGGGCGTCATCTTCGTCCTCATCCTGCTCGCGATCGGCGGAGGTCCGCTCGCGGCGAGCCTCACGGGCCATTCGAACACGGCCATCTACGTGGACACGATGGAGAACTCGTTCGGGATCCCGAAGGGGCCGAACGCGCAGTTCTGGTTCGGCGCCGACGGGCTCGGTCACGACCTCTTCGTGCGCACGATGTACGGCATCCGGACGTCGCTCGAGGTCGGCCTGATCGCTTCCGGGATCGCGGTCCTGATCGGGCTCGTCGTCGGGATGAGCGCCGGGTTCTTCCGCGGCTGGATCGACACCGGCCTGTCGCGCGTCGGCGACGTGATGCTCGCGATGCCGCAGCTCCTGATCTCGATCGGCATCGTCGCCGCCTGCAACACCGCGCCGAACGGGTGCGTCGCCGGGTTGATCCAGCCGGGGATCCCGCTCGTGATCATGGTGATCGTGATCTTCTCGTGGCCGTACATCGCGCGGCTCGTGCGCAGCTTCACGCTCTCGATCCGTGAGAAGGACTTCGTCGAGGCAAGCCGCTCGCTCGGTGCGAGCAACATGCGGATCATCTTCCGCGAGATCCTCCCGAACCTGATCGGCCCGATCATCGTCTACACGACCCTGCTGATCCCGCAGAGCATCCTGTTCGAGGCCGCGCTCTCCTACCTCGGGCTCGGGGTTCCGCCCAGCACAGCGTCGCTCGGCGGCCTGCTGAACGAGGCGCAGCAGTACTACAACACGGCCTGGTGGCTGACGGTCTTCCCCGGGCTCTTCCTGATCGTCATCACCCTCGCCTTCAACCTGCTCGGCGACGGTCTCCGCGACGCTCTCGACGTCCGGGCGGACCGTTGAGGACTAACCCGCATGCATCGCCGTCGTCAAAGCGTTCGGTCACTTCGATTTCCGCGCCATGAGGGCGCGGGGAGGAGGGAAAACGGAATCGTGAAGAAACCAATCAGTAGGCTGGCGGTGGTCGTCGGCGTGATGGCGGCGTTTGCCGTCCTTGCGGCCGTCGGCGCGTCGGCCCACACGAGCAGCAAGTCGGCTCTCAAGGCCGGCGGCACGCTCAGGGTCGGTTGGGAGCAGTCGTTCGGGGTCACCGACAACTTCGACCCGACCGGCGAGTACCTCGGCGACGCCTGGGGCGTCTTCGAGCTCGAAGTGCGCACGCTCGTGAACTACCCGCACGTCGCCGGTGGGGCCGGGAACACGATCGTGCCCGACCTCGCGACCTCGGTGCCGAAGCCGACCGACGGGGGCTTGACGTACACGTTCCATCTCAAGTCGAACATCAAGTTCGGCCCGCCGGTGAGTCGCGAGATCACGTCGCACGACTTCGTGACCGCACTCGACCGCCTTGCGAACGCGAAGGACGGCGGCGAGTACTCGTTCTACTTCACCGTGATCAAGGGCTGGGACGCCTATGCAGCCGCATGCGCGTCGAAGGCCGGTTGTGCGAACAAGTCGATCTCGGGCATCTCGACGCCGAACGACACCACGATCGTCTTCCACCTCACGAAGCCGACGGGTGACTTCCTGTACAGGCTCACCCTGCCTGCGACCGGCCCGATGCCGGCGGAGGTCACGAAGTGCTTCGAGGGTCAGCCGGGCAAGTACGGCCAGGATCTGATCTCGAGCGGCCCGTACATGCTCAAGGGCATCGACAGCATCAACATCTCCTCGTGCTCGACGATCAAGCCGGACACCACGGGGTACGACGGTCAGACGATCTACGACCTCGTTCGCAACCCGAACTACGTCCAGTCGACCGACCAGTACCGGAAGAACGATCCGGACGAGGTCGTCTTCACGGTCGACGCGAGCAACGTGGACATCTACAACAAGATCGAGGCCGGCCAGCTCGACATGGCCGTCTCGAGCATTCCGCCGGACGTGCTCCAGAAGTACGCGACCACGCCGAGCCTGAAGCAGTACTTCCACCAGAACGGCGGTGACCGCACCTGGTATCTCACGATGAACCTGACTCAGCCTCCGTTCGACGACATCCACGTTCGCAAGGCGATGAACTGGATCATGGACAAGGCTGCGCTCGTTCAGGCGTGGGGCGGTCCGACGATCGGGTCGGTTGCGAACCACATCGCCCCCGACTCGATGTTCAAGAACCAGCTGGCCGAGTTCGCGCCGTACAAGACGGCCGGCAATCACGGCAGCGTCGCCAAGGCGATGGCCGCGATGAAGGGTTCGAAGTACGACACGCAGAACAACGGTATGTGCGATGCGTCGCAGTGCAAGAACGTCTTGCTGCTCGCTGACACCCGCTCGCAGGACCCGAAGATGGTGAGCGTGATCGAGGCAGACGCGAAGAAGATCGGGATCACTTTCAAGGTCCGCACCGTCAACGGCGCGTACCCGGTGATCCAGACGGTGGCGAAGGACATTCCGATCGCGGAACGGCCCGGCTGGGGTAAGGACTACTCAGACGCGCTGACGTTCTTCGAGCCGCTCTTCGACGGCCGGAACATCATTCCGACCGGCAACACGAACTACTCGCTCGTCGGGATCACCCAGGCGCAGTGCAAGACGCTGAAAGTGGTCGGCGACTGCGCTCCGTACGATTCAGCGACAGGTCTCGGGGTGCCGAGCGTCGACTCGATGCTCGACAAGTGCTCGCCGCTCATCGGCCAGCCGCGCCTGACCTGCTACGAGAACCTCGACAAGTACCTCATGACGAACGTCGTGCCGTGGGTGCCGTACCTCTCGTCGTACGTGACCCGCATCACGAGCTCGAACGTCACGCACTACCAGTACGACCAGTTCCCCGATGACCCGGCGTACGAGAACATCACGCTGAAGTCATAGGAGGCTGAACCGAGCCGCTTTCCGGGGCGCTGCAAAGCGCCCCGGAGGCGTCTCGACAACGTCAAACGAGATGCTGATCTACATCCTCAGAAGGCTCGTGTGGACGGCGGTGGTCATCCTCGCCGTCCTCTTCGTCACCTACGTCGTCTTCTTCGAGTTGCCGAACGGCAACCCGGCGCTCCGTTTCTGCGGCAAGGAGCCGACGGAGCAGTGCATCCAGCAGACCGACGCGCGCCTGCATCTGAACAAGCCCTTCTACATCGAGTTCGGCTACTTCGTGAAGACCTTCGCCCTCGGCGACGAGAACGGCTGGCCGGGGCTCGGCTACTCGTACGGCAACTACATCTCCGTCCGCACCGAGATCATCCAGCGCGCGCCGCGCTCGCTCTGGCTGATCGCGGGAGCGGCGGTCATTTGGCTCACTACCGGGGTCGGGATCGGCGTGCTCTCGGCGGTCAAGCGCCGCACGCTTGCCGACCGGGCTGCAATGGGGTTCGCCCTGGTCGGCATCTCGGCACCCGTCTTCTGGCTCGGCCTGATGGCGCTGTACGTCGTTTGGAAAGAGCATTTCTGGATTCCGGGGCTCAACCACCTCACCGGAGGCTCCGGCTACGTGCCGCTCTCGGACGGGGTCGACCACTTTCTCGCGCACATGATCCTGCCCTGGTCCGTGCTCGCGCTCCTCTACGCGGCGATCTACGCCCGGCTGATGCGCAACAACCTGCTGGAGACGCTCGGCGAGGACTACATCCGGACGGCGCGCGCCAAGGGACTCTCGGAGCGGCAGGTGATCTTCAAGCACGCCCTGCGCGCGAGCCTGATCCCGATCGTCACCATCTTCGGCCTCGACATCGCCCTGCTCGTCGGCACCGCGATCATCACCGAGTCCGTGTTCAACCTCCAGGGCCTCGGCTGGCTTGCGTACAACGCCGCGATCTCGCAGGATCTACCGACCGTGCTCGGGGTCGTCCTCTGCACAGCCTGCGCCGTTGCGATCATGAACCTCGTGGTCGACATCCTCTACGCGTTCCTGGATCCGCGCGTGAGATACGCGTGAGTCGCCCGCGTGTGTCACGCTGCGGTGTCGTATGAGCAGCACCGCACCGCTCCTCGAAGTTCGCGATCTCTCGGTACGCTTCCGTACGCGGGACGGGGTCGTGCAGGCCGTGTCCAACCTCTCGTTCATGCTCCGCCGCGGCGAGACGCTGGGTGTCGTCGGGGAATCCGGGTCGGGCAAGAGCGTTACGAGTCTCGCGATCATGGGCCTCCTCAACCGCGCCCACGCCGACGTCGAAGGCGAGATCTTCTTCGAAGGCAAGGACCTCCTGAAGCTGCCCCCGGACGAGCTCCGCAAGGTGCGCGGCCAGGACATCTCGATGATCTTCCAGGACCCGTTCGCGTGCCTGCACCCGATGTACCGGGTCGGCAAGCAGATCGCAGAGGCCGTTCGCGCCCACGCGGACGTCTCGAAGTCGGCCGCGTGGGACCGCGCGGTCGAGCTGCTCGGCGCCGTCGGGATCCCGAACGCGGCGGTGCGCGCGCGCGACTTTCCGCATCAGTTCTCGGGCGGCATGCGCCAGCGGGCCATGATCGCCATGGCCCTCGTCCACAACCCGGACGTGCTGATCGCCGACGAGCCGACGACGGCGCTCGACGTGACCGTTCAGGCGCAGATCCTCGAGCTGATCGACGACGTCAAGCGCGAGTTCGACATCGGCGTGATCCTGATCACCCACGACCTCGGCGTCATCGCGGAGACGGCGTCCCACGTGATGGTGATGTACGCCGGCCGGGCGATGGAGCACGGCCCGGCCCACGAGATCTTCACCGCGGCCCAGCATCCGTACACCTGGGGGCTGCTCGAGTCGATGCCGACGATCGAGAAGCGGCTCGAGATCCTCGTCCCGATCGAGGGCTCGCCGCCCTCGCTCCTGAACCCTCCGCCCGGGTGTCCGTTTCACCCGCGCTGCAAGTACCGCTTCGAGCCGTGCGACAACAAGCGGCCGCCGCTGGCGCCGATTCCGGACGGACATCTCGACGCGTGCCACCTCTCGGCCGAGCGGAAGCGGGAGATCTGGCGCGATCGCATCGCCGCCGAGCTGGGCGTGACCGCTTGAGCGCCGCCGCCGGCTCTCCCGAGGCACGCGCCGGCCACGGGCCGCTGGTCGAGCTCGAGCACCTGACGAAGCACTTCTCGGTCAAACAGGGCGTCTTCTCGCGGGCGAAGGGCGTCGTCCACGCCGTCGAAGACGTGAGCCTGGCGGTCGACCGAGGCGAGACGCTCGGCATCGTCGGGGAATCCGGCTGCGGCAAGTCGACCACCGCACGGCTCGTCGTGCGGCTGATCGAGCCGACGTCCGGCACGATCCGCTTCGAGGGCGAGGACATCAGTCGCCGTGGTCAGCGCAGCCTCCGCCCGCTGCGGCGGCAGATGCAGATCATCTTCCAGGACCCGTACTCGTCGCTCAATCCGCGCAAGAGCGTCGGCCAGATCATCGCCGAGCCGTTCGCGATCCACCACACCGAGAAGGACCGCAAGCGGCGTGTGCAGGAGCTGCTCGACCGCGTCGGGCTCTCGCCCGAGCACTACAACCGCTACCCCCACGAGTTCTCCGGCGGTCAGCGCCAGCGCATCGGCGTCGCGCGTGCGCTCGCGCTCCAGCCGAAGCTGATCGTGTGCGACGAGCCCGTCTCGGCACTCGACGTGTCGGTGCAGGCGCAGATCCTCAATCTCCTGAAGAGCCTCCAGGACGAGTTCAACCTCACGTACATCTTCATCTCACACGATCTCTCCGTCATCCGCCAGGTCTCTGACCGGATCGCGGTGATGTATCTCGGACGCGTCGTCGAGGTCGGCTCGGCCGAGCTCCTCTACGAGCATCCGAGGCATCCCTACACAGCCGCACTGCTCTCTGCCGTGCCGCGCCCGGAGACGAACGGCAGCTCGGGCGCGCGGCAGCGAATCGTCCTCAGCGGCGACGTCCCGTCCCCCGTGAACCCGCCGGCGGCCTGCGTCTTCCACACCCGCTGTCCACGCTTCCAGCAGGGTCACTGCGACGTCGAGACACCGGCGCTCCGGAGGTTCGAGGGCGACCAGGAAGCTGCATGCCACTATCCGGTCGAGCGCTGGCCGATGACCGAAGACGAGCTGCGGCGTCCGTTCGGCGGCCGCGCCGCCAGCGGGAGCCGGTGATGCCCGGCTGCTAACCAAGCGCGCCGCACGCCGTTTCAACTTGTGCCGTGGGTAGATGGTGGAAGACGAACGCATGTGAGCGATCCGCGCAGTGGATCTCGCTCGAGCTCGACGGTGAGCTCTCGCAGCTCGAGCAGGCAGCGCTTGCGCGGCACCGCGACGGCTGTGCGCGCTGCCGCGCGCTGAGCACGGAGGTCGCCTCGTTCACACGGCTCCTCCGTGAGGCGCCGCTCCTCTCGTCGCAGCGGCCGGTCGCCGTCGCCGGTCCCCGCCGGGCTCGGATCAAGGTTGCTCGCCGCGCCGCCGCGTCGCTCGCGTTCGCGGCCCTCGTCGCCGCCGCCGTCCTCGGGTTCGTGCTCCCGGCGAACACGGGACAGGACCAGGCCGTGTTGTCGTTCCAGAGCGTGCGGCAGCAGCAGCGCTTCGCCAGCATGGAGACCCGCCGGCTCGAGCCGGCCGTCTTCGTCGTGCCGGCGCCGCCGGTTCCGTCGTTTGCGGCGCGCGTGCTCGTCTAAACTGCGCCGACCCGCCCTCGTTCCAGCGGGACCATCTCCCGGGAGGACTTCGTGGCCACGAACGGCAGCGGCGACAACGTCGGCAAGCTGATCGAGATCAAGGGCGTCGTCATCGACGCCGTCTTCGCGAACCGCCTGCCGCACATCTACTCGGCGCTGCGGATCACCCGCCCCGAGGGCGGCGACCTGATTGCGGAGGTGCAGCAGCACCTCGGCGACGACCGTGTGCGCGCCGTCGCAATGGACTCGACCGACGGCCTGCCGCGCGGTGCCGACGTGGTCGACACGGGAGCACCGATCTCGGTTCCGGTCGGCGAGATCACGCTCGGCCGGCTCTGGAACGTGATCGGCGAGGCGATCGACGGGAAGGGTGAGCCGCCTGCCGGCACGGAGCGGTGGCCGATCCACCGCGATCCGCCCGACTTCCAGGATCTGTCGCCGAAGGTCGAGATCTTCGAGACGGGGATCAAGGTCGTCGACCTGATCGCGCCGTACGTGCGCGGCGGCAAGATCGGCCTGTTCGGCGGCGCCGGCGTGGGGAAGACGGTGTTGATCCAGGAGCTGATCGCGAACCTCGCGCGCGAGCACGGCGGCGTCTCCGTGTTCTCCGGCGTCGGCGAGCGCACGCGCGAGGGCAACGACCTCTGGATCGAGATGTCGGAGGCGGAATCGGGCGACGGCGGGTATGTGATCGACAAGGTCGCGCTCTGCTACGGCCAGATGAACGAGCCGCCTGGTGCACGTCTGCGCGTGGGGCTCTCGGGATTGACGATGGCCGAGTACTTCCGCGACCAGGGACAGGACGTGCTCCTCTTCATCGACAACATCTTCCGGTTCGTCCAGGCGGGCTCCGAGGTGTCCGCGCTTCTCGGGCGGATGCCGAGCGCCGTCGGCTATCAGCCGACGCTCGCCACCGAGATGGGCCAGCTGCAGGAGCGCATCACCTCGACGACCAAGGGGTCGGTCACGTCGGTGCAGGCGATCTACGTGCCGGCCGACGACCTCACCGACCCTGCGCCGGCGAACACGTTCGCGCACCTCGACTCGACGACGGTGCTCTCGCGCGGGCTCGTCGAGCAGGGGATCTATCCGGCGGTCGATCCGCTCGACTCGGTCTCGCGTGCGCTCCAGCCCGGGATCGTGTCGGACGAGCACTACGAGACGGCGACGCGCGTGCAGGAGATCCTCCAGCGCTACAAGGATCTGCAGGACATCATCGCGATCCTCGGCATCGAGGAGCTCTCGGACGAGGACCGGCTGACGGTCGCCCGCGCGCGCAAGGTGCAGCGCTTCCTCTCGCAGCCGTTCCACGTGGCCGAGGTGTTCACCGGCACGCCGGGCGAGTACGTGCGCCTCGAGGACACGATCCGCGGTTTCCGCGAGATCATCGACGGCCAGCACGACGACCTGCCGGAGCAGGCGTTCTACATGGTCGGAACGATCGAGGCGGCCGTCGAGCGTGGGCGCCAGCTCGCGGCGGCATAGGTCGGCATGCCGGGCACCGGTAAGAAGTTCGACGTGTCGCTTGTGACGCCCGACGGTGCGGCCTACGAGGGCGAGGCCGAGATGATCATCGTCCCCGGCCAGATCGGCGAGATCGGCGTCCTCGCGCGGCACGCACCGCTCATCGCGACGCTGAAGGCCGGCGCGACGCGCATTCACGTCGGGCCCGGCGTCGACGTCCTCGAGTACGCGACAGGGCCGGGGTTCTTCCAGGTGATGAACGACCGCGCGATCGCGCTCGTCGACGACGCCGTCGACGCGGCGAAGATCGACGTGGAGCGGGCGCGCGCCCAGCTCGAGGCGGCGCAGGCCGAGCTCGAGGCCCTGGATCGCGGCGACTCGGCAGGCGACCGGTGGCAGATCGAGCAGCGGATCCGCCACGCCGAGAACCAGCTCGCCGTCGCCGGCCGCGGCTGACCGCGCGCGGCCCTTCGCGCCGGATGACGCGGCTTCGACCTAAGAGATGTTCTTCCCCCACCCAGGGTGGGGCACCTAGCCCACCACCCTCGAAGCCAATTCTATGCCGCCGCTGCGACCCGTTTGCACCAACTTCGCGACGATCAGTCCACAGCCCTTGGTACGCTTCGAGTCCCGGAGAGCTTTGAACGGCAGCTTGGCGACCGGGTTACCAAACGCCTAAAGAGCCTCGCCCGCACACTCGCGCGGCATCCTCTTTGGGCACGGAGGTGCGGATGGCGAAGCGTGACGCGGCAGCGGAACTGACGAGGCTCTCGGGCGAGCGGATCATCGTCCTCGACGGCGCCTGGGGCACCATGCTCCACGGCGCCGGTCTTGCACCCGAGGACTACCGGGGCGAGCGCTTTGCGACGCACCGGCTTGACGTCGCCGGCGACCCCGACGTCCTCAACCTGACCAAGCCGGGTCTCGTCCGTGCGGTGCACGAGCGCTACCTCGACGCGGGCGCCGACATCACGACGACGAACACGTTCACGGCCACGCGCATCGGGCAGGCGGACTACGGGCTCGAGGACTTCGTGTACGAGATGAACGTGACCGGCGCGCGCATCGCGCGCGAGGCCGCCGGCGACCGCTTCGTGGCGGGCTCGGTCGGCCCGCTGAACGTCACGCTCTCACTCAGCCCGAAGGTCGACGACCCCGGCTTCCGCACGCACACGTTCGACCAGGTGAAGGACGCGTACGCGGAGCAGATCGCCGGTCTCGTCGAGGGCGGCGTCGACCTCCTCCTGCTCGAGACGGTGTTCGACACGCTGAACGCGAAGGCCGCGATCGTCGCCGCGCGCGAGACCGCGCCGGGCACGCCGCTCTGGATCTCCGCGACGGTCGTCGACCTCTCCGGGCGGACGCTCGCGGGTCAGACGATCGAGGCTTTCTGGACCTCCGTCGAGCACGCAGATCCGCTGATCGTCGGGGTCAATTGCTCGCTCGGAGCGAGTGAGCTCCGGCCGTACGTCGCCGAGCTGGCGCGCGTCGCGCCCTGCCTTGTCAGCGCGCACCCGAACGCCGGCCTGCCGAACGCATTCGGCGGCTACGACGAGACGCCCGAGGTGACGAGCTCGCTGCTCCACGGCTTCGCGGCCGACGGCCTGCTCAACGTCGCCGGCAGCTGCTGCGGCTCGACGCCGGAGCACACGAAGGCGATTGCGGACGCCGTGCGCAGTCTGGTCCCGAGGCAGGTGCCGAAGCGGCGGCCGGCGACGCGCTGGAGCGGGCTCGAGCCGTTCGAGATCGGTCCCGACACGGGCTTCGTGATGATCGGCGAGCGCACGAACGTCACCGGCTCGACGCGCTTCCGCGAGCGGATCGAGTCCGGCGACTTCACCGCCGCGGTCGAGATCGCCCTCGAGCAGGTGCGCGGCGGCGCCAACGTGCTCGACGTGAACATGGACGCCGACCTGCTCGACAGCGTGCAGGCCATGCGCACGTTCCTGAACGTGATCGCGACCGAGCCCGAGGTGGCCCGGATCCCGGTGATGGTCGACAGCTCGCGCTGGGAGGTGCTCGAGGCCGGCCTCCAGTCGATCCAGGGCAAGGGCATCGTCAATTCGATCAGCCTCAAGGAGGGCGAGCAGGCCTTCCTCGAGCAGGCCCGCCGTATCCGCGACTACGGCGCGGGTGTCGTCGTCATGGCCTTCGACGAGCAGGGCCAGGCGACCGACGTCGAGCATCGCGTGGCGATCTGCGGCCGCGCGTACGACCTCCTCACCGGCATCGGCTATCCGCCCGAAGACCTGATCTTCGACCCGAACGTGCTCGCGGTTGCGACCGGGATCGAGGAGCACGATCTGTACGCGAAGAACTTCATCGAGGCGCTGCCGTTGATCAAGCAGCGCTGTCCGGGTGCACGCACGAGCGGCGGCATCTCCAACCTGAGCTTCTCGTTCCGCGGCAACGACGTCGTCCGCGAAGCGATGCACGCGGCGTTCCTCTACCGGGCGATTCACGCCGGGCTCGACATGGGGATCGTCAACGCGGGGCAGCTCGCGGTGTACGAGGACATCGAGCCGGAGCTGCTCGAGCGCGTCGAGGACGTCCTCTTCGCGCGCAGGCCGGATGCGACCGACCGGCTCGTCGAGATCGCCGAGCAGCTCCGCGGCCGCCAGGGCGCCCGCCGCGGGCTCGATCTCACCTGGCGCGAGGCGCCCGTCGAGAAGCGTCTCGAATACGCGCTCGTCCACGGCGTCGTCGACTTCATCGAAGAGGACACGGAGGAGGCTCGCGCGAAGCTGCCTCGCCCGCTCGACGTGATCGAGGGGCCGCTGATGGACGGGATGCGCGTCGTCGGCGACCTCTTCGGCTCGGGCCGGATGTTCCTGCCGCAGGTGGTGAAGTCCGCGCGCGCGATGAAGCGCGCCGTCGCCTATCTCGAGCCGTACATGGAAGACGAGAAAGCAGGCGGCAGCGCCCAGGGCAAGGTCGTCCTCGCGACGGTGAAGGGCGACGTGCACGACATCGGCAAGAACATCGTCGGCGTCGTCCTCGGCTGCAACAACTACGAGGTGATCGATCTCGGCGTGATGGTGCCCGCCGAGAAGATCCTCGACGCGGCGAACGCCCAGGGAGCCGACGTGGTCGGCCTCTCCGGCTTGATCACTCCTTCGCTCGACCAGATGGTCGACGTCGCGCTGGAGATGGAGCGCCGGCAGTTCGACGTTCCGCTCCTGATCGGAGGGGCGACGACGTCACGCCAGCACACGGCGGTGAAGATCGCGCCCGCCTATTCGAACGAGACGGTCCACGTGCTCGACGCGAGTCGCGTCGTCGACGTCGTCTCGGCGCTCCTCGATCCTTCGCGGCGCGAGGGCCTCGACCGCGACAACCGGGATCTTCAGGAGCGCCTGCGCGAACAGCACGCCGAGAAGCAGCGCCGGCCCCTGCTCACGCTCGCGGCGGCGCGCGCGAACCGTGCCTGGGTCGACTTCGACGATCTGCCCACGCCGCCGTTCACGGGCCTCCGGGAGATGGAGCCGGGCCTCGGGGAGCTCGTGACGCTCATCGACTGGCAGTTCTTCTTCCACGCCTGGGACCTGAAGGGCAAGTTCCCGGCGATCCTCGAGAAGCCGGCCGCCCAGGAGCTGTACGACGACGCGCTTGCCGTCCTCGATGAGCTCGTCGACGCCGAGAGCCTCACCGCCCGGGGCGTCTTCGGTTTCTGGCCGGCGCACGCGGAAGGAGACGACGTCGTCCTCGACGGGACGCGCTTCTGCTTCCTGCGCCAGCAGACGGACCTCGGCGGCGACCGGCCGAACCGCTGCCTGGCCGACTACGTCGCCCGCGCCGGCGACCACGCGGGCGCCTTCGCGGTCGCGATTCACGGCGCCGACGAGGTCGCCGCGCGTCACGTCGCCGAGCACGACGACTACCGCGCGATCATCGTCAAGGCGCTCGCCGACCGCCTCGCCGAGGCGTTCGCCGAGTGGCTGCACCTGCGCGCCCGGCGCGAGTGGTACGCGCCCGAGGAGGCGCTCGGGCGGGACGACCTGATCGCCGAGCGATTCCGCGGGATCCGGCCGGCCTTCGGCTATCCGGCCTGCCCCGACCACAGCGAGAAGGGCAAGCTCTTCGAGCTGCTCGAGGCCCGGCGGCTCGGCATCGACCTGACCGAGAGCTACGCGATGACGCCGGCGGCGGCGGTCAGCGGTCTCTATTTCGCCCATCCCGAGGCGCGCTACTTCGCCGTCGGCCGGATCGGAAGCGACCAGCTCGAGGACTACGCGGAACGGAAGGGACTGCCGGTGGACGAGGTCGAGCGCTGGCTCCGGCCGAACCTGTCCTAGGCCGCCGCTCGAACGCTAAGGGACAGTCTGAGAATTCCGTGCTACAAGGAGCAAGTGGTCGCGGCGAAGGCTCTGATGGCGAGCGTCTTGCTCGTGCTGGTCTGTGCGGGTTCGGCACTCGCCGACAACCCGACGGTCCGGATCTCCAAGGAGGACCAGGCGAAAGCCGTGGCGGCCCTCCTGCACCTGCACGACTTCGGCGTCGGGTGGACGGGAGGTCCGCAGAAGGCGACCAAGCTGACCGCTCCGAACTGCCCGGGCTTCGATCCGAAGGAGTCCGACCTCACGGTCACGGGCCACGCCGAGGCGCGCTTCGCCTACTCGCGCGGCGGCGTCATCTTCGAGCAGGACACGCAGGTGCTCGAGAGCCAGCAGGCGGTGGCGACAGATTTCAAGCGCACGGTGACGACGAAGCTTCCCGGCTGCCTGGGGTACCAGCTGAAGTCGTCGGGCAAGGGTGAGGTCAAGACCGTGCAGGTGACCGCGCTCAAGTTCCCGCGCGTCGGCAACGTGAGCGCCGCGTACCGGGCGACGGTGGTCGTCCACTCCGGCGGACACGATGCGAAGATCGTCAGCGACTTCATCTTCTTCGGCGTCGGCCGGCTCGAGTACTCGCTGAACGTCGTCGCGCCGGCGGTCGAGGCCAGTCAGCTGCCGGCGTTCGAGCAGGCGATGGTCCAGATCCTCGTGCGCCGGGCAAACGCCGGCGGCGGCAATGTGGCGTAGAGCGATCTGCGCGGCTCTCGCCGTTTCGCTCGTCGCCGCGGCGGCCGCGGCTGCCGACCCACTCGATCCGAAGACGAAGATCGTCGCCGCCGACCAGGCGGCGGCCGTCGCCGCCCTTCTCACGCGGGCCGACCTCGGCTCCGGCTGGGCGGGCGGCGAGATCACGCCCACCTCGCTCAAGGCACCACGCTGTCCCGCACTTCAGCCGAGCTTCCACGACCTCACGCTCACCGGCCACGCCGAGGCTTCGTTCTCGCTCGCGAGTGCCGGCTGGCAGATCGACAGCGACGTCACGATCCTGAAGACGGCGCAGCAGGTGGCGACGCAGTACAAGCGGCTGTTGCAGCCGAGCCTGGGGACGTGCATCCGGTACGACATCGAGAAGTCGACCGGCGCGACGTCGAGCATCCACCTCGGATCGACGAGGCGTCTGAAGTTCCCGAAGTTCGCCGGCGCGACCGTCTCGGCGCTCTACCGGGTTCCGATCACCGTCGGGAGCGGCAAGGGTGCGAGCGTCGTCTACGACGACACGATGTTCCTCTCGAAGAGCCGCACGCAGTTCTGGCTCAACTTCGTCGCCCCGTCGTCCGACGAAGTGACGCTCGAGCTCCGCGAGCAGGAGATCGCCAAGACCCTGTTGAAACGCGTTCGGGTCTGACAGAACGGCTGCCTCGGCGGTGGGTTATCCTTGAGGCCTGGCGCCCGTGGGCGCCGCTTTTTCGATGAGAACCACACTCAAGAGAGGGATCGGCCGCGGCGCCGAGGTCAACGGCAACGGGCACGCCGTCTATCCGCCCGCAGCCGTCAGCGCCGTGGCGCGGTACCAGCAGCCGCCGCCTCCGGGCCGGACCGCCGCCGGGCTCGTGCGGCGGGTGATCCTGCTCGTGCTGCTCGGCGCGCTCTCGCTGGCGCTCGCCGGCGGCGGCGGCATCTACCTCTGGTACCACCAATCGCTCGCGGCGATCCGCTGCCACGAGAAGGACTGCGAGGCTGCGCAGAAGCGGCTTGTCGTCCCCGCGCCGGGGAAGGCGGCGATCGCGCTGCTGATCGGCTACGACTACCGGGTCGGCGACGGCACGGCCGTCGGCTCGCGCTCGGACACGATCATGCTCGTGCGGGCGGACCCGACGACCAAGACGATCTCGTTGCTGTCGTTTCCGCGTGACCTGATCGTCCCGATCTACTGCCCGAGCGGGTTCGTCACCGATGACCGGATCAACTCGGCGTTCTCGCGCTGCGGCTCGAGCGGAACGCTGCTCACGGTTCACCATCTCACCGGTCTTCCGATCAACTACGTGATCAAGGTCGACTTCCACGGCTTCAAGGAGGTCGTCGATCAGCTCGGCGGCGTCTGGATGAACGTCGACCGCCGCTACTACAACAAGAACATCGGCACCGCCGCGACGGACTACGCGAACATCGACCTCGAGCCCGGCTATCAGCTGCTCGGCGGCGGCTCTGCGCTCCAGTTCGTCCGCTTCCGCCACACCGACTCCGACCTCTACCGTCTCGCGCGCCAGCAGGAGTTCGTGCGCGCGATCAAGCAGCAGGTATCGAACAGCTTCAGCCTCACCACGCTGCCCGGGATCGTCTCTGCAATCACTCACAACGTCGAGGTCGCAGCGTGCAAGTCCTGCCTGAGCGACACGACCGTCCTGTCGTACGCGAAGTTCGCGGCGACGCTTCCCGGCGGTCACGTCTTCCAGGACACGATCGACCCGAACGACATCACGGGCTACGCCGAGCTCACGGCGCCGCAGTCCGCGATCCAGCAGGCGGTCGAGGAATTCGAGAGTCCCGATGTCGGGGTCGCGAAGCTCGCGAACGCGACTGCGCTCGGCACGAAGATCAAGTCGAAGACGCCGTCGCCGCAGAAGACCACGGTGACGGTGCTGAACGGAAACGGCGTCGCCGGTGCGGCCGCGAACGCGGGCTACCTACTCGCGCAGCGCGGCTATCTGATGGTGCTGCCACCGAACGGACTTGCTCCGAATGCGCCGACGACCCCGTACTTCCATTCGCAGATCTACTACGACGCGAAGCAGACCGGCTCGAAGCAGGCGGCGATGGCGCTGCAGAAGCTGATGCAGCCGGCCGACGTCCGCCCGCTGCCGCACGACGCGAAGCTGCGGGCGCTCGATCCGGACTCGATGCTGCTCGTGATCGTCGGCCAGACGTTCCACAACCAGCTACCGCCGGCACCGGTGCAGGAGGTTCAGCAGCGAACGCCTGCCCAGGTTCGCTACGACCCGACGCCGGGCGACCAGCTCCTCGACCCGCTTGTCTCGAAGGCCCCGTTCAAGCTCGAGGTGCCGACGGTGATCGAGAGCTCGTCGGAGCCGGACACGCTCCCGACCGACAAGCCCGTGCGCTACTACACGATCGAAGGGCACTACAAGGCGGTGTACATGGTCTTCCGGACCGGGGACAACCAGTTCTGGGGGATCCAGGAGACGAACTGGCCCGACCCGCCGATCCTCGGCGACCGGAGCTTCCAGCACGACCTGCACGGCCGCGAGTTCTCGTTCTACTACTCGGGCGCCCACCTCCAGATGGTGGTGCTCCGCGACGGCAACGACAGCTACTGGGTCGTGAACAGCCTCCTCGACGCGCTCTCGAACGAGACGATGATCTCGATCGCGGAGCACCTGAAGCCGCTGACCAAGGGCGAGTAGGCTCCGGGCGCATGGCGAAGGTCGGCATCTTCGGTGCGGGCTGGGTCGGCCTCGTCACGGGCGCGTGCTTCGCCGAGCTCGGACACGAGGTCGTGATCCGCGACGTCGTCCCCGAGAAGATCGAGGCGCTCCGCCGTGGCGAGGCGCCGTTTCACGAGGACGGCGTTCCCGAGCTGCTCGAGCGTAACCGCGAGCGGCTGTCGTTCACGCTCGACTCGAACGACGTCGCCGCGTGCGAGTTCCTGTTCGTGTGCGTCGACACGCCGCCGACCTACTCCGGCGACGCCGACCTCTCGCGTGTCTGGACGGTCGTGGACGAGCTTCCCGAGCTCACCGGCCACCCGATCCTCGTGATGAAGTCGACCGTGCCGGTCGGGACCGGCGACAAGGTGCGGCATGGGCTCGACGGCCGCGGGCTCTCGCACGTCGGCTACGTGTCGAACCCCGAGTTCCTCGCCGAGGGCAACGCCGTCCGCGACTTCATGCGTCCCGACCGGATCGTCGTCGGGGCCGCAGTCAACGACGACGGCGACGCCGTCGCGTCGCTCTACGCGGCGCTCGACGCGCCGGTCGTGCGCTGCGACGTGAACTCGGCGGAGATGATCAAGCTCGCGGCGAACGCGTTCCTGATGACGCGCATCTCGTTCATCAACGAGATCGCGAACGTGTGCGAGGCGACCGGCGCCGACGTGGTGAAGGTGGCCGAGGGCGTCGGCCTCGACCATCGCCTCGGGCCCCACTTCCTTCGTGCGGGCATCGGCTACGGCGGCTCCTGTTTCCCCAAGGATTCGCTCGCCCTCAAGCAGCTCGCGTCGAACTCCGGCTACCACTTCCAGCTCCTGTCGGCGGTGATCGAGGTGAACGAGCTCCAGAAGCGCCGCGTGATCGGCAAGCTCGAGCGCCATCTCGGCTCGCTTCGCGGCAAGAAGGTTGCTCTGCTCGGGCTCGCTTTCAAGCCCGACACCGACGACATGCGCGAGGCGCCGTCGATCGTGCTTGCCTCACGGCTCCTCGCCGAGGGCGCCGAGGTCCGGGGCTGGGACCCGGTCGCGGAAGGCAAGGCGCTGCCGCACGGGGTCGAGCTCTCGCCGTCGGTGCTCCACGCGGTCACCGGCGCCGACGCCGCCGTGATCGTCACCGAATGGAGTGAGCTGCGCGGGCTCGCACGCGACGAGATTCGCATGGCGATGGCGAACCCGCTGATCGTCGACGGCCGCAACCTGCTCGATCCCGCGGAGACGCGCGCCGCAGGCTTCGTCTACGAGGGCATCGGCCGCCCCAGCTCGCCGACCGACGTGCTGCCGGAGACGGCGGAGCGCGAGCACGAGCTCGAGGCCTGACGCGGGTTGGAGGCGATCATCCTCGCCGGCGGAAAGGCCGAACGGCTCGGCGACGCCGCCGGCGGCCGGCCGAAGTCCCTCGTCGAGGTCGCCGGCCGGCCGCTCGTCGCGTACCAGGTCGCGCGGCTCGCGCACGCAGGCGTCGGGCGCGTGATCGTCTCGTGCGCGGCCGGGCAGGGGGCGCTGTTCGAGGAGGAGCTCGCCGGTCTCGGCGCAGAGATCGTCGCCGCCGAAGAGCCAGAGCGCCTCGGACGCGGTGGCGGGATCAGGTTCGCCGCGCAGAGCCGGCGCGAGGCGGGCGACGTCTACGCGCTGAACGGCGACGAGCTCGTCGCGGTCGATTTCGTCGCGCTGCTCGCGCGTCACCGCGACGCGGGCGGCGCGGCGACGGTCACCGTCGCGCGCCCGAAGTCGCGGTTCGCGGTCGTCGAGCTCGGCGAGAGCGACGTCATCGAAGGCTTCACGGAAACGGGCCACGATCCGTACTGGGTGAACTGCGGCATCTACGTGCTCTCCGAGGACGCGATCGAGCGCTTTCCCGAGCGCGGCGACCACGAGACGACCGTCTTTCCCGAGCTCGTTGCGGAGCGCCGCCTCTATGCCTACCGCCACGACGGGCTCTGGCTCACCGTCAACACGCCGAAGGAGCTGCGGACGGCCGGCGAGCACATCGCCGCGCACCCGGAGTGGCTCGCGGCCTGAACTGAGAGGATCGCCGGGCATGGAGGACGACGCGCCGAACACCGATCCGCTGGCCGCGTGGGCCTTCGAGACGCGGCACGTCGAGAAGCCGTGGGGATGGGAGCTGATCTGGGCGCTCTCGGACGTCTACTGCGGGAAGGTGCTCTTCGTGCGCGCCGGCCACTCGCTCTCGCTCCAGTTCCACAACGAGAAGGACGAGTCGTGGCTCGTCCAGTCGGGCCGCGCGAAGATCGAGCTCGGCGCGGTCGGCGAGACCGTCCTCGCGGAGGACGTCGTCGGCCCGGGTGCCGCGTTCCGCTACCGGCCCGGGACGGTCCACCGGGTGACCGCGCTCGAGGACACGACGATCCTCGAGGTGTCGACGCCGCACCTGGACGATGTCGTGCGGCTCGCGGACGCCTATGGGCGCGAGGGAACGAGCGCCCCGTAAGGCTCAAGGCCAAGCCTTCACACAGATGTGGTAAGGTTTGGGGCGTGGACGCTCTGACCGTCTCGGCCGCCGCCGCCCGCACGGGCTGGTCGGCGCGCATGCTCCGCTACCTCGAGGAGCACGGGCTCGTCGTCCCGCGCCGCGCCTCGTCGGGCTATCGCCTCTACGGCCTCGGCGAGCTCAACCAGCTGCACGCGCTGCGCGAGCTTCGAGGCCGGTTCGGGATCGATATCGACGACCTCGTGTTCGCCGCGCGGCTCCGCCGCGACCGTGAGCTTCGTGCCGCCGTCGACGGATGGCTCGCCGCCGCGGCCGACGCCGGATCGTGGATCGAGTGGGAGCAGCGCAAGCACGAGCGGCTCCTGGCGGCGTAAGGACCCGACACTAGACTCCCCCGACCGAAACGAGAGGAACGGATGGCAACGACGAGACGACACGACGTGAAGGACCTTTCCCTCGCGCCCGAGGGTGTGCGCAGGATCGCGTGGGCCGATCGGCAGATGCCGGTGCTCACCGCGATCCGCGAACGCTTCGCCTCCGAGCAGCCGCTTGCCGGCTACCGCATCTCCGCGTGCCTGCACGTGACGACGGAGACGGCGAACCTGATGCGCACGCTCAAGGCGGGCGGCGCAGACGTCGTGCTGTGCGCTTCCAATCCGCTTTCGACTCAGGACGACGTCGCCGCGGCGCTCGTCGACGAGTTCGACATCTCGGTCTTCGCGATCAAGGGCGAGAACAACGACACCTACTACCAGCACATCGAGGCGGCGGTTGACCACAAGCCGCAGCTGACGATGGACGACGGCGCCGACGTGATCGGCGTGCTCCACAGCGCCCGCCGCGAGCAGCTCGGGGACATCATCGCCGGCATGGAGGAGACGACGACGGGCGTCATCCGCCTGAAGGCGATGGAAGCCGACGGCGCGCTCGCGTTTCCGGTGATCGCCGTGAACGAGGCGCGCACGAAGCACCTCTTCGACAACCGGTACGGCACCGGCCAGTCGACGATCGACGGGATCATCCGCGCCACGAACGTCCTCTTCGCCGGCAAGCGCTTCGTCGTCGCCGGCTACGGCTGGACGGGGCGCGGCGTGGCGCTGCGTGCGCGCGGCATGGGCTCGCACGTGATCGTCTGCGAGGTCGATCCGATGCGCGCGCTCGAGGCGCTCATGGACGGCTACGAGGTGATGCCGATCGCAGAGGCGGCGAAGGTCGGCGACATCTTTTGCACGGCGACCGGCGACAAGCACGTCATCGACCGCGAGCACCTCGAGTCGATGAAGGACGGCGCCATCCTCTGCAACACCGGCCACTTCAACGTCGAGATCAACATTCCGGCCCTGCGGTCGCTCGCGACCGAGACCCGCGAGGCGCGCCAGTTCGTCGAGGAGTTCACGCTGGCCGACGGCCGCCGCCTCTACCTGCTCGCCGAGGGCCGGCTCGTCAACATCTCGGCCGCCGAGGGTCATCCGGCGATCGTGATGGACATGTCGTTCGCGAATCAGGCGCTCTCGACCGAATACGCGGTGCAGCACGCGGCCGCGCTCGAGAACAAGGTCTACCCGGTGCCGACGGCGATCGACGAGGAGATCGCGCGCCTCAAGCTCGCCACCATGGGTGTCGACATCGACACGCTCACCGACGAGCAGGCGAAGTACCTCGCTTCGTGGGACGAAGGAACCTGAGCCGGACGGCGGCCCTCGCCGTGCTCGCCGGCCTGGCGCTGGCCGTGCCGGCCGCGGCCGCGATCAACTGGCGGCTCGTTGCCGACGGTGCTGCGCACGGTGCGCCGGTCGCGGCGACGACGGGGTACGTCGCCCTCGACCGCGCGGCGACGAGCGGTGCCTTCTCGGCTCGTCTGCCCGCCGCCGCCAAGGGCAAGGTGGCCGCAACCGATTTCTCGAAGACCGGACTCGTCGTGATCTACGGCGAGTTCGGTTGCCGCGACAGCCTGATCGCCGTCTCGTCGCTCGAACAGCACGGCACGACGCTCACCGTCACGCTCGCCCAGCGGCAGGCGAAGCCCGGAACCGCAGTCTGCATGGCGATCTTCGCCACCTATCGCATCCTCTCGTTCGACAAGACCGCTCTTCGTCGGCCGTATCCGACGCGTGCGACGGTGACGCTTGCTCCAGCCTGAGCGCATCCTCCGGCTCGAAGACGACCGCGTCGTCTTCCTCGACCAGCGAAAGCTCCCGACCGAAGAGGTCGACGTCGAATGCCGCTCGGCCGCCGACGTCGCCGAGGCAATCCGCACCATGGTCGTCCGCGGCGCACCTGCGATCGGGATCGCCGCCGCGTACGGCTACGCGCTCGCCGCGGCGCGCGGCGAAGATCTCACCGCCGCCGAGCAGGTCCTGCGCGACTCGCGGCCGACGGCGGTGAACCTCGGCTGGGCGCTCGACGAGATGCGCGCCGACCCGTCTGCCGAGCATGCGCGTTCGATTCACCGCGACGAGGTCGAGCGCTGCCGCGCCATGGCCGCCCACTCGGCGGCCTTGCTCGCGCCCGGAACGCGAGCGCTCACGCACTGCAACGCAGGCGGTCTTGCGACGGGCGGCTACGGCAGCGCCGTCGGCGCTCTTCTCTCCGCGTGGGAGGAGGGGTTGCTCGCGCACGTGTGGGTCGACGAGACGCGGCCGCTGCTTCAGGGTGCGCGCCTGACTGCGTGGGAGCTCGAGACGGCCGGCATCCCGCACACCGTGATCGCCGACTCGGCGGCGGCGTCGCTGATGGCGGCCGGCGAGGTCGACGCCGTGCTCACCGGCGCCGACCGGATCGCGGCGAACGGCGACACGGCCAACAAGATCGGCACGTACTCGCTCGCGGTGCTCGCACGCCACCACGACCTGCCGTTCTACGTCGTTGCGCCGAGCTCGACCGTCGACCATCGCACCAAGCGAGGATCCGACATCCCGATCGAGCAGCGCGACCCAGCCGAGATCACAGGACGCTTCGCCGCCCGTAACCCGGCCTTCGACGTCACGCCTGCCGCACTGATCACCGCGATCGTCACCGAGCACGGAGTTCACGAGCCGCCGTTCGCAAAGTCGCTCGCCCGCGCAGTCGTCGCGGCATGAAGGCGCTGCTTCTCGCGGGCGGCTACGCGACCCGCCTTCGGCCGCTGACCGAGACGACCGCGAAGCCGCTCCTGCCGGTCGGCGGCCGCCCGATCGTCGACTGGATCCTCGACCGCATCGCCGAAGTCGACGAGATCCGCGATGTCCAGCTCGTCACGAACGACGTCTACGCCGCCGACTTCGAGCGCTGGGCCGAGGGTCGCGCGATCACCGTCTGGAACGACGGCACCCGCTCGAACGACGACCGCCTCGGCGCACTCGGCGACATCATGTTCGCGGTCGAGCGGGGAGGGCTCGCAGGCGACGATCTGCTCGTTATCGCAGCCGACAACCTGTTCGAGTTCTCGCTCGGCGACTACGTGGCCTTCTGGCGGGCGAAGGGCGACGGCAGCGCGATCGCGGTGCACAAGCTCGCCGACCCGGCGCTCGCCCGGCTCTACGGCGTCGCCGAGCTCGGCGCGGACGACCGCGTCGTCGCGCTCGAGGAGAAGCCGGAAGAACCGCGCAGCGATCTCATCGCGACGGCGACGTACATCTTCAGCGCCGAACACCTCGAGCGGCTCGCGATCTATCTCGCGGAGGGCAATGCGCCCGATCCACCCGGCCGGTTCTTCGTCTGGCTCTATCCACGCGCGCCGGTGTACGGATTTCGGTTCTCGGAGTCGTGGTTCGACATCGGCAATCCCGACCAGCTCCTCGAAGCGGACAACCACTACCGCGAGCGGATCGGCCTCGAGGCGCGCTCCGCGTACACGCCGGACCTGTTGAAAAAGTAATTCGAAGTTGGTGCAAACGCGGCCCGCGGTATCCGTACCGTGAGCTGCGTGGCTCGCCGAGCTCCTCCTTCCGACACGTTGCGCGTCATGCGGCGCTCCCGGTTGGCTCCTCTGCGAGCGCTGTCTGGACTTGCTGCCGCGTGTCGGGCCGCCGTGCTGCGCACGCTGCGGTGCGCCGACGGCGTGGCCGGTCGCGGCCTGCCGCGAATGCGGCTCCCGCAGGCTTGCGTTCGACTCGGCCCGGGCCGCCGTCTGCTACACGACGACGGCGCGGACGCTCGTCCGTGCCTGGAAGGAGCACGGGCTCCGCCGCTTCTCGCCTCTCGCCGCCGAGCTCGTCGCCGAGCGCGTGCCCCGGCCGGCGGCAGACGTCATCGCGTATATCCCGCCCGACGGCGACCGCAGCGTCAAGCGCGGCCACCAGCCCGCACACGACCTCGCGGCGGCGCTCGCCGAGCGCTGGCAGCTGCCGCTCGAAGGGTTGCTCGCGCGCACACGCCCGGTGGCGCGCCAGGCCGACCTGCCGCGCGCAGCACGCCGCGCCAACGTTCGCGGTGCGTTCGCCCCTGCGCGCGAAACGGTGCCGGCGCGCGTCGCGCTCGTCGACGACGTCTACACGACGGGCGCCACGGTTGACGCCGCGGCGGCGGCTCTGCGCGCCGCCGGCGCCCGCGAGGTGCACGTCGTGACGTTCGCCCGCGTCACGCGGGCCGTCCGCTAGGCTCGTTGCGACGTTTTCCGACCACCGGCTGGCAAGGAGGCGGCGATGAGGCTCGAGGTGAAGGGCAAGAACGTCGAGATCACCCCGTCCCTCCGCGGCTACGCGGAGTCGAAGCTCGCGAAGCTCCGGAAGCAGCTTGCCGAGCAGACGCAGGTCGAGATCGAGCTCTCGCAGGAGAAGAACCCGTCGATCGCCGACGGCGCGGTCGCCGAGGGCACGGTCTACGCCAAGGGCCCGACGCTTCGTGCGCGCGAGGTCTCGCCCGACATCCGCATCTCGATCGACCTCCTCGTCGAGAACCTCGAGCGTCAGGTCAAGCGCTACCGCGAGAAGCGCGTCGCGGAGCCGCGGCGCCGCGCGGACCACCACGACCACGCGTGAGTCTCTTCCGGCGGCGTGAGCCGCTGCACGTGCGGCTCGCCCGCGAGGGCGGGCTCGAGCAGCCCGAAACCGAGCAACCGCTCAGGCCCGCCTGGGACGCCGCCGGCATCCACGGCATCCAGCGGGCGCGCGAATGGGATGCGGTCGTCACCGTCGAGGCGCCCGAGCTCCCCGGGGAACGGTCGTCGTTCGTGGCGCTCGCGAACGGAGACCTCGTGGTCGAGAGCGGCTCGGACGAGGTCAGGCCGCTCGCCGACGCGCTCGAGCGCGAGCTCGCGCCGCCCTACCGCGCCGAGGCGGTGAAGCGCGAGGACGGGTTCTGGGCGGTGGCCGGCCGCCGGATCGAGGTGGTGGAGCTTCCGGGCGTCACGGGCGAGGAGATCGAGCTCGCCTCGCACGGCGCCGAGCGGACGCTCCTCGTCGACGGCGAGCGCGGCTTCGGTTCGATTCCCGAGCTCGAGCGGCCCGGGCACGTCGTTCGTGCGCGGCGGGTCGACGGGGAGCTGTGGGAGGTCGAGACGGCCCCGTTGTAGGCGAAGGGGCGGCCGGGACGGTGCCCGGTACCCTGTGCGCATGGCCGGATCCGACGGTTTCGACAAGTTCCTTCGCTTCGGCGAGGAGAGCCGGCGCCTCAAGCGCCTCGCGGAGCAGGCCGCCTACATCACGAGCCTCGAGCCCGACTTCCGGGCGCTCTCCGACGACCAGCTCAGGGCGAAGACCGCCGAGTTCCGGCAGCGCCTCGACGACGGCGAGAGCCTCGACGAGGTCCTCTTCGAGGCCTACGCGGCCGTTCGCGAGGCCCGCCTGCGCGAGTCCGACCAGCGCATGTTCGACGTGCAGCTGATGGGCGGCATCGTGCTCCACGAAGGCGACGTCGCCGAGATGAAGACCGGCGAAGGCAAGACGTTCGTCGCGAGCCTCGCGCTCTACCTGAACGCGCTTCCGACCGTGACGACGCGCGACGGCCGCACGATCGGTCAGGGTGTGCACCTCGTCACCGTCAACGACTACCTCGCCAAGCGTGACGCGGAGTGGAACCGGGGCGTCTACGAGCGTCTCGGCCTGACCGTCTCGTTCATCGAGACGATGATGCCGTTCGAGGCGCGCAAGGTCGCGTACGAGGCCGACATCACGTACGGAACGAACTCCGAGTTCGGGTTCGACTATCTGCGCGACAACATGGCGATCTCGCTCGACGGCGTCGTCCAGCGCGGCCATCCGTATGCGATCGTCGACGAGGTCGACTCGATCCTGATCGACGAGGCGCGCACGCCGCTGATCATCTCCGGCGAGCCGCAGACCGCCGCGAAGACGTACTACGACTTCGCGCGCGTCGTGCGCGGGCTCTCCGGCGTTCAGTCGAAGAACACGAAGATCGAGGACACCGCACTCGCGGAGGAGTACGACTACCTCTTCGACGAGAAGCACAAGACGGTCTCGCCGACCGAGTCGGGCATCGAGAAGATCGAGCAGGCGCTGCGGATCGAGAACCTCTACGACCCGCGGAACGTCCAGCTCGTCAATCACCTGAGCCAGGCGCTCAAGGCCGAGGCGCTCTACAAGCGCGACATCGACTACGTCGTGCAGGACGGCGAGGTGAAGATCGTCGACGAGTTCACCGGGCGGATCATGGAAGGGCGGCGCTGGTCGGAGGGCCTCCACCAGGCGGTCGAAGCGAAGGAGGGCGTGCAGATCCAGGAGGAGCACCAGACGCTCGCGACGATCACGCTCCAGAACTACTTCCGCCTCTACGAGAAGCTCGCCGGCATGACCGGCACGGCGAAGACCGAGGAGAAGGAGTTCGTCGAGATCTACGACCTGGGCGTCGTCCCGATCCCGACGAACGTCGACGTCGTCCGCGCCGACGAGAACGACCTGATCTTCAAGACGATCGAGGCCAAGTTCAACGCCGTCGTCGGCGACATCAAGGAGCGCCACCAGAAGGGGCAGCCGGTGCTCGTCGGCACGATCGCGGTCGAGACGTCCGAGTTCCTCGCCGAGCTGCTGAAGCGCCAGGGCGTGCCGCACAACGTCCTGAACGCGAAGGAGCACGAGCGCGAGGCCGAGATCATCAAGGACGCGGGCCAGGTCGGGGCGGTCACGATCGCGACGAACATGGCCGGCCGCGGCGTCGACATCAAGATCGACGACCGCGTCCGCGAGCTCGGCGGGCTGTACGTGCTCGGCACCGAACGCCACGAGGCGCGCCGCATCGACAACCAGCTGCGCGGCCGCTCCGGCCGCCAGGGCGACCCGGGCGAGACGCGCTTCTACCTCTCGGGCCAGGACGACCTCGTCCGCCTGTTCGCGGGCGACCGGATCTACAACATCATGAACCGCTTCAAGCTCCCGGAGGATCAGCCGATGGAGGCGAAGATCCTCTCGAACCAGATCGAGAACGCGCAGAAGAAGGTCGAGGAGCAGAACTTCGTCGCCCGCAAGAACGTCCTCAAGTACGACGACGTGATGAACGTGCAGCGCCAGGTGATCTACGAGCAGCGCCGGCGCGTGCTCGACGGAGCGGACCTCTCGGCGGATCTGAAGGAGGAGTGGCTGCCGGAGGTGATCTCGAACGTCGTCTCGGACTTCACCGCGGCCGAGGTTCGGGACGACTGGGATTTCGACGGCCTCGTGGCGGCGATGGAGGCGCTCTACGGCACCGGCGTAACGGTCGACGAGCTGCGCGGCCTCGACCGCGACGCGATCGTCGCGGAGTTCCTCGACGACGCGCTCGACGCGTACGGCGAACGCGAGCGCGAGATCGAAGGGCTCCAGGAGGGCATGATGCGCGAGCTCGAGCGCTACATCGTGCTGATGGTCGTCGACATGCGCTGGCGCGAGCACCTCGAGAACATGGACTACATGCGCGAGGGCATCCACCTGCGCGGCATGGCGCAGAAGGACCCGCTCGTCGAGTACCGCAACGAAGGCGGGCTGATGTTCCAGGACCTGAGCCGCGCGATCCGCGAAGAGGTGGTCGCCCATCTCTTCCACGCGCAGGTCGAGGCAGCCGATGCAGCGGCTCTCGAGCAGCAGGAGAACGGCCGCGTCAACGGCAGCCTCAGCTTCGAGCACCAGCGGGTCGCGGGCGCCGAGGCGATCGCGGCGGCGAGCGGCACCGCCGGCGGCGCGGCGACCGCGGTCGCCCCGCGGCCGGTCGTGAAGACGGAGGAGCAGCAGCTCGGCCGCAACGACCCGTGCTGGTGCGGCTCCGGCAAGAAGTTCAAGCGCTGCCACGGCGCCTGAGCCTGAGCAGGCGCGGCCGCGATTCGAGCGGCCGGCTCAGCTGACGGTGAAGGTCACCTTCGCGGTTTGGCTCACGGTGTGCTGGCTGCCGCCGGCCGTGTGCACCGCCTGCCAGTCGCGGCGAGGGCAAACGCGCACGCGAAGACCGAGCCGGTGACGCAGAGCAACACCGTCCGACGTTTGGCGCCGGCCGTCATCTTCGCCTGCCGGCGCCAATCCTCTGCGGATCGGCTACCTTCCCCCCAAATGGCCGAGGCCACCCAGACGGTGCACGAACAGCTCGAGGAGATCGGGATCCAGCTCGACTGGGTCCGTGATTACCTTTGACCCGGATTCGCTAGCAGTCCGCCGCGACGAGCTCGAGCGCGCGATGAGCGAGCCCGGGTTTTGGAACGACCAGGAGCACGCGCAGAAGGTCTCGACCGAGCACTCGCGCGTCACGAAGCGGCTCGACCTGTACGAGCGCCTCCGGCGCGAATACGACGACGCGGCCGGCCTGCTCGAGCTCGAGCCGGAGCTCGAGGGGGAGATCGAGAAGTCGATCAAGCCGCTCAGCCGGGAGCTCGAGCGGCTCCAGGAGGCGTCGCTCTTCGACGGCGAGTACGACGCGGGCGACGCGGTCGTCACGCTCCAGTCGGGCACCGGCGGGACGGACGCGCAGGACTGGACCGAGATGGTGCTGCGGATGTACGAGCGCTGGGCTGCCGACCGCGGCTTCAAGGTCGAGCTGCTCGAGGCGAGCCCGGGCGAGGAGGCCGGCCTGAAGAGCGCGACGTTGACCGTCGGCGGTGAGAACGCGTACGGGATCCTCAAGACCGAGCGCGGCAAGCACCGCCTCGTCCGCCTCAGCCCGTTCGACGCGGCGCACCGCCGGCAGACGTCGTTCGCGACCGTGATCGTCGCGCCGCTCCTGCCCGACGACGCGCCGGTCGAGATCGACGAGGCGGATCTGAAGATCGACACGTACCGCGCGCAGGGCGCCGGCGGCCAGCACGTGAACAAGACGGACAGCGCCGTGCGCATCACGCACCTGCCGACCGGGATCGTCGTGCAGTGCCAGAACGAGCGCTCGCAGTCGGCGAACAAGCAGACGGCGATGCGCGTGTTGAGAGCGCGTCTCGTCGAGCGGGCCGAAGAGGAACGCGAGGCGATGCTGGCGAAGGAGAGGGGCGGAGCCAGCGCCGCCGACACCGGATTCGGCGGCGAATCGATCCGGAGCTACGTCTTGCACCCCTACCAGCTCGTCAAGGACAACCGCACCGGCCACGAGGCCGGGAACGCCCAGGGGGTGCTGGACGGCAACCTCGACCCCTTCATTCACGAGTATTTGCTGGCAAAAGCAGCAGGAAAGGCCGTCTAGGCGGTGCGTTACACTTCCCTGACCACCTGCCGGGTCGCCTGAGCGGCCGCGGATTCGACTCACACCGTGCAGGAGACCGACTACAGCCCCCAGACGACGACGGCCCTCATCGAGCGGCCTGTTCCGGCCGAGCGCGCGATCACGAGCGCCGGCTCGATGATCGTGTTCGAGGCGGTGACGAAGGTCTACGAACCCGACGTCGTCGCGCTCCGCGACATCAACTTCCACATCGACAAGGGCGAGTTCGTCTTCATCGTCGGCGCCTCGGGCTCGGGCAAGTCGACGCTGATCCGCCTCCTGCTCAAGGAGCTCGAGCCGACCTCGGGGAAGATCGTCGTCGGCGGGCGCGACCTGACGCGGCTCAAGCGGTCGAAGGTGCCGATGCTGCGGCGCAACGTCGGCTGCGTCTTCCAGGACTTCAAGCTGCTGCCACGGCGGTCGGCGGCGGAGAACGTCGCCTACGCGCTGAAGGTGCAGGGCGAGAGCAGCGCGAACATCCGCAAGAAGGTGCCCGAGGTGCTCTCGATGGTCGGGCTCTCGCACCGGATGAACTCGTTTCCCGACGAGCTCTCGGGCGGCGAGCAGCAGCGCGTCTCGATCGCGCGCGCGTTCGTCAACCACCCGCCGCTCCTCGTCTGCGACGAGCCGACCGGCAACCTCGACCCCGACACGTCGGTCGGGATCATGCAGCTCCTCTACCGGATCAACATGAGCGGCACGACGATCCTGATGGTCACCCACGACCGCGAGATGGTCGACAAGATGCGCAAGCGCGTGATCCAGCTCGAGGACGGGCGGCTCGCGCGCGACGAGCGCCGCGGCGGCTACGTCGGCGAATGACACGCGGGTTCGCCGGTGAGGGACGCGCGTGAGGCTGCGGATGCTGGTGTCGGAGGCGTGGCGCAGCCTCGCGGCGAACCTCTCGACCACCTTCGCGGCGACGGTGACCGTCCTCGTCGGGATGTTCATCCTCGGTCTCTTCATCGCCGTCTTCACGCTCACCGATTCGTACGCGAACCACGTCAAGCACGAGCTCGTCGTCCGGATCGACTTCAAGACGAGCCTGAACCGCGGCGGCCAGGCGACGCGCGCGCAGGAGAACGACGTCGCGCGCATGCTCCAGAAGGATCCGCAGGTGAAGTCGTTCCAGTTCGTCACGAGGCAGCAGGCGCTCTCGCAGATGAAGAAGGAGGTTCCGGCCCTCGTCAGCCAGCTTCCGTACAACCCGCTCCCCGACGCGTTCGTGGTGACGGCGACGAACGCGAACCTGATCAGCTCGATCGTGGCGAAGTTCACGCACCCGCTGCCGGCCGGCGTTCAGTCGGTGAACGGCGCGAAGAAGCTGCGGAGCGTCGTCCTGCGCTTCGCGCACGTGATCGACGTCGTCTTCGCGATCGGCGCGATCATCCTCGTAATCGCCTCGACACTGCTGATCGGCAACACGATCAGGCTCTCGATCTTCTCGCGGCGGCGTGAGATCGAGGTGATGAAGCTCGTCGGCGCGACCAACTGGTTCGTGCGCGGCCCGTTCATGATCGAGGGTCTCCTCTGCGGCGGCGCCGGCGCGCTGCTCGCGATCATCTTCCTCGTGCTCGGCAAGCAGATCGCGCTGCCGGCGATCAACTACCACGGCTTCTCCGACGCGCCCGACGTGCACGCGTGGTCGTTCCCGCTGACCGCGCTGATCCTGCTCCTGATGGGCCTCAGCCTCGGCGCCGTCGGCTCGGGCCTGACCCTGCGCCGCTTCCTGAAGATCTGACGGACACCGTCGTCGTCGAGGTCGGCCGGCGCGGGAAGCTCCATTCCGGCGAGCCGTACTTCACCGCCGGCGTGCCGCTCGTGCTCGACGCGAAGTCGCTCGGCGACGTCTCGCCGGGCGACCTCGCCCTCGTCCGTCCCGGCCGCGGCCGCGCGAAGGTGGAGCGCGGTCTCGGCAGCGCGAAGCGGATCGAGAACGTGCTCGAGGCGCTCCTCGTCGAGGAGGGCGCGCGCGTCGAGTTCGAGCCCTACGAGCTGCCGGACGAGCGGCTCGAGGGACGCGTCGACCTGCGCGACCTGACGACGTTCACGATCGACCCCGACACGGCGAAGGACTTCGACGACGCGCTCTCGTTTCGCCGCGAGCCGAACGGCATCCGCGCGTGGGTGCACATCGCCGACGTCTCGTACTTCGTCGCGGCAGGCTCGCCGCTCGACCACGGCGCGGCCGTTCGCGCATTCTCGACCTACGTGCCGGGGCTCGTCGCGCCGATGCTGCCGCACGAGCTCGCCGACGAGGCCTGCTCGCTCCGCCCGCACCAGGACCGTTTGTGCGTCACGGTGGAGATGCCGCCGGACGGCGGCGAGCCGCTCTTCTACCGCTCGGTGATCAACTCGAACGCCCGGCTCACCTACGGCCAGGCCGAGCGCCGAGACGCCCCGCCCGAGATCCTCGAGCAGCTCGACCTGAACGGGGAGCTCGCCTCGGAGCTCCGCCGGAAGCGCTTCGCGCGCGGCGCGCTCGACGTGCAGACGTCCGAGGTGAGCTTCCGCTTCGCCGACGGCCGCGTCGCCGATGCGTGGCTCGAGGCCGAGGCGCACGCCCACATGCTCGTCGAGGAGCTGATGATCCTCGCGAACGAGCACGTCGCCGCGTTTCTCGCCGGCCGCAACCGCGCCGCGCTCTACCGCGTGCACGAGCGGCCCGACCCGCAGTCGATCGCGCTGCTCCTCGCCAAGCTCGTCGACCTCGGCGTGCCGACGCCGCCCGTTCCCGACGCGCTCTCGCCGCAGGTCGCGGCCGGGCTCGCCGGCGAGATCTCGAAGCGCATCACCGCCTACGTCGGACAGACCGGCCGCGGGCGCGAGGCCTTCCCCGCGCTCGTCCTGCGCGCGCTCAAGCAGGCCCGGTACGACCCGCGCAACCTCGGCCATTCCGGGCTCGCGAGCAGCGCGTACTGCCACTTCACCTCGCCGATCCGGCGCTACCCGGACCTCGTCGTCCACCGCGCGCTCCTGCGCGAGCTCGGCCAGGGCGACGACCCGCTCCCCGAAGAGCTCGGCGAGCTCGCCGAGCACGCCTCGGCGCGCGAGCGCGAGGCGGCGCAGCTCGAGTACACGGCCGACGATCTCTGCCTCGCCTGGCTCCTCGACGACCGTCTCGCCGAGCGCGGCTGGACGGATCCGTTCGAGGGCGAGATCACCGGCCTGATCGGCTCCGGCCTCTTCGCGCGCTTCGACACCGTCTTCGAGGGCTTCCTGCCGGCGAGGCGCCTGCCGGGCGAGTTCTTCCAGCTGAACCCGACCGGAACCGCGCTCGTCGGCCGGCGCTCGGGGCGCAGCTACCGGCTCGGGGATCCGATCGAGGTGCGGGTCGAGGCGATCGCCAGGCACGAGGGCAAGGTCGAGCTGGCGCTTCCCTGAATTTTCCGTACAGTTTGGGGAACATTGTTCGACATCGGGGGGAGCCTTGCTGCGGCGCGCAAGGGTCAGGGCCTGACGCCTTCCGATGCCGAGCGGCTCACCTGTCTGCGGGGGAAGTACATCGCCGCTCTCGAGGGCGACGACTTCGACGCGCTGCCCGGACGCACCTATGCGCGCGCGTTCCTGCGCTCGTACGCGGACGCGCTCGGCCTCGACGCCGACAGCTTCGTCGCCGAGTTCGACGAGCGCTACCCGGAGCCCGAGGAGGACGACGAGCCTGCTCCCGTCATCCAGGTGCGACGGCGCCGCCGTATGCATCCACGTCTCGTCTTCGCGCTCACCGTCCTCGCTGCGCTCGTCGGCATCGCCGTGTGGGGCTCGACCGGAAACCGCGAAGCGCTGACGCCCGTGGCGGCGCCGCCCGCCGCGCAGGGAGCGGTCGTGCTGCACACGCATTCGCACGCGCGCGCGGCGGTGCACAAGGCGGCGCCGGTGCAGCATCCGCAGCTCGTGATCAGCGCGACGGGCGGCGAGTGCTGGCTCCTCGTCCGCCGCGGCGGCGCCGGCGGCGCCGTTCTCTTCCAGGGCATCCTCGCGCAGGGGAAGACGCTGCGCTTCTCGCCGCGCGTCTGGGTGCGCTTCGGGGCGCCGTGGAACGTGAAGGTGCACCGGGGCACGACCGTGCCCGCCGGGCTCCAGACGACCGCTCCGGTAAATCTGAGTTTGTAGCGAGACGCGCGCTCGCTCCAAGCTTCTTCGGGCGTTCTTCGAACGCCCTCAGGCAGAATCGGCCGGGTGGCCGAGAAGCTGATCGCGGAGAACCGCAGGGCGCGGCACGACTACCAGCTGCTCGAGCGGATCGAAGCCGGGCTCGTCCTGACGGGCACGGAGGTGAAGTCGCTGCGCGACGGACGGGCGACGCTTGCGCAATCGTGGGCCGACATCCGCGACGGCGAGGCGTGGCTCCAGGGCGCCGAGATCGCCGTCTACGAGCAGGGCAACCGCGCGAACCACGACCCGACGCGCCCGCGCAAGCTGCTGCTCCACCGCCGCGAGCTCGACCGGCTCTACGGCCAGGTGCGCGAGAAGGGCCTGACGCTCGTGCCGACGAAGCTCTACTTCAAGGACGGCCGCGTGAAGGTCGAGCTCGCGCTCGCGCGCGGCAAGGACGTACGCGACAAGCGGCGCGCGGTTGCCGAACGAGAGGCGAAGCGTGACATCGAGCGCGCGCTGAAGGCGCGCCGGTGAGCGGCCTCCGACGACTCGTCCGCGCGGCCGTCGTCGACGTCGGCCCGCTGCGCCGTCACCGCGACTTCCGCCTGCTCGTCGTCGGCCGGTGCACGTCGTTCCTCGGCGCGACGGTGACGTGGGTCGCGATCCCGTACCAGGTCTACCACGTCTCGCATTCCTCGCTCGTCGTCGGGCTGCTCGGGCTCGCCGAGCTCGGGCCGCTGCTCCTGACGGCGTTCCTCGGCGGCGCGCTCGCGGATGCAATCGACCGCCGCCGGATGGTGCAGCTCACCGAGCTCGCGCTCGCCGGCGCGTCGAGCGTGCTCGTCCTCAACGCCTCCCTCGCGGCGCCGCGGCTCTGGGTGCTGTTTCTCGTGGCCGGGCTGATGGCCGGTCTCGACGGCTTTCAGCGTCCGTCGCTCGACGCGCTCGAGCCGCGGCTCGTCGACCGCGACGAGCTGCCGGCGGCCGGCGCGATCATGGAGCTCGGGCGGACGAGCGCGATGATCGGCGGGCCCGCGCTCGGCGGCGTCCTGATCGCGACGTCCGGCCTCGCGGCGACCTACGGCCTCGATGTCGCGACGTTCGCCGTCTCACTCGCGGCCCTGTGGCTGATGCGCGCGGTGCCGCCGCCGCTCGACGCCGAGCGCCCGGGCCTGAAGGCGATCGCGGAGGGATTCCGCTACGCCCGCGGCCGCCCCGAGCTGCTCGGCACCTACGGCGTCGACATCGTCGCGATGTTCTTCGGCATGCCGGAGGCGCTCTTCCCGGCGTTCGCCGTCCGGCTCGGCGGCGGCGCGATGCTGCTCGGCCTGCTCTTCACGGCGCCGGCGGCGGGCGCGCTCCTCGCGTCGGCGACGAGCGGCTGGGTCTCGCGCGTGCATCGCCACGGCGCGGCCGTGTGCATGGCGGCGACGGGGTGGGGGATCGGGATCCTGATCGTCGGCCTCGCGCCGGGCGCGACGATCGCGCTCATCGGCCTCGTCGTCGCGGGCTTCGCCGACATGGTGAGCGGCATCTTCCGCAGCACGATCTGGAACCAGACGATTCCCGATCGCCTACGCGGCCGGCTCGCGGGGATCGAGCTCGTGAGCTACTCGGCCGGGCCGACGCTCGGCAACGTCGAGGCCGGCGTCGTCGCCTCGCTCGCGGGCCTGCGCACGTCGATCGTCTCCGGCGGCCTCCTGTGCATCGCCGGCGTCGTCGCGGCGGCGACGTTCCTGCCCGCGTTCCGCGACTACGACTCGCGGGAGCCGGTGCTCGAACCGGCCTGAGCTAAGATGGCGGAACGAACATACGGGGGCGCCATGGTTTCGACGTGGTCGGTTCTCCGGCAGAGCTGCAAGCCGAGGTCTCCGGTCGGCCTCGTAAAACAACCGGAAACCAATGCAAGTGCGGAGAACCATCTCGCACTCGCTGCCTAGCCTAAACACCTAGTCAGCGTGTCGCCCCGAACTTGGCCCGTGGTTCGGACCGGCGGCATCAACGAACGGGCTGGCACCGACGGAGAGCCAATCGCCCGAGGTGCGAGACCAAAGGATGGCTGGCCCGGCGGTAGGTCGGTTGCGAACCGGCCGTCCGGGCGAGACTTCAATCGCAGCCTAAGCTTGTAGAGGCTCTGTTCGGAGCGTCCGCGGACGCGGGTTCGATTCCCGCCGCCTCCACTTTTTCGGACATTGCGCAAACCTCAGGTGTGACGAGCCGGTAGGTCGGCAGGATCTCGGCTCGGCCGTTGACGCGCAGCTCGTCGATCAGCAGGCGCAGGAGCGCTTTCGCCTTCTGTGGGTCTCCGTCGTCGAGAACGGATTCGAGCAGGTCGGCGACTTCGGCGACAAGGGCTGGTGTCGCCGCGTGTGTGGCCTCGTCCGGCGCGGCGAGCGCGAGTTCGGCTTGCTGGGCGTGGAGGTCGTCGAGGCGCGCTTGGAGGCGGGTGAGTCGGTCTTCGCAGCGTTCGGGTGAGAGCTTGCCCTGCTCGAAGGCCTCGTAGTAGCGCTCCAGGGCCTGCTCGGCTCGGGTGATCTCGGCGCCGATGGATGCGAGCCGTTGCTCGAACTCGGGTCGGCGCTTCTCGGTCTCGGCGTTGGCGTCAGTGATGGCGTCGGCGACGATGTCCTTGTCGCGGTAGATCGAGACGAGTTGATGGATGACGGCTTCGTCGACTTTGTCGCGGGGGAGGCGTTCCCCGGTGCAGGCTTTCGGGCCGTACTTCTGGCGTCCGGTACAGGCGTAGTAGTGGTAGCGGCCGCCGTTGCCGTTCGCGCTCATGCCGATGTACGCCTTGCCGCACTTCCCGCAGCGAAGCAGTCCGGAGAGCAGGAAGTCGCTCGCGTTGCCGCGTCGCTTCGCATGCTCGCCGCGCTCGGCGAGGATCGCCTGCGCCTTGGCGAAGGTGAACTCGTCGACCAAGGGCTCGTGGATGCCGTCGAAGACTTTGTCGCGCCAGCGGATCTTCCCGACATAGGTCGGGTTATTGATGATCCAGTGCACGCCCGGATGCCCCCACCCGGCCGAGGGTGCGGGTGCGCCTTCGTCGTGGAGCAGTTGCGCGATCGTGCTCGTGCCGAGCCGCTTCCGCGCGTACAAGTCGAACACGCGCCGCACGACGGGTGCCTTCACTGGGTCCGGAACGAGGACGCGCTCTTCGCTGGAGAACGTGTAACCGAACGGTGGCCGCCCGCCGAACCAGCGTCCCTCCTTCGCTCTGCGTTCGATACCCGCTGAGATGCGGTCGACGATGGTGGCGTGCTCGAACTCGGCGAACACGGCCAGCATCTGCAGCATCATCCGACCCGCCGCCGAGCCGGTGTCGAACGGCTCCGTCGCCGAGCGCAGCACCACGTTGAGCGTGTCCAGTTCCTCGGCGAGCTGCGCGAGCTGACGCACCTTCCTGCTGAGCCGGTCGACGCGGTAGACGAGCAGCATGTCGACCGCGCCCGAGCGGGCGAGGTCGAGTGCTGCTTGCAGGCCGGGGCGGTCAAGCTTGGTGCCGGTCGCCTGGTCCTGCTTGTGGGCGACGATCCGCCAACCCTCCTGCGCCTGGCAGAACGCCTGCAGCCGCTCGCGCTGGGAGTGCAGCGAGGTCGGCTGGTTCTCCTCGTCGGTTGAGATGCGGGTGTAGATGCAGACGCGCGTCAGCGTCATCGCTCTCCCTTCTCGGTCCCGCGGTCAGCCCCCGAGCGAGGTGCCGTTCCGGCGTTGCCGTGGGATGGATTCAGTTCTTGACCTCTTTGTGCATGTAGTCGGCGTCTCGCGGCGAGCGACATCGCCGCTTCCGATGCGGGTTTGCGGACGCTTGACCCGTTCGCTTCGTGAACGAACGCAAGGAGTGAACGCATGGAACGAACGGGCGTTGTCGTCATCGCCATGTCCCCTCCTCGTCGGGTTCTGGGTCGTCCATGAAGCCAGCGATCTCGGACGGACGCAAGTCCGTCCCGGCACGGCCGTCTCGGCGTGCTTGGGCGGCGGCGATATCGGCGCGCAGCTCCTCCTCGAGCTCGGCCCGGCGGCGCGCCAGGAAGCCCCCGTCGGCGGACGGATGTCGCAATTCGGCCGGGTCGGCCTCCGTGGTTGGACGTGCCGCGTGTGCGACATCGGCGCCGCCTGGTTGCGCGGGACCGGGAGCCTCCTCGCCGACCTCTCGGTCCTCGCGAGGGTCGGCGGCGGCGGCGCGGCCGAGCGGTGAGAGCTGCGGCCAGAAGTCGGGGCGCTCGTGCCGCCAGCGACGGCCGAGCGCCGTCCCAGGATCGGCCGCCACACCCCGCGGCGCGAGCTGGGTGAGCGTACGCGCGGGGCCTCGGTCCGTGAGCGGCCACCAGGCCGGGGCGAGCGGCCCTCGCCGTGTGAGGTCTTCCGCCGTGGCCGCGTACAGGCCCCAGGCGGTGAAGAACGGGTACCGCTTGGGGTGGTCGTGCAGTTCGGCGAGCGCCGCATCGAGGGTGGCGAGCCGGGCGGCCGTCGGGACGACGACAAGCAGGTTGAGCGGCGGCCACTCGCTGTACTCCCAGACTTCGTGCACTTGCAGGTACGCGCGCAGCTTGTCTCGCAGGCGCTCCTTCGTCTCGGTTGCCCGGTCCCACTCCAGGTAGCACTCGATCGCCCCTGCGGCGCACGCGAGCTCGAAGCCGGCATCAGGCCGCGGCGACGGCACGTGGGGATGGACATCGAATGAGCGGGCGGCGGCGGCGGGCCCCGTCCACCACCCCACGCCCATCGTCGGATCAGGGAGCGTGGTGGCGATCAGGTCGGTGACGAACCGGTTTGTCTCCAGCCGGTGTACGAGCTGCGGGTGCGAGCCCCAGGCGTCGCGACGCTGCCACCCGAGCTTCTTCCGCTCGACGCCGAGGCGGGCGGCGACCAGGATCGCTCCTGCTTCGTCGAGCAGCCAGTGCGCCTGCGGTTTGCCGTAGCCGAACGGGGCGGGCGGATAGAAGCGATCGACCACGCGATGGCGATAGAGGAACAGCAGCCGATCCTGCGCCCGACGCCTCGACGAGAAGAACAGCAGCGTCAGCTGATCGGTAGTCAGCACCTGCTGCTCGAACAGCACCATCGCGATCTCCCGGTCACGCTCGGTCAGATGCCGCGCCAGCTCGAACACACGCTCCGCGCTCACCCGCACCGGCCGCGCCACCCGCGCATTCGACGAAGAATCAGACACTGACCCTCTTATGTCGGCCTCCCGCGTCGGCCGCATCACGCGCAACGACGCGCTCTCCCGCGCCTCTCGGGAAACGGGACGACGCTGCCGGAAGCGCCATCGATAACGCCAGCCGAAGCGCCAGTGGAAACGCGGGCACGCCTCTTCGCCGCATCGAGCAGTAGGTCAGAGAGCAGCGCCACCGCCTCGCGGCGCTGCTCCTCGCTCAGCCGCGCAAAGCGCGGCTCCAACAACTTGATCTCGGTTCGCTTACCCAGTTCATTCGGGGCCGGCAGAGGAGCCAACGTCGGAACGAGCTACGGGGACGACCAGACTCGGTCCAGACCTCCCACTACAGAGAAGCCCTTTCGACCCCCGAAAAGTGACAGCGGGCGAAACGGACCCTCTACATAGACAGGTCCTTTTCACCCCCGAAAAATCACAGGCACGGTGGAGGATTTACAGAACCCGAGCACTCGTCGGGCTCGTGTCGGCCGCGTGTCAGCGCCCGGTCGGCGGTGGGTCGGCGAGTTGGATCGCGGTTCCTGGGGAGATAGATTCGCCTCACTTGGCCAGGCGGCTCCCCGGTGCTGTCTCTGCGGCGATCGTATGCGTCGCCCTCGCCGCAGGCTGCGGCGGTGGCAAGGCAACGCCGGCGTCCTCGATCTCGAAGCCAGCCGCGAAGCAGGTGGCGTCGAAGGTCCCTAAAGCGCAAGCGACCGGTGCGCAGCACTGCGTCGACCTCTGGAATGACCGGCGTAACGCCGCCGCGAACATCCAAAACGGACTTCCGAGCGTCGACGGCAACCGAACAACCATCAAGGTCGCCGTCGGGCTAGATGCGAACGGCGCATGTCTCGTTACGGCACTCATGCCTGGACTCGCAGGGGCGTCGGGCGCCGCCGTGCAATACGTCCAAGGAACCGATGCCGGTGGCACCTACGTGTGGGTCGGCAGCAACGGCGTCGTCGGCGGGACGCCAGGCACCGTCCAAATCGACCCGGGACAGTTCAACTGGAACGCGACGGCCGACTCCACCGGCGTGATCACCCTTCGCGGCCACGCCCGAAGCACGTCGCCCTACGCGCGGGCAGGCCTCAGCGCCCCTATCGCGGGTCAGGGAGTCGCCTGGCCCAATCCGAACCTCGCGTCGACCCTCCAGCCAGGACACGCTCCCGAGACCTTCCTCATCGACGGCTACCTCTGGCAGACAGTCTCCTGGAGCGACTGGGGAAGCCAGGGCGCGCTCGCGAACGGTGAAGAGAGCACCACTACCTGCGGACTGAGCTGCGATCCCAACGGAACCGGCTGGCGACCTGTCGCGATCGTCGCGAGCAAGCCGATGTCCTGCGACGGCAAGAACTACTACTCGACCCTCTTCAGCGGCGGGCAAACATTCGATCTTTACCGTCAACCGGACGGGCAATGCAGCTACTCAGCATCCGCGCCAGGGTCAGCTGCCAACGCGCAACGTCCCACCGGGTCGACAAGCCCTTCTGCCGGAGCAACCAGCAGCCCTCCGACCACGACATCCGCGCAGTCGGCACGACCGCCGCAGCCATATCAGGCTCTCACCGGGCCGCCGTACCTCACAGACGAACCGGATGAGATATCGATGGCGTTCGGAAGCGGCTCGGCATGGCTCCCATACCAGGGCCACCAGATCCCTATCGACGCAAACGCGATCGACACCGAAGAAATGACCACCTGCCGCGGCCTCCAGCAGTTCAGCAAGTACGGGAGCAAAGCCGGCGTCAGCGGTCTCCTCTTCTGGGGCTTCGTCTGCACCTTCCCCGTAAGCCCGTCCGATCACAAGTACGTCGTCTACCTCGAAACACTGCTCCAGTGCGCCAAGAGTCCCTGCCTCGCCGTCGGAGGCACAGCCCCGGACGGAAACAACGTCACCTACTACATCAACTTCCTCTCCGTTAAGCCCGGCGGATCTGCTGCACCTGCCCCGCAGGCGACGCCGGTGCGAGACTCGGACGTGGTCATGCCGCTCGGGGGAAACAGCAGCGCGGGCTACGGAGCGCACCCATCAGATTTCACTATGGGCAACTATGGCCGTCGCTCTTTCGTCTGGACCGGCTGGGGGACATCGACCGCGGTTGGCCGGGGAGAGGTAGCAAACCACGGCCCGGGTCCGGCTTGGGTGCCGGAGACGATCACCTTGACGAACATAGGCACGTGCAACGGACAGCGGATGTATTTGACCGCGAACGGGGAGACCGTCCACCAAGGGTCGGGCCCGTATGACTGCGTCTGGTGATTCGCACAGAGTCGAGCGCGCAACGACCGCAATCCGGCCGCCCCAAGTGAACCGCCGTCTCGTCGGTCGCATCGTCGGTTATGACCCGGGCGGAAACAATCGCCACGGCGTCGCGATCGCAACGGTGAGGAAATCAGAGAAGAACCACTCATGGACGGTCGACTCTGTCGCGTGCGACACGTGCTCGGACGTGGGCTCCGCCACAGATTGGTTGGTCTCGCGGCTCTCTGACGCACCACTCGTCGCTGTCGGCGTCGACACACTCACCGCTTGGAACGATGGACGCTCAGGGCTGCGGCCTGCAGACCTTTGGCTGCGGAAGCGCTACCCAGAGATGTCGAAGAGCGTCATCGCTCCCAACTGCCTGCGAGGCTCGATGGCGATCAGCGGGATCGTGCTCCTGCGGATGCTCGCGAGCAGCACCGAGTCGGCGCACGTCGTGATCACAGAGGCGCATCCAAAGGTCTGTTACTTCGCCCTCACCCGAGCTGCACCGAACTGGCCGAAGAAGAAGGCGGCGATGAGGAAATGGCTCCAATCAGCGCTTCATCCCACGTCGTCACCAACCAACGATCACGAGTTCGATGCGCTCGTTGCTGTGCTCGCGGCATACAAAGGCCTGAACGGCGACTGGACTACTGATCTGCACGCGATCGTGTGGCCTGACACCGGTCAGCCGGTCTCGTGCATGAAAACGCACTACTGGTGGCCAGAAGCGTAGAGCCGCTCGCACACGCGTGAGCGGACGTCTTCGATGCGACCTCTTCAACACCGCGAGCGCGGCTTGATGGGCTGCGCCGCGCGGTCGGTACGGAAAGCAGGTCACGGAAGGCAAAGCGGCTCCGCCACCACGAGTGCTTGGTTTGCGCAATGTCTGGTTCCGCCCATTCCGTTGTAAGGAACGCAACGTTTCGGCTGCTGAGGCTGGCTTCCGTCGTTCCGTTCGCTCGGGAGAGATGGCTCTCATTTTCAACGCGGTTCGAGCCGAGTGCCGCCCATTCGCTCGTTGCAGCTAATGCAACGTTTGCCTTGCCTATCGGGGTGGCGAAGTGTCCGATCGCTCGGCTTAGGTTCATCCTCAGGATCGATCCCAATCGGGACGACTAGAGTGATAAGCATCGGGTAGGGCAGGTCGCTCGTGACCGGGAAAAGGGGACGATGAGCTCTACACAGTCGCTCGAGAACGTCGTCAGCGCCGACGATGCCGATCCGCTCGTCGACTTTCTCCGTGAGGCCGGAGCGCAAGATTGCGGGCACGCCGGGGGGCGAACGCTTCTCGACCACCTGCTCGGGACGCGCGAGGTGCTCCGCCGCTGGCAGGTCCCGCGGTGGCTACAGGACGTGGGCGCGCTTCACAGCGTGTACTCGACCGACGTGTACAAGTTCCAGCTCGTCCCGAAGGCTCGGCGGAAGGACGTCCGCGCGCTCGTTGGCGTCCGCGCCGAGCGGCTGGCATGGCTCTTCTGCGTGCTGCCGCGCTCTGACCTGTTCGCCGCCGCGGATCGTCTCCGAGCGGAGGGGAATGAGCGGTTCCCGATCGAGAACCGCGACGGGAAGGTCGTCAAGCTCAGCCGAACGGATCTGTGTCACCTGCTGGTCGTGCATATGGCCAACGAGGGCGAGCAGGTGTGCGGTGCAGACGGCGGGCCGGGGCTCTGGCTCGCCAGAGTCAGCCTGCTCGGGTCGAAGCTGCCACGCTCGGCCATATCGCTGCCTCAGGTCTTCGACAGCTGCACGGTCGTCGTCAGTGGGGTACACGAGCGACGAGCGCGCGCGGCGTACACGGCCGGCATCGAGGCGCTCGGTGAACCTGCCACCGCGCGAGACTCCTTCGCGGTGGCGAGTGTCGCCTGCCCATGGGTCGGCGAGCCGTTTGTATGGCGCGCCTACGCTGCGCTCCGAGAGGGCCGTAGCGAGGACGCGCTCATGTGGAGCAGCCACGCGATGAGGACGATGGAAAGTCTCGGCATCGCCTGGGACAAACGGCTCAGCTTCGACCAATGGACGAGTCTCGCCTCGCTTCTTCACGAGGCTGCGACTGCACGCGCGACCGCACTCCCCCCGTTCGACCTGAATCGGCCATCCACAGTACTCGCTGACCTGAGCGCATCACTCGCGAGGGCCACGCCGGCAGCGACGCCGGAGCCTCCCGTCCTCGACGGCAAAGACGCCCAGCGTTTCCACGCGTATGTCGCGACGTTCGCGGCGCGGCCTCGGATCCACTGGCTCGGCCAGTATCCGGGGCTCGCGAAGCAAGCCTGGCACGACCCGGCTCGCTTTCCGATCGTCGCCAGTCTCGAGGACGCGTTCCATGACATTCGTCACGAGATCGGCTCGGTGGACGCAACACAGTTTCATCGCGAGGCCGAACCCATCGGTCGCACCGGATCGTGGGACGTGCTCATGTTCTACGAACGCGGGCGCAAGAACGTCGAGGCTTGTTCACGATGTCCGATCACGGCGGAGATCATCGAGCGAGCGGGGGCGATACGGACGCTTCCCGGTCTGATCTACGCCTCCCGTCTCAAGCCCGGCACGCACATCAACGCTCATCAGGGGCCGACGAACATCCGCGTTCGCTGCCACCTTCCGCTCCTCGTCCCCGACGGCGACTGCGCGATCCGCGTGGGCGCCGAGACCCGCCGTTGGGAGGAGGGCCGCTGTGTCGTATTCGACGACTCCCTCGACCACGAGGCCTGGAACCACGGCTCCGGCGACCGAATCGTGCTGATCGTCGATCTCTGGCACCCCGATCTCAGCATCGAGGAGATCGCGCTCCTACGAGGGTTGCACCACTACGCCGCCGTACAAGCCGCGAGTCTCAACAACTACTGGGCGGCGAATGCCCGCGCGCGAGCGGAGGCCTACCACTGAACGCCAATCTCGGCCGGGCCGTCCCGCAACCGGCACCACGCCCGGCACGCTAGCGGGTCAGGCGGATGCGCCGTTGGCTGCCCGAGTGTCCCGGAATGACCTCCGAATGGAGTAACGCTAGGCGCCGCGCACGATGATGTTCGCTGCCACGGCCGTCGCCTGCTCGCTAGCGATCCGTGTGTTGGGCCAGCGATGGACGGAGACCTGGAACATCTCACCTTTGTCAGTCCAGACGAGCACCACGTGGTCGCTGTACATGGCCATGCCAGTCGGCGCGATCAGATAGCGGGCGACGGTTTGGTGGTGGAGGTCGATCGGACTTATCTCGGTCACCTCGGTCTCGGGACGTCCGATCGCGTCGGTCGGATGTAAGAGGGCCGTGTTGAGGATCTTGGGTGAGCCGCCGGCAAGAACCCAGTGCACGGTTCCGGGCGCTGCTGATGAGACGGCCTCGCAGTTGATGCTGAAGCCGGCGCTGTAGCGCTTGACCGACAGGTCACCGGACGGTGTGCACAGCCAATCCTGGCCGTAGGGGATCCTGGTCGGGCAGACGATCCTCCAATGCGCGCCTGCCTGGCGTGCGTGCGAGGCGACCTGCGCGCAGGCTGTGCGAATGACCGCCGGCGAGCGAATCGTGAGCGGGAGCACCCCGCCAGCACACACCGACTCGAACCATCCAGCGACCAGGCAGGCGAGCACGACGACGGACGCGCGGCGTCCCATCGGGCGGACATTACGCCGTACCGTCGAGCGACGGGTCTGTGGGTTGGGCGAGCGACCCTCGCCTCTGACCTCCCAGGTCTAACAGCCCCGTTCGATCAACTGGCGAAGCGGGTCGGGAGGGTTTGTGAGAGAACTCCCTTTAGGTCACTCGACGGAGCTCGGCTCACCCGGAGCCGGAGGGCCACTGGACAACGAATTCGCCGCTGCCGAGGCTTTGGCAGGCCTTCTCCGCCCGTTGGAACTGGGGCGAGTTCGGGTCCATGATCCCGGTCGCATTGGTGATCTTGATCACTCCTTGCCCGTTGGGGTCAGGGAAGCTGGGCTCGCCGTGGGCTCGTATGCACTTGCTCCACTTGAGCCCCTGGGCCGCCATCTCGGCGGGCGTCACATTGGCGATGCTGGACGGGACGTCCTTCTGGCAGGCCTTCTGAGCAGACTTGTTGCGCGGTGAATTGGGGTCGAGGTCGCTACCCGGCGTGATGTGGACATGAAAGTCGTACCCGCCCAGCGGCGAGGGGACCGGGTCCGGGAAGTCGCTGATCCCGTGGGCGCGCATGCACTCTGCGTAGGTCAGCAACTGCGCCTTCGTGGGCCCCGACTGGCCGGAGGAGCTCGAGCCGGCGGAAGCGCTCGATTGGGTGGTCGTCGTTGCGCCGTTGCCGATGCTGGCGACGCCGTTGTGCGCCGACCCACCCCCGCAGCCCGTCACCAGGAAGCTCGAGGCCGCCACCGGCGCCAGGATGCCCACAAGCCGGGTAGTCGCCCCGGTCACCTGCCCAGTGTCGCACGCCGGATAACGGCAAGGCCGAAGCCGGTCACCCTTCGCGGGCCCGGCTGTGGCATCTGGGGAGCTTCTGACGCCGAGCAGCCGCTCCGGACGGCCTAAAGCCCGCCGCCCCTCGTGCCGACTATCCGTCTATGAGCCGCTACGTCGATGGTGCCGGGGGGCCCGGGATGTTCTGGAGCCCTTAAGTCCCGAGTCGAGGGATTCAGGTCCGGCGGCCGCCCGCCGACGCCGATCGTGTGGCGAGCGGCCCCACCATGCTCCGCTCCGGGCGGCTTCGGCTCGTTGCGGGGTTTGCCTTTGCGGCGGTCACGGTCCTTGCGACCGTCCTCCTCGGCAAGCGGCTGACGCACACGACCTGGCCGCTCCAGCGCGCCCACATGGATCTCGTCGCCGGCGCGGTCGCTCTGTATTTCGCGAGCTACGTGCTCCGGGCGCTCGGGTGGCAGAAGCTCTTTCCGGCTGAGGCGCGGCCCGATCGGGCCCGCTGCCTGACGGCGTGCGGCGCCGCTGCGGCGAGCGGCGTCGTACTGCCGTTTCGGCTCGACTACCTCGTCAAGATCGGAACGCTGACGCGCATGCGCGGGGTGAAGCTCGGCCTGGAGGCGATCGCGTTCTCGATCATCTCGCTCGGCCTGGTCGACGCCGTCGCCTTCCTGCCGCTCTCGATCTCGGCGACCGCGACGAGCTCGGCGAGCTTCCGCGTCCCGCTCCTCCTCGTCGTCCTCTTCGGCGTCGGCTCGTGCGCCATCCTCGTGGCGGGACCGCAGCTCGCAGGCTCGCGATTCGTCGCACGGCATGCGCGGTTCGCACGGGTGATGAGGCGCGCGTCGGGCGGCGTGCGCGGGACGACGCGCGAGGCGTTCGTCGCCTGGTGCTTCCTGCTCGGCTGCTGGGTCGCCCGCGCGGCCGGGAGCACGCTCCTCCTGGCGGCGCTCGGCGTCGGCTTCTCGCCGCCGCTCGCGCTCGTCGTCCTCTGCATCTCGGCGGCCGCCGCTCTGATCCCGATCGCCTCCGGCGGTGTCGTCGCCAACGTGAGCGCGACCGCGGCAGTTCTGCTCGCCCTCGGCGTGCACAGCGAGCAGGCGATCAACTTCGGCCTCGCCTCCGGTCTCCTCCTGTGCGGCACCGCCGCGGCGGCGGCGGTCGTCGGGCTCGGCGTTGCGACCGCGAGCCGCCTGCGCGCCCGCGCGCTCGCACCCGCCCGGATCTAAGCGCCCAGCGCCCGCAGCGCCGTCACGACGTCGTCCACCGTGTGGACGATCCGTCCGCACGACTCGATCGCGCCGGCGACGAAGAGATTCATCCCGCCGCCGACGACGTCCTGCTGCCGGCGCCGCGCGAGACGGATGTCGGTGACGATCGCGACGATGCCGCGATACTGCGGACCGCCGCTGCGCACGAGCTCGGCGAACATCCCGATCTCGCACGCGGTTCCGTCGTCGACGACCGGGCCGTCGAGCCACGCGACGAGCGCGTTCGCCGACTGGAGTCCCTCGGCGTCGGTCCGGTAGACGCGCTCGACCGTCACGTCCGTGAGCTCGGCGAAGTGCTCGTGCGGCACGAAGCAGTCGAAGCTCTCCGCGCGAAGCCGGGCGGCGAAGGCGTCGAGCCACGAGCGCTCCGCCTCCGAGAAGAGCGGCCCGGCGACGTAGAGGCGCATCAGTCAGGTTTGCACATCGACGGATTGGAAGCCGCGGATCACGAACGCCGGGACGCGCAGCGGCTCGGCGGCGAGCCCGAGCGACGGCGCCCGCTCGACGAGCGTCCGCAGGCTCGCCTCGAGCTCGATCCGGGCGAGCGGCGCGCCGATGCAGACGTGGATGCCGCCGCCGAAGCCGATGTGCTCGACCGCGTTCGCGCGCCCGAGTTCGAGCCGGTCGCCGTCGCCGAACACGCGCGGATCGCGGTTCGCGGCGCCGAACAGCATCGAGATCACCTCGCCGCGCGGGATCGGCACGCCCGCGATCTCGACGCCGTCCTCGAGCACCCAGCGCTCGAAGAGCTGGAGCGGGGGGTCCCAGCGGATCAGCTCCTCGATCGCGGCGGCGGCGGAGACGTCGCCCGCGACGAGACGGCTCCACTCGGCCGGGTGGTGCATGAGCGCGGTCACACCGTTTCCGAGCGTGTTCACGGTCGCCTCGTGACCTGCGTTCAGGAGGACGACCACCGTTGAGACGATCTCGTCGTCGGACAGCTTGCCGCCGTCGACGCGCGCCTCGACGAGCGCGCTCACCATGTCGTCGCGCGGCGAGCGGCGCCGTTCGCCGATCAACCCGAGGACGTAGTCGCGAAACTCCGCCGCCGCCTGCGTCGCCGACTCCGCCTGCTCCTCGGTCGTGTCGAACTCGTACATCTTCACGTGGCGGTGCGACCAGTCGAGCAGGTCGCGCTGCCGGTCGGTCGGAACGCCGAGCAGACGGCAGATCAGCGTGATCGAGTAGGGCTGCGCGAAGTCGTAGAGCAGGTCGAACCGCCCGCGCTCGAGACACGCGTCGAGGAGGTCGCGCGCGAGCTGCTCCGCCGGCTCCCGCATCGACTCGACCGCCCGCGGCGTGAACGCGGCGGCGACGAGCTTGCGGATGCGCGTGTGCTCCGGCGGCTCGAGGAAGAGCAGGCTCCAGCGCTCGACGTCCCAGAACGGCTGCCGGCGCGGATCGAGCGGCTCCGCCTTGAACTCGGCCTCGGTGCCGACGTGGCGGAAGTTGCGTCCGAGCCGCTTGTCGCGCAGGCAGGCGCGGACGTCCTCATGCCTCGTCACGAGCCAGCGGTCGAGGCGCTCGTCGTGGTGCACGGGCGCCGCCTCGCGCAGCGCGCCGAGGGCGGGATAGGGATCGGCGATGAACGCCGGGTCGCTCGGGTCGAACGTCACGCCGGAAAACCTAGACTCGCACGCGTGATCGTCGGGCCCGATCGGCTGCGGAGCGAGCTCGCGCGCGCGTGCGAGGACGCAGCGCTCGATCCGGCCTCGTTCGTCGTCTGGGTCGTCGACGGCGCCCGGCCGGCGGGCGCGACGCCGCTCGCGTACCTTCATCCCGAGGGGCGGGTTCGCGACGACACCGTCCTCGTCTTCCGCATCGTCGGCGGGCAGCGCGCGGACGAGTTCCGCGGCACCGCGCACCGGCTCGCGCTCTGGCGCGAGCTGCCCGGGCTGCCCGACGCCGCGCTCGGGCCGATGCTGCGGCACGAGCTCGAGCACGCGCGCCGCTGGGAACGCTCGGGGACGGCGTTCTACGAGGCCGACGAGCGGCTGCGCGCGCGCTACGGCCGCGACTCCTATGCCGCGCTTCCGACCGAGCGCGAGGCGAACGCGGCCGCGGCGGCCTACGCGCGCCGTGTGCTCGCGCCGGCGGAGCTCGGCGAGCTCCACGCGTGCGCCGAGCTCGCCGACCTGCTCGCGGCCGTGCCGGGCGCCGACGTCGTCGAGACGACGCTCGCGCTGCTCGGTGAGCGGGTCGAGGTTGCAGGCCGGAAGCTGCCGCCGAGCCAGGACGGCCTCAGGATCGAGCTCGTCTCCTAACCCTTCGCCGCCGGAACGCCCTGGACCTGGCAGAAGCCGGCGCCGCCGGTTTGCGGGTTCGACGACCACGTTGCGGAATCGGAGTCGGTGCAGGTGTACGTGCCGTCGATCACCGTCGGCGGGCTCTGCGACACATCGACGGTCCAGTTCACGTTTGGGGCGTTGTTCGAGCCCGTGCTTCCCTTCGCCTGGAGCGAGATCACCTTCGGGAGTCCGCTCGGTCCCGACGTCTGCGTGACGCCCACCTTCCCGGGAGTCGGGCCGCTGCCGTTGTTCCAGTGGTAGTGGAAGATGTAGGTCAGGCAGTACGCCTTCCCCTTCGTGCTGAACGTCGGCGGCGTGCCGCCGTTCGAGACGCCGCCGCCGTTCGTGTTGTCGAAGATCGTCACCTGGTTGCCCGAGCACGTCCACGCCGCCGTCTGAGCGGCCGTGGTCGTCGCCACGGCGGCGGCGGCTGCCGTCGTCGTCGTCCCCGGCGGCGCCGTCTTCTTCTTGCCGCCGCCCGAGAGCGCGAGCACGATGCCGACGACGGCCGCGACGGCGACCACCGCCCCGCCCGCGAGCAGCTGCGTCCTCCGCGCCCGCGGCCTTCTCGGCGGCTTCCCGACGGGCGGGTGGCCGGCGGGAATCGCGGCGTCCCACAGCGAGCCGAGGTCGACGAGCATCAGTTGGCGCGACGCCTCCGCCGCGGCCACGTGCTCGGGCAGGAGCCGGTGCTCGAGCGAGATCAGCTTCTCCGCCGTCCCGAGCGAGCGCACGATCGCCTGGAGGTGCGGCAGGATCAGGCCGAGGATCCGCCGCGTCCGCTCGACCCGGTCGAGCTTCTCGCGCACCTCCTCGGTCAGCTCGCCGTGCTCGTTGCGCCGGTCGTGGACCCAGCCTTCCGCCGCGCCGGTCGCGCCGTCGATCACGCCGGCGAGCGCGGCGAGGTCCGCCTCGAGCACGCGCCGCGACTCGGCGAGCACCTGCTCGAGCTTTCCGTCCTTGACCGAGCGCGCCGCCTTCTCGGCATGCTCGACGGTGTCGCGCAGAGACTGGGCGAGCGAGGTCGCGTCGGCCGCGAGCGTGTCGACGTCGCCGCCGACCGCGCCGGAGGTCGTCTCGATGACGTTGACGAGATCGTGTCCCGCCTGAACGGCGAGTTCGCGCATGGTCTTCTCGCCGCGCCGCATGCTCGCGATCGTCGGCACCCAGTGCCGGAGCGGCTCGAGCGCCTGGAGCACCGCGACCGGCGCCGGCCCCCAGAGGCTCGCGAGCTCGGCGCGGACGCTCGAGTCGGAGGCGACGCGCGCGAGCAGCTCGCGGTCCGAGCGTCCCTCGGCGGTCTCGCCCGGCGTCGTGTGTGCGAGGTCGCGGAGGAGCTTCGCGTGCTGGTAGCCCTGCTGGGCCTGCGAGGCGATCGTCGCGACGCCCGAGAGCCCGCCGACGAACGCGTCGAGCGCCGTCAGCGCGCCCGCGCACTCGCTTGCGAACGTCCCGAGCTCGCCGCGCAGCGTCGCGAGCAGCTCGCGCTGATGGCCGTGCTCAGTCGCGAGCGCGGCGTCCCAGCGTTCCTGGTGGTCGCTCACTGGCCATCCTCCGATGGCCAATGAGCGGGGGGAAGGGGGTGCGTGGGGGAAACATGGTTTCCCCCACGGGAGCGAGCCGTGAGGCGAGCGACGCTCACGGCACCGCAACGTGGCCGAGGGAGTTGCCCTTGTACTCGACGAACCAGACGTCGCCGCCGGGCCCGGGCACGATGCTCGTCGGGTTGCCGCCGACGTACTTCTCGGAGACGAGCTTGCCGTTCCGGATGAAGCCGACCGTGCTCTCGTTGTAGTTCGTGAACGCGATCGTCTTGCCGTCGGGGGCGACGCAGATGCCGTCGGGGCCCTCGTTCGCGTTCTGCGTCGAGATCTGGGTGACCTTCCCCGCCGTCGTGATCCGCCCGACCTTGCTCGTGTTGTACTCGGTGAACCAGAGCGCGTGGTCGGGGCCGGTGACGATGTTCGCCGGGCCGGGGTTGCCTGCCAGCGGAAACTCGGTGAGCTTGCCGGAGGTCGTGATCCGCCCGATCCTGTTGCCGAGCTCTTCCACGAACCAGAGCGCGTGGTCCGGGCCGACGGTGATCCCCTCGGGCGCGGAGCCGCCGTGCGGCAGCGCGTACTCGGTCTCCTTTCCGCTCGTCGTCATCCGGCCGATCTTGTTCGTGCCGAGCAGCGTGAACCAGAGTGCGTGGTCGGGGCCGGCGACGATGTCGTACGGCTCTTCGAAGCTCGGCAGCGGAAACTCGGTGATCTTCCCCTCGGGCGAGATGCGCGCGATCTTGTTTCCGCTCTCCTCGGTGAACCAGATCGAGCCGTCGGGGCCGAACGCGAGCGACTGCGGATGCGCGTTCGCGGTCGGGATCGTGTACTCGACGATCTTCGGCTTCGGCGCCGCCGAGCTCGGCGCGCGCCACGGCGGATAGAGGTCGTAGCGCGAGATCTTGTTCTTCTCGTTCTCGGAGATGAAGATCGAGTCGCCGATGCCGAAGAGCGAGCTCGGCCCGGCATCGGGGTCCTTGATGCCGTAGACCGCCGCGAAGACGACGCTGATCAGGTCGTCGACGTCGTCGAGGGCGTCCTCCTTCTCGTCGATCGCCTTCGCGATCAGGTCGTCGGCCTCGTCGGTCCGCCCGTCCTTGATCGCGGTGCGCGCCACGTCGTCGTTCGTCTCCGCCTGGTCGAGGTGGCCCGAGAGATGCGCGTTCGACCCGATCTCGCCGCCCGCCGTGTGGAGGTTCGAGTCGGATTGGTCGAGCGCGGAGAGCGCGCTCTTCGCGTCCGGCGTGCTCGATCCGAGGAGCGCGTAGAGCGCGCCCTGCTCGGCGTAGATCGCGTCGTCGATCTGCTTCCCCGCCTTGAACAGGTCGGTGCCGCTCGGCGCGGCGCGCGCCGCACCTCCGAGGGCGAACGCAAGGAGCGCACAGAGCCCGGTCAGCGCGAGGCCAGCTCTCACCGGGCGATCGTACGACGCCCGGGCCCGGCGTTTCAATGGGCCGAACCGGGTTCCGGCGAGGTCCTGCCGGCGTTCTCTACAGTCAAGACGTGATCAGGGAGCTCGTGGACGCGCGCGGCGGCGAGAGCCTCGACCTCTGGGCGCGCACGATCAATCCGCAGTTCGCGCGCGTGCTGCGCACGATCGGGTTCGACCGCACCTGGGTCCGCGCCGAGGGCGCCTACCTCTTCGACGACGAGGGCAACCGGTTCCTCGACCTCCTCGGCGGCTTCGGGATGTTCAACGTCGGGCGCTCGAACCCGCGCATCCGGGCCGCGCTCGTCGAGGCGCTCGAGCTCGACCTGCCGGGCTCGGTGCAGCTCGGCGCCTCGCCGCTGCCGCCGCTGCTCGCCGAGGAGCTCCTGCGGCGGACGCCGCCGCGCCTCGAACGCGTGCTCTTCACGAGCACCGGGACCGAGGCGGTCGAGGCGGCGCTCAAGCTCGGCCGCGCGGCGACGCGCCGGCCGCGCGTCCTCTCGGCCGCACACGGCTTCCACGGGCTGACGCTCGGCTCGCTCTCGGCGAACGGCAACCCGGAGTTCACCGCGCGCTTCGGTCCGCTCCTGCCCGGCTTCGACCAGGTTCCCTTCGGCGACCTCGACGCGCTCGAGGCGGAGCTCCGGCACGAGGACGTCGCGCTCTATCTCGTCGAGCCCGTGCAGGGGAAGGGCGTGAACCTGCCGCCGGCCGGCTACCTCGAAGGCGCGCAGGAGCTCTGCCGGCGCTACGGCACGCTCTTCTGCGTCGACGAGGTGCAGACGGGTTTCGGGCGCACGGGCAAGCTCTTCGCGTTCGAGCACTGGGGGCTCGAGCCGGACCTCGTACCGGTGTCGAAGTCGCTGTCGGGCGGCTACGTGCCCGTCGGCGCGCTCCTGATGTCGAAGTGGGTGCACGAGCGCGTCTTCGACTCGATGGAGAACGCGTTCAGCCACGGCTCGACGTTCGCGCCGAACGAGCTCGCGATGGCGGCCGGCCTCGCGACGCTGCGCGAGCTCGACGAGCAGGATCTCGTCGCGCGCTCGGCGCGGCTCGGCGAGCGCCTGCTCGAGCTGACGACGCCGCTCGTCGAGCAGTTCGAGGTCGTGCGTGACGTGCGCGGGCTCGGACTGATGTGGGCGATCGAATTCGGCGAGCCGTCGAAGCGCCGCCGCACCTATCGCCTCGTCGAGCGGTTGCAGCACGGGCTCTTCGCGCAGCTCGTCGTCCTTCCGCTCTTCGCGGAGCACCGCATCCTGAGCCAGGTCGCAGGTCACGGCATCTCGGTGATCAAGGCGCTGCCGCCGCTCTCGGTCTCGGACGAGGACCTCGTGTGGGCGGCGGACGGGCTCGAGTCGTCGATCGCGAAGGCGCAACGGCTGCCGCGCGCGATGGCGGGCTTCGCGCTGACGGCGGCAGGAATCCGCTAGCGGATGTACCTCCCCTTCGGAGCCGCGCTCGCCGCGCTCGCGGCCGGCGCGGCCGGGATCGTCCTCGTCTACGTGCTGCTCTCGGGCGAGCCCGGGCCGACGAGCACGGCGGGCACGACGGCGCCCAGCTCGGTCGCCGTCCAGCCGTCGTCGCCGGTGCTCCCGGGCGGGCGGATCGCAACGCCGGACGAGCCCGGCTTCCCGTCGCCGCCGCCGGGCGCGCTCGTGCTCTCGCGGGAAGCGGGCGACCACGCCCTCGCGATCGCCCTCCGGTCCGGGCTCGTCCGCGTGTCGGTGCTGAGCCCGTACGGCGGCGGGCAGCGCGGCATGAAGGTCTCGCTCCGGCTCGCGAACGGCGACTCCGCCGGGACGAGCGTGTGCGGCGCCGGCTGCTACCAGGCGAAGGTGGACGGCGTGCCTTCCTCGCCGGTCACGGTGCTGCTCGACGGCACGGCGTATCGCTTCGCGTTCCCGAAGCTGCCGTTGGCCGACGGCACCGCGATCGTCGACAAGGCGGCGGCGACGTGGAACGCGCTTCGCTCGCTCGTCTGGCACGAGCGCCTCGCGAGCTCACCCACGAACGTGATCCACACGGTCTACACGGCGGTCGCCCCGAACGAGCTCGCCTACGACGTCGAGGGCCGGTCGGCGGCGGTGATCATCGGCGGGAAGCGCTGGGACCGGCCGACGCCGACCGCGGCCTGGGTGAGCTCCGTCCAGGATCCGCAGGTCCGCCAGCCGCAGCCGTTCTGGCAGCTCGTGAGCGACGCGCGGGTGCTCGGCACCGGGCGGCTCGACGGCCACGCGGTGTGGATCGTCTCGTTCTTCGACCCCGTCACGCCGGCCTGGTTCGAGGCGTGGATCGACCGGCGGAGCGACCGGACGCTCCAGCTCGAGATGATCGCCGCCTCGCACTTCATGCACGACGTCTACGGCCCGTTCGACTCGCCGATCGAGCTCGAGCCGCCGTCCGACCAATAGCTATGCTAGCGCGAGGTTGACATCGACCACGTCGAGGTCGGCCTGGACCAGCCGTCGGTCGTCAACTGCAGTCGGCGACGAGGTCATGCGCAAGGTCTGCTCGGCGGTCAGCTACGCGCTTGGTTGCTGACGCCGTCCCACTAGGATTCCCGCGGCAATGACGCTGCCCACCCTCGATCCGCAGATCCAGGCCGTCCTCGAAGAGCAGGCGGCCGCCGGCCTGCCGCCGGTGAACGAGCTGCCGCTCGACGAGGCCCGCGCGAATTACGAGAAGGACTGCCGGGAGCAGTGGGGCGCGCTCGACGAAGTGGCGGAGATCGAGGATGCCGACGCCGACGGCGTCCCGGTTCGGATCTACCGTCCGTCGGCGGACGAGGAGAGGAGCATGGCGCTCGTCTACTTCCACGGCGGCGGCTGGGTGATCGGCAGCATCGACACCCACGACGGGCCCTGCCGCGCGCTCGCGAAGCGCACCGGCGTCGTCGTCGTGTCGGTCGGCTACCGGCTCGCGCCGGAGCACAAGTTCCCTGCGGGGCTCGACGATGCCTGGACGGCGACGCAGTGGGTCTACAACCACTCCGCCGACCTGAAGCTCGACTCAGAGCGGATCGGCGTCGCGGGTGACAGCGCCGGCGGGACCCTCGCTGCCGTCGTCGCCCGCCGCGGGCGCGACTTCGGCGTCCCGCTCGCGTTGCAGCTCCTCCTCTACCCGGCCACCGATTCGGTCTGCAACACGGAGTCGTTCTCGGTGTTCTCCGAGGGCTACGGGCTCACGCGCGACACGATGCGCTGGTACTGGCAGCAGTACCTCGGGGACGCGGACGGCGCGAATCCGGATGCGTCGCCGTTGCAGACGAAGGAGCTGCATGGCCTCCCGCGCGCGATCGTCGTCACCGCCGAGGCCGACATCCTCCGCGACGAGGCCGAGGGGTACGCGCAGCGGCTCTTCCTCTCGACGGTCGAGACCGAGGGCTATCGCTACGACGGCATGATCCACGGCTTCATGCGCATGGCCGGCAAGGTCAAGCGTTCGAACGAGGCCTACGACGAGCTCGCCGAGTCGATCAGGGCGATGCTCGCGAAGGCGTCCCGCTAGCGCTTCTTGCGCTTGCGCTGCCCGCCGCCGCCGGCCGCGCGAGGCTGCCCGTACTGCCGCTCGAGGAGCCGCCGCTGCTGGCGGTTCAGCGCCTCCGCCTCGCCGCCCGACTGCTCGCGTGTCACCTCCATGTACTCCGTGTAGGCGCGCCGCTCGGCCGGGTTCAGCTGGTGGATCACCTGCTGGGCCTTCATCGGATCCTTGGCCGCCCCCGCCCGCTCGAGCTTGCGCATCACGCTCATCAGCTCGGGGTTCTGGCGCTCGAGCGCCGCGGTGGAGAGCTTCTGGAAGAGCCGGCGCAGGAGCGGAACCTTCGCGAGCGTCGTGATCACGGGGCGGAGGAGCCGGCCGCCGCGGAACCGCCCGAGGAAGACGAGCAGGCCGAAGAGGACGAGCAGCCCGCCGAGGATGAAGACGGGGATCAGGTAGTAGGCCACGCGCCCTCGATCGTACCGGGGAGCCCCGGCCGCGAGGTGTGGATGCGCTCAGGAGGACGAGATGGTGACGTGCTCGCAGCCGATGAGCTTGTCGCCCTTGTCGGCCGTGACCGTGTCCGTGCCGGCGCCGCAGTTGATCGTGTCGACGTGGCCGTTCTTCGCGTTGATCGTGTCGTTCCCGGCGCCGGCGTCGATGTAGCTCGCGACCTTGGAGCTCGCGACGAGATGGTCGCTGCCGTTCGTGCCGAAGTCGGGCTGGTAGTCCTTCGGGACGACGACGCTGCCGTTGCTCCCGAGGCTGTACTTGAAGCCGCCGGAGGTCTGCGTCGGCGGAGGCCCTTGGTAGCCCGTCGGCGTCACGAAGCCGCTCGGGGGCGTGAAGTCGGCGGGCGGCGTCCAGCTCGGCAGCTGGCTCGGTGTCTTGTCGCCGCCGGGAGCGACGACGTACCCGCCGCTCAGGAGCGGGATCGCATCGGAGGGCGGCGTGAAGCTCGTCGAGGACGAGCCCGTCATCGGCGGGTAGTACGTCCCGCCGCCTGCGAGCGGCACCTTGGGCTGGTCGCCCGTGCCGGAGCCGGAGCCGGACGGCGGCACGTAGAGGCCGCCGTCTCCGAGCTTGATCGCGCCCTGGGGCACCGAGCCGCCGCTCCCGGCGGGGATGTAGAGCCCGCCGCCGCTCGTCTGCACGGCGGGAACCCCGCCGGTGGCGCTCGAGGCGTTCGTGAAGAAGTTCGCGTCCTTGAGCGCGGGCGGCGTCATCGCGGAAGTGGGCGGGATCGGCGGCTGCCCGAGCGAGCCGTTCGACGGCTGGCCGCCGCCTGACGGCTGCCCGTTACCCGAGGGCTGCGGCGGCTGGCTCTGGCCACCGGTCGGCGGAGGAACGCTCTGCTGCCCGCCGCTCGGAGCCGCGCCACCCTGCGACCCGGTCGGCTGACCGCCCGGGGGCGGCGAGCCGGTCTGGCCGCCCGGCGGTGGTGTGCCCGCCGCTCCTGACGGAGGTGCCGTGGGTGTCGGGTCGGCGGCGACCGCCATGCCGGCGAGCCCTGCCGTCAGCAGGGCTGCTGCGCCGACTGTCGCGAGCAGGCGCCCGTATTGCCTCGGTGAGCCGCAGGTGCCGATGGCGGAAGGATCGGCCGGTTCCGGCCGGGCTTGAATCCCCGAACGGGGGAGGCTGAGCTAGGAGCCGACGACCTTGACGAGCCAGCGGCGGTCGCGCTCGCGGTCGAGCTCCATGAAGAGCACGCGCTGCCACTGGCCGAGCTGGAGCTCGCCGTCTGCGACGGGAATCGATTCGCCGGCGGAGCCGAGGAGCATCGACATGCAGTGCGAGTGGCCGTTGCCGAACTCCATGTCCTCCTCGCAGATGTTCTCGGTGCGGCGGTCCCAGTCGTCGTGGGCGTAGTAGGTGTCGTGCGGGATCAAGCGCCGGAGCAGGCGGGCGAAGTCCTCGAACATCCCCGACTCGAATTCGTTCACGCGGACACAGCACGTGGTGTGCGGCGAGTAGACGCAGCAGATCCCGTCGACGACGCCCGACTCGGCGACGATCTCGCGCACCTCGTCCGTGATGTCCGTGACGTGGAGGCCTCCGCGGGTCCTGAAGTGCCGCTCCTGCTGGAAGACCTTCATTGGCGCGAGATTCTAGCCCGGGCGAGGCCTTTCTCAAAGCGGTACCGTGCGCGCGGCCGGGCCCGTAGCTCAGCGGTCAGAGCAGCGGACTCATAATCCGTCGGTCCCAGGTTCGAATCCTGGCGGGCCCTTCAGGAAGACGCAGCAAGTGGGCCGGTTTCGCTTCCGGCGAGCCCTTGCGGGAAACCCGAACAGGTCCTGCCGCGACGCCTATTCGACCGTGATCACGTCGCACTTCGCCTGCTCCTTGACCGCGGCGTCGACGTCTTCGCCGAGCAGGCGCTCGAGCAGGTTGTGGTGGTGGAGGCCGACGACGATCGACCTCGCGTCGTTGTCGCGAGCCGTGTCGACGATCGTGCGCGCCGGATCGCCGACCGCCCAGACGAAGTCGGCAGGCACGCCGGCAGCCTCCGCCCGGGCCATCGCCTCGTCGGTCAGCGACTTGAGCGGCGTCGGCTCGACGAGGGGGTCCGGCGCCGGCGGAGCGGCGACGGCCGGCGGCACGAAGTTGACGCTCGGCGGAGCGTAAGGGTCGAGCGGCATCGCCTCGACGGCGACGATCAACAAACGCCCGTGCGCGGTCTTCGCCTCGTCGATGGCGCGCGCGAGCGCACGTTGCGAGTGCTCGTGCCCGTCATAGCCGACGACGATCGTGTCCGTCACGTGCGCTCCCTACCCGACGACGTTCGCGTCGGAGACGTGAATCGCGATCAGGAACTCGAAGACGGCGGCGGCGAGCCACACGATCCCGAGCAGCGTGAGCCCCTCGCGGCAGAGCCGGGCATAGAGCTGCTCGCGGCGGTTGATCGGCCCGCGCGGGCCCCAGGTGCGGGTCAGGAGCCGCTGCACGAGGCGCTCGTTCGCCTGCCGCCAGTTCGTGAGCTGCACGAGCGCAGCGAGCGAGAGCACGACGGTCAGCACGATCCGCAGCCATTCGCGCGCCTCGTGGGGGAAGACCTTCTCCGCCCTGCTCACGACGAGGACGATCGCGATCACCGACGTGACGAGGAGCGCGAACACCGTTCTGCCGTAGAAGCCGGTCGTCCGGAGCGGCGGCGGGGGCGGCGGCAGTTCGGGCCGGGCCGGAGCCGGCGCGTCCGCGCGCTTCTCGAGCTCGCGGGAGATGCCGAGGCCGACGGCGCGGACGAGCCGCCCGGCCTTCGCAGCCGGATGCTGCGACTTTGCCATCAGGGCAGCCTAGCGCCGATAATTGACGCCATGGCGAAAACGAATCCCTACAAGCTCGGCGACCGGGTGCTTGCCTCGCGCGCGCAGGACGGCGCGAACCACGAGGAGGCGACGGTCGTCGACGTGTACAGCCTGCTGATGTCGGGCGACGAGATCCCGATGGTCGTCGTCGAGTTCTCGGACGAGAAGCGCGCCTGGCTGAAAGTGGAAGGACCGGACGTGATGCAGAAACCCGAGGAAGCGGACGACGACGCCGAGGAGGCGGAGCCCGGCGAGGCGGAAGACGACGGGTAGCATTCGAGCGATGCACGAGATCGGGACGATGCGCGTGAAGAGCGGCCTCGCCGAGATGCTGAAGGGCGGCGTGATCATGGACGTGGTCAACGCCGAGCAGGCGAAGATCGCCGAGGAGGCGGGTGCGGTGGCGGTGATGGCGCTCGAGCGCGTCCCCGCCGACATCCGCGTGCAGGGCGGCGTCGCCCGGATGTCCGATCCCGCGATGATCAAGCAGATCCAGGAGGCGGTGTCGATCCCGGTGATGGCGAAGTGCCGCATCGGACACTTCGCCGAAGCGCAGATCCTCCAGGCGCTCGAGATCGACTACATCGACGAGTCCGAGGTGCTGACACCGGCCGACCTCGAGCATCACGTGGACAAGTGGGACTTCACGGTTCCGTTCGTCTGCGGCGCGACGAATCTCGGCGAGGCTCTCCGCCGGATCGCCGAGGGCGCGGCGATGATCCGCACGAAGGGCGAGGCCGGCACGGGCGACATCGTCAACGCGGTGACGCACATGCGCGCCGTCTTCGGCAGCATCCGCCGCCTCGGCTCGCTCCGCACCGAGGAGCTCTTTGCCGAGGCGAAGGAGCTCCGCGCGCCGGTCGAGCTCGTGCAGTGGGTCGCAGGTCACGGCAAGCTGCCCGTCGTCACGTTCACGGCCGGCGGCATCGCGACACCGGCCGACGCCGCGCTCTGCATGCAGCTCGGCGCCGACGGCGTCTTCGTCGGCTCGGGGATCTTCAAGTCGGGCGATCCGGAGAAGCGCGCCCGTGCGATCGTCGAGGCGACCACGCACTACCTGGACGCCGACGTGCTCGCCCGCGTCTCCGCCGGCCTCGGCGAGCCGATGGTCGGGATCTCGACGCAGACGCTCGACCCGTCGCAGCTGCTCGAAACGCGCGGCTGGTAGCTCGGGCGCGGCGTTCCGCGCGCAGCTAGATCAGGCCGGACTTGGCGAGCCGCGCGATCTCCTCGAGACTCAGCGTCGCCAGATCGGGAAGCGGCTGCTCGGCGGGCCACGGCGCCGCCTCGGACTGCCACGGCGCGGGTGCGGGCTCGGGTGCAGGCTCCGGTGCCGCCGCGATGGGCGCGACGGGCGCGAGGGGCGGGGGGACCTCGACGAGCGCGGCCGGTGCGGGCTCGTACACGGGCTCGGGCTCGGTCTGCGGCGCCGGCTCCGGCTCGAACCGCGGAACCTCGACGAGCGGTGCAGGCTCGGGCCAGGGCTCGGGCTCGTAGACCTCGGCGACGGGAGCTTCGACGAACGGTGCCGGCTCGGGCTCCGAATACGGTTCCGAATACTCGATGCGCTCGGCGAACTCGACCCGAGGCGCGACCGCCGGCGCCGGTGCGTAGCGGACTTCGGCGTTCGAGCCGGCGAGGAGCGTCGCCGTGTTCTGCTCGAGCTGGAGCTGGCAGAGCGAGCTCTGGGCCTGAAGCCGGTAGCCGAATGCGCGCGCGTCGCCGATCACGTAGCCGGCAAGCGCTCCGATGAGCAGGCCGACGAGCGTGGTTCCGAATCCGAACTGAGACGGGATCGGCCAAGCGGCGCCGAGCGAGGTGAGGGGCACGGCGCCGAGGCAGCCTCCGATCACCGCGCCGATGGCGGCGCTCGTGATTCCCATCGAGTCCGCCTTCCGGTTCAGGCGCTCCGCGTGCTGGAGGATCACCCGCGGTTCGTAGGTCGGCGTGCTCACACCTCACTCATCGGCCGGAGGCCGACGGCACTTGAGGGCTAGTGGCCCGATTTAACGTAAGCCGCCGCGCTCGTGATGCGCACGGAAGAAATTCTCGCTGCCCGCGGTCGCCATCGCGGCCGAAGCGCTCACCTCGAGGCAGAGCGCCGCGGCGGCGACGATCTGCGCAAGACGGTAGACCTTGCCGGAGCCGGCACAGCCGATCGACGCGAGCCAGTCCCGCGCCGAGGGGAGGGTCGTGCCGCCCCCGACGGTTCCGACCTCCAGGCCGGGGAAGCGGATCGTCGCGTGCAGCCCGCCGTCGACCCGGCGGGCCGTGCCGTGCGCCATCGACGAGGTGCCGACCATGCCGAGGTCCTGCCCCGTCGCCGCGAAAACCGCTGCAATTGCCGAGGCGGGCGTGAACGCGACGGACTGCATCCCGGAGGCGACGCCGCCGTGGGTTCCCGCCCAGGAGAAGAGCTCGAGCTTCTCCGCCGTCGTGCGCAGGACGCGGCGGATCTGCTCGTCCGAGACGAACGCCTCCGCGAGAACCGTCTTGCCGTGCCCCGAATGGAAGTACTCGTACGACGGCTTCTTGTCGCCGCCCATGTTCGCCTCGAGCAGCACGTCCTCCGGCCTCACCGGCGCGCGCTCCATCACGTAGCCCATGTTCAGCGCGTAGGCGTTGCGGGTCATCATGTTGGGCCCGACGGCGTCGCCCGTCGTCCACGCCCAGAGCACGTGGCACATCGGCCCGACGACGTGCGTCTTCATCTCCCGCAGCACGGCGCGCTTCGAGAGCGTCGGATCGTCGCTGCCGGCGAGCCAGGCGCGCATCGCCGGCAGCTCGCTCTCGAGCCACCGCGCGAGCGCGATCGCCTGAGCCGCGTCCGCGCAGACGAAGCACGACGCGCGCGTGATCCGGTCGGCGAGCACGTAGGTCTTGACGACGCCGGCCGCCGTCGCCCCGCGCGTCATCGAGAGCGTCAGGCTCCCCTCCGTGTGTGCGAGGGGAACGAGCACGTCCTCTTCGCCGCGGCTCCGTTCGACGACTGCGCCCTCGTCCGAGAGCTCGTAGGAGCCGAGCTCGACCCGCACCGGGCAGAGCGAGACCGGGATCACCGCCACGCCCGTGACGGCCTCGGCGGCGCCGGCGAACGGCGCGAGGTCGATCGACGTGACGAGGCCGTCGACGCCTGCCAGTTGCTGCCGCGCACGGATCGAGGCGGGATCGTTCTTCCGGGGCCACCGCATGGTCGATACGTTCGCAGAACGGCCGCGGCGGCGATGGGCGGGCCGCCGGTCGCCAGCGCCCGGGCCTCCCTTGCGTGCAGGGAAGCCCGCGGTTATCGTTGCGGCGCTCCGTCGGTCGACGGGCTTCGTAGTCATCCAGTAAGGAGTCACGTAGTTGGCAGAAGGCACCGTCAAGTGGTTTTCGAACGAGAAGGGCTATGGCTTCATCGAGCGCGAGGGTGGCGACGACGTGTTCGTCCACTTCTCCGCGATCACGATGGACGGCTACAAGTCGTTGACCGAGGGTCAGCGCGTGTCGTTCGAGGTCGTGCAGGGCGACAAGGGCCTGCAGGCTGCGAACGTTCAAGCGGCCTAGCTTTCTTTCGGAACCAGGAAACGTCGAGGGGCTCCGAAAGGGGCCCTTCGTCTTGAGAGGATGTGACGAAGTGGCGATCACGAGAGAAGAGGTCTTGCACGTCGCCAGACTGGCTCGCCTCGAGCTGACCGACGAGGAGGTCGCGCGCTTTCAGGAGCAGCTCGCGGCGATCCTCGAGGCCGTCTCGAAGGTCTCCGAGCTCGACCTCACCGGCGTGCCGCCGACCGCTCACCCGCTCGAGATCGCGAACGCCTGGCGCGAGGACGAGCCGCGGCCGTGCCTCTCGCTCGACGAGGCCTTTGCGAACGCCCCCGACCGCGACGGCGACTTCTTCCGTTCGCCTCCCGCATGAGCATCGACACGCTGAGACTGACCGCCGAACAGGCGAAGGGGATGCTCGACCGCGGTGAGGTCTCGGGCGCCGAGCTCTTCGCCGCCTACCGCGCCGCGATCGAGGAGCGGAACGGCGAGCTGAACGCGTACCTCACGGTCACCGACGACCCGGGCGGCGACGGGATCCCGATCGCGATCAAGGACGTGATCTCGACGAAGGGCGTCCGCACGACGGCCGGCTCGAAGATCCTCGAGAACTACGTGCCGGTGTTCGACTCGACCGTCGCCGCGAGGTGCAAGGCGCACGGCCTGCGCCTCCTCGGCAAGACGAACACCGACGAGTTCGCGATGGGCTCGTCGACCGAGAACTCGGCCTACGGCCCGTCGCGCAATCCGTGGGATCCCTCGCGCGTTCCCGGCGGCTCCGGCGGCGGCTCGGCGGCGGCGGTGGCGTCCGGGATGGCGCCGTGGGCGCTCGGCTCCGACACGGGCGGCTCGATCAAGCAGCCGGCGGCGCTGTGCGGCAACGTCGGCCTGCGCCCCACTTACGGCACCGTCTCGCGCTACGGCGTCGTCGCATTCGCCTCGAGCCTCGACCAGGTCGGGCCGGTCGCGAAGACGGTCCGGGACTGCGCCTTCCTGTACTCGGTGATCAGCGGCCGCGACGAGAACGACTCGACGACCGTCGACGTGCCGCCCGTCGTGCTCCCGGACGGCGACGACCTGAAGGGCCTGCGCATCGGCGTGCCGCGCCAGCTGAACGACGTCGAGGGGATCGAGCCGGGCGTGAGGGACGCGGTCGCGGCGGCGATCGCGCAGGCCGAGTCGCTCGGAGCGTCCGTCGACACGTGCGAGCTGCCGCTCTCGGTCGACTACGGCCTCGCCTGCTACTACCTGATCGCGCCCGCCGAGGCTTCGGCGAACCTCGCGCGCTACGACGGCGTCCGCTACGGGCTCCGCTCCGAGGGGAAGACGTTCAACGAGATGGTGATGGCGACGCGGCACGACGGCTTCGGCGACGAGGTCAAGCGGCGGATCATGGTCGGCACGTACGCGCTCTCGTCCGGCTACTACGACGCGTACTACGCGACCGCGCAGAAGGTGCGGACGGTGATCAAGCGCGAGCACGAAGCGCTCTTCGAGCGCTTCGACCTGCTCGTCTCGGCGACGAGCCCGACGGTCGCGTTCCCGATCGGCGAGAAGGCCGCCGACCCGCTCGCCATGTACCTGTCGGACGTGCTGACGATCCCGTCGAACATGGCGGGGCTGCCCGGGCTGAACATCCCGTGCGGTCTTTCGGACGGCCTGCCGGTCGGCCTCCAGCTCGTCGGGCCGCAGTTCGGCGAGAACACGATCTTCCGCGCCGCCCACGCGCTCGAGCAGGCGATCGGCTTCGACTACGTGCCTGCGAGGCTGCGGTGAAGCGGTTCTCCGATCCCGGCGCGGAGTTCGTCGTCGCGGTCGAGCGCATCTTCGGCGAGCGGCCGCGCGTGCTCGACGGCTCGCGCGCCGTCCTGCTCGGCGAGCTCAAGCTCCAGCTCGAGGCGGGCGAGCGCGAGCTGTGGCTGATCGAGCGCCGCGGCGCGCTCGAGCACCGGCTCGGGTACGTGCCGGTGGCCGGCTCGATCGACGACGCGCTGCGGAACGCAAAGGAGCGGCTCGATGTCTGAGTGGGAGCCCGTGATCGGCCTCGAGATCCACGTCCAGCTGAAGACGGAGACGAAGATGTTCTGCCGCTGCCGGAACGGCTTCGGCGGCGAGCCGAACGCGCAGACGTGCCCGGTCTGTCTCGCGTTCCCGGGCGCGCTGCCGGTGCCGAACCGCCGGGCGATCGAGGACACGATCAAGCTCGGCCTCGCGCTCGGCTCCGAGATCGCCGAGCGGGCGGTCTTCCACCGCAAGAACTACTTCTACCCCGACAACCCGAAGGCGTACCAGATCTCCCAGTACGACGAGCCGCTCTGCGTCGGCGGGAGCGTCGACGTGCCGACCGAGGACGGCGACGTCCGGATCGGGATCGTGCGCGCCCACCTCGAGGAGGACGCGGCGAAGAACGTCCACGTCGCGGCGTCGGGGCGGATCCACGGCGCGACCGCGACGCTCGTCGACTTCAACCGCTGCGGCAGCCCGCTCGTCGAGATCGTCACGCAGCCCGACATCCATTCGGCGGACGTCGCCAAGCGCTTTCTCCAGCTGCTGCGCCAGACGATCGTCGAGCTCGGCATCTCCGACGCGGAGCTCGAGAAGGGAACGATGCGCTTCGACGTCAACGTCTCGGTGCGGCCCGCCGGCTCGGACGAGCTCCGCACGCGCACGGAGCTGAAGAACATGAACTCGTTCAACTTCGCCGTGAAGGGCATCGACCGCGAGGTGGCGCGGCAGATCGGGATCTACGAGGCGGGCGGCACGGTCGACCAGGAGACGCTGCACTTCGACCCGGCGAACGAGGACTCGCCGCCGCTTCGCTCGAAGGAGGAGGCGGACGACTACCGCTACTTCCCGGAACCCGACCTCGTGCCCGTGCATCCGCCCCCCGACGTCGTCGAGCGGCTGCGCGCGGAGATCGGCGAGCTGCCGTCGGAGCGGATCGGCCGGATCGCGCGGACCCTCTCGTTCTACGACGCCGACGTGCTCGTCACCGGCGGCCTCGACCGGCTCTGGTCGGCTCTGGTGGACGAGGGCGTCGACCCGAAGGAGGCAGCGAACGTGCTTGCGAATGACTTTGCAGCTACCGGCGGCGACCCGGCGCGGGTGAATGCCGCCGAGTTCGCCAAGCTGATCAAGGTGCGGCAAACGATCCCGCGTGAGGCCTTTGTGCGGGGTGTCGCGAGCACGACAACTGAGTCGTTCGCGGTGACCGACTTCACCCAGGAAACGGTTGTCGGCGACGTCTCGGCGCTCGACCCGGTGATCGACGAGATCATCGCCGCGAACGCGGGCCAGGTCGCGGCGTACCGAAGCGGCAAGGAGGGGCTGCTCGGCTTCTTCGTCGGCCAGGTGATGAAGGCGACCGGCGGCAAGGCCGACCCACGCGTCGTCAACGAGCGGCTCCGAGAGAAGCTCGGCTAGCCTCCGAGGAGCGATGCAGAAGCGCTACCTCTTCACGCCCGGCCCGACGCCGGTGCCGCCCGAGGTCCTGGCGGCGACGGCCGAGCCGATGGTGCACCACCGCGGCTCGGACTTCCGCGTCGTCTACGAGCGCTGCCTCGAGCGGCTGCAGGACGTCTTCCGCACGCGCGCGCAGGTGCTCCTCTTCGCCGCCTCCGGCACGGGCGCGATGGACTCCGCGGTCGCGAACCTGACGAGCGCCGGCGACAAGGTCGCCGTCGTCACTGCTGGCGCGTTCGGCGAGCGCTGGGCCGCGATCTGCGCGCGCTACGGGCTCGACGTGCAGCGGATCGCGTACGAGTGGGGCGAGGTCCCGATTCCCGACGAGGTCGGCGCCGCGGTTGCAGCTAGCGGCGCGCGCGTCGTCTTCTGCACGCATTCGGAGACGTCGACCGGCGTCGTCTCCGACGTCCAGGCGCTGAAGGCCGCTGTCGGCGACGCCGTGCTCGTCGTCGATGCGATCTCCTCGCTCGGCGCGGTACCGCTCGAGACGGATGCCTGGGGCATCGACGTCGTCCTCTCGGGATCGCAGAAGGCGCTGATGTGCCCGCCGGGGCTTGCGATGGCGAGCGTCGCCGACAGGCTCTGGGAGACGCTGCCCGAACCGCGCAGCTTCTACTTCGACTGGCGTGCGACGCGGAAGGCGCAGGAGCAGTTCGACGCCGCGTTCACTCCCGCCGTCTCGCTCATCCGCGGCCTCGACGTCGCGCTCGGGATGCTCGTTGACGCCGGGCTCGACGCCGCGTTCGAGCGCCACGTCCGCCTCGGCCGCGCCGCCCGTGCGGGGATCAAGGCGATGGGGCTCGAGCTCTTCTCGCCGGACGACGACACCGCAGCCGTCGTCACGGTCGCGCGCGTTCCCGACGGCGTCGACGGCACCGAGCTGCTTCGCCATCTTCGCGACCGGCACGGCGTCACGCTCGCGCCCGGTCAGGGCGAGCTCAAGGGAAAGATCTTCCGCATCGGCCACATCGGCTGGTTCGACGTGTTCGACATCGCGGCCGCGCTTGCGGCCGTCGAGCTGTCGCTCACCGAGCTCGGCGCCGACATCGAGCGCGGCGTCGCCGTCACGCGCGCGTTCGAGGCGTACGAGCAGAGTGCCCGAGTGGCCTGAATCCGTCGAGCGCGTCGCCTCCGTGCTGCGCCTCGGTGCAGTCAACGGAACGGTGCAGGAGTTCGTCGACGGGACGCCGACCGCCGAGGCCGCGGCGCGCGCCGTCGGCTGCCGGCTCGAGCAGATCGTCAAGACCCTCGTCTTCGTGTGCGACGGCGAGTACGTCCTCGCGCTCGTTCCCGGCGACCGGCGCGCCGACCAGCGGAAGGTCGCCGACGAGGTCGGCGCACGCGATGCGCGTGTCGCGCGCGCCGAGGAGGTGGTCGAGGCGACCGGCTTCGAGCCCGGTGCGGTCGCACCCTTTCCACGCCGCGACGCGGCCGCGGTGCTGATCGAGCGGACGCTCCTCCAGCACAAGGAGGTCTGGATCGGGGCGGGCTCGCCGTCGCACATGGCGATGCTCGCCCCGTCCGATCTCCAACGCCTCTCCGGCGCCCGAACGGCCGACCTGACGAGCCCCCGGTAGCATTTCCGAAGCGATGGAGGCGACCGCGAAGATCTGGATGAACGGCGAGCTCGTCGACTGGGACGACGCGCGCATCCACGTCGGCGCGCACGGCCTCCACTACGGCACCGGCGTCTTCGAGGGCATCCGCTGCTACGACACGCCGAAGGGGCCGGCCGTCTTCCGGCTCACGGACCACATGCAGCGCCTGCACGACTCGGCGCGGCTGATCAACATGGAGCTCCCGTTCTCGGTTGACGACCTGCGCGCGGCGACGCACGACCTGCTCGTCGCCTGCGGGCTGCGTGAGTGCTACATCAGGCCGATCGCGTTCTACGGCTTCGGCGAGCTCGGCGTCTCGGCACGCGGCAATCCGATCGAGACCGTGATCATGGCGTGGCCCTGGGGCACGTACCTGGGCGAGGAGGCGCTTCGCTCGGGAATCCGAACGAAGATCTCGAGCTGGCAGCGCGTCCCGCCGAACGTGATCCCGCACGCGTCGAAGGCGACCGGCGTCTACCTCAACTCGATGCTCGCCGTCAACGAGGCGCAGCGGGCCGGCTACGACGAGGCGATCATGTTGACGCCCGAAGGCACCGTCGCCGACGGACCCGGCGAGACGATCTTCGCCGTACGCAACGGCGCGCTCTCGACACCCGGGCTCGACACGGGGATCCTCCACGGAATCACGCGCGACTCGGTGATCGCGATCGCGAAGAGCCTCGGCTACGCCGTGCACGAGCGAACGCTCATCCGCTCCGATCTCTATCTCGCGGACGAGGTCTTCATGTGCGGCACCGCGGCGGAGGTCACGCCGGTTCGCTCGGTCGACGACCAGGAGATCGGCGTCGGCGACGTCACGCGCGAGCTCCAGCGGGTGTATCTCGACACCGTGCGCGGCGCGACGGATCGCTTTGCGGAGTGGCGCGAGCTCGTGCCCGCCGCGGCCTCCCGCGCGGCGTGAGCATCCAAACACGCGTTATCCAGCTCTCGTCGCCGTGGCTCGACGACCGCGACGAGGAGCTCGTGCTCGAAGTGATGCGGAGCGGGCGCCTTTCGCTCGGCCCGACCGGGCCGCGCTTCGAGGAGCTGCTCGCCGAGGCTGTCGGCGCGCCGTACTGCGCGGCCGTCTCGTCGGGGACGGCCGGCCTCCACCTGTGCATGCGACTCGCGGGCGTGCAGGCGGGCGACGAGGTGATCACGTCGCCGTACTCGTTCGTCGCCTCGGCGAACGTCGCGATCTACGAGGGCGCGACGCCGGTGTTCGCCGACATCGACCCGGCGACGCTGAACCTCGACCCGGCCGCGGTCGAGGCGGCGATCACGCCGCGCACGCGCGCCGTCGTCGCCGTCGACATCTTCGGCTTCCCGTGCGAGCTCGACGAGCTGCGCGCGATCTGCGACCGCCATGGGCTCGCGTTCGTCGAGGACTCGTGCGAGGCGCTCGGTGCGCGCTACAAGGGAAAGCCGCTCGGCTCCCACGGTCATCCGGCGACCTTCGCCTTCTATCCGAACAAGCAGATCACGACCGGCGAAGGCGGGGCTGTGACGACCGGCTCGGCCGAGGAGTACGAGCTGCTCGTCTCGCTGCGAAACCAGGGACGGCTCGAGACCTCGAGCTGGCTCCAGCACGGGCGGCTCGGTTACAACTACCGCCTCGACGACATCTCGGCCGCGCTCGGCATCGGCCAGCTCGAAAAGCTCGACCGGATCCTCGCCGGGCGGCGCGAGGTGGCGGCCCGCTACGCCGAGCTCCTCGCCGGGCTCGACCTCGAAACGCCGCTCGCCGACGACGCCGACCACGAGCGCTCGTGGTTCGTCTACGTCGTGAAGCTCGCCCGCGGGATCGACCGCGACGCGGTCATCCACCGGATGGGCGAGCAGGGAATCGCCTGCGCCCCGTACGTGCCCTCGATCCACCTCCAGTCCTACATGCGCGAGCGGTACGGCTTCGCCGAAGGGCTCTGCCCGGTGAGCGAGGACGCGAGCGCACGCACGATGGCGATCCCCTTCCACGGCCGCCTCGCGCGCGAGGACCAGGAACGGGTCGCCGAAGCGTTACGCTCCGTTTTGCAGTGAGCAGCGACGCTCCGCGGATGATCTTCTTGGGCTTCGGCAAGTACGTGCGGGCCGACAAGATCTACGCGCTCGAGCCGCTCGCGGAGGGCCAGCGCGGCAGCGGCGCCCGCACGCGCGTGTGGGTCGAGGGAGTGGCGGGGCCGATCGTCGCGTCGCGCACCGAGCGGGCGATCATCGCCGCGATGGGAGGCACGCCCGGCGCCGAGACCGCCCGCATCGTCGACGAGGCGCTCGACCTCGCCCAGCGCGTCGCCGACGCGGCGGAGCAGGGGCGCTTCGACGTCGTCGACCTCGGCCGTCGTGCGCGCCGGCTGCTCGCCTCGACGGCACAAGCGGAGCCCGAGGGCCTCTTCTGATCGTCGCCGGTTGAACTTCGGCCGGAACGTGCACGAGGTCGCGCCGGAGCTCGTCGGTGTGGAGCTCTACGTCGACGGCGTCGGCGGCCGCATCGTCGAGGTCGAGGCCTACGACCACGAAGATCCGGCCGCGCACAGCTACCGCGGCCGCACCGAGCGCAACGCGTCGATGTTCGGACCGCCGGGACACGCGTACGTCTATCGCTCCTACGGCGTCCACTGGTGCCTCAACTTCGTCTGCGGGCCGGAAGGCGTCGCGAGCGCGGTCCTGATCCGTGCGCTCGAACCGCTCGCCGGCGTCGAGACGATGAGGAAGCGACGAGGGCTCGACTCGCTGCGGCTCCTCTGCTCGGGGCCCGGGCGGCTCTGCCAGGCGCTCGCCGTCACGCGCGACCACGACGGCCTGTCGCTCGCTGCGCCGCCCTTCGAGCTACGGCCGCGGGAAGGCGCGGTCGACGTCGTCGCCGGCCCGCGGATCGGGCTCACGAAGGCCGTCGAGCGGCCGTGGCGCTACGGGCTCGCGGGCTCGGGCTTCTTGAGCCGGCCGTTCCCGCGCGCGACGTAGAGCGCCACGCGCTGATAGGCGGAGAGCGTCCCGTCCGCCGGCGCCTGCCGGAGCACGACGCCGAGGGGGACTCCCGGCTTGGCGGTCGTCCAGATGACCTTCGCGAGGAGCGGCTGCTCGAGCAGGCGGGCCTTCGCCTTCGCAAGGACGAGGCCGCGGACGTTCGGCACGAAGACCTCGTTCTTCTTGCAGTTCGCCGTCGGGAGCGTGATCGTCGAGAAGAGCTGAACCGGATCGGTGTAACGGCAGTTGCCGTTGTCCTCCTCGAGCCTGCCGCTCCGGTAGGTCACCGTCACGGGCACCGAGTACGGGATGGACGCGGCCGGGAACTGCGTCGGCGTGTCGTGTTCGTACACGAGCGCCTTCTCCATGAACGCCTTCCAGATCAGCGCCGGATAGGTTCCGCCGACGACCGGTGCGCCGTGAAACTCGGTGAGCATCGGCACGAGCTTGTTCGGATAGCCGACCCAGACCGCGGTGACGAGATCCGGCGTGTAGCCGACGAACCAGGCGTCGCCGTAGTTCGACGTCGTCCCCGTCTTGCCGGCGACCGACCAGCCGCCGGGAAGCTGCGCCGCGGTACCGGTGCCCGACTGGATGACGCCCTCGAGCATCTGGTCCTCGATCGCCGTCAGGTTCGGATCGAGCACCTGCTTCGGTGTTGCGAAGTTCGGCTTGCACGTGCCCGTGCCGACGGCGATGCAGTTGACGACGTGGGGCTCGTTGCCGTTCAGCGAGTCGTCGAGGCGGTAGCCACCGTCGGCGAGCGTCGCATACGCGCGTGCCATCTCGAGCGGCGTCGCCGGCTCGGCGCCGAGGCCGATCGAGAAGTACGGCTGGAGCGGCGTCGTGATGCCCATCGCCTTCGCGATGTTCGCGACGGCTGCGGGGCCGACGAGGCTCGTCAGCTGCGCGAACACGGAGTTGTCGGACTGAGCGGTCGCCGTTGAGAGGTCGATCGGGCCGAGGTAGTCGTCCTCGAAGTTCGTCACGTCCCAGAGCTTGTTGCCGATGAAGATCGAGATCGGCTTCGAGACGACCGTCGTCGACGGCGCGATCCCGGCCTTGAGCGCGGCGGCGAGGACGAAGGCCTTGAACGCCGATCCGGGCTGCCGCTCTCCCTGCGTCGCGAGGTTGAACTGGCTCTGGTGGTAGTTGCGCCCGCCGACCATCGCGAGCACCGCCCCCGTGTGCGGGTCGATGGCGACGAGCGCGGCCGTCGGCCCGATCGAGGGCGGCAGCTCCTTCGCGATCGCCTCCCGCGCGAGCTTCTGCATTCCCATGTCGATCGTCGTCGTCACGTGGAGGTCGCCGCCGTACACGCCGCGCGTGCCGTAGTGCTGGACGAGCTGGTCGGTGACGTAGTTCGCGAAGTACGGCGCGGCGGCGCTCTGATCGGACGGCAGGCTGACGTCCTGCGGCTTCGGCATCGGCGCCTTCTTCGCGTGCCGGAACTGCTTGTACGAGATGTATCCCTGGTCGAGGAGCTGGCGGAGCACGACGCTGCGGCGTGAGCGGGCCTGGGCCGGATGGGCGACGGGGTCCCACAGGCTCGGGTCCTCGGGGATCCCCGCGAGCAGGGCCGCCTGGGCGAGCGTGACCTTGGCGGCGCTCTCTCCGAAGTACACCTTGCACGCCTGCTGCACGCCGTAGGCGCCGTTTCCGAAGTAGACCGTGTTCAGGTAGGCGGTGAGGATCTTGTCCTTCGGCCATTGCTGCTCGACCTGCCAGGCGAGCGCGGCCTCGCGGAGCTTGCGGCCGATCGTCGGCGCGTTGCCGTTGATCGCGTTCTTCACGAACTGCTCGGTGATCGTCGAGGCGCCCTGCACGGGGCGGCCCATCAGGTCGTTCCAGGCGGCGCGCAGGATCGCGTGGAGGTCGACGCCGTGGTGCTCGTAGAACCGCTTGTCCTCGATCGCGACCACCGCGTCTCCGATCAGCGGCGAGATCTCGCTCGACGGCAGGATCACCCGCGCCTGGGAGCCGCGCAGGATCGCGAGGATCGTGTGCCCGTCGTCCGCGTAGACGTAGGTGTTCGCCTGCGGCTCTTTGTTGAGCCTCGCGGGATCGAGCTGGGGGATCTGCGAGGCGATCGCGCGCAGCATCCCGAACGTGAACGCCGTGCAGCCGAGCACGAGGAGCACGAGGAGCAGCGACAGCAGCCGCAGCTTGCGGATGCGCCGCCGCTTCGGCGCGCGTTGCTTACGCCGGAACACCCGCAAAACGCCGCTAGTGTAGCCCCGGTGGGACCAGACGGTTTGATCGCGGATCTGGCGCGGAACGCGGTCGACGTCCTGCCCGAGGGCGGGCTCGAGGCCAAGCTGAAGAAGGGCCGGCCGCTCCGGGTCAAGCTCGGGATCGACGTCACCTCCCCCGACATCCACGTCGGCCGGGCGATCCCGCTCCAGCGGATGCGGGCCTTCCAGGACGCGGGCCACCTCGGCGTGCTGATCGTCGGCGACTACACGACGCGGATCGGCGACCCGTCTGGGCGATCCAGCGAGCGCCCGATCCTCTCCGACGAGGAGATCGACGAGAACGCGAGGACGTACCTCGGGCAGGCGATGGTCGTGCTCGACCGGGACCGGACCGAGGTGCGCTACAACGGCGAGTGGCTCTCGAAGCTCTCGTATGCGGAGGTCGTCCGCCTGGCGCGCACGATCACGGTCGCCCGGATGCTCGAGCGGGACGACTTCGCGAAGCGGATGGCCGCGCGCGAGCCCATCTCGGTCTCCGAGCTGCTCTATCCGCTGATGCAGGCGTACGACTCGGTCGCGGTGGAGGCCGACGTCGAGCTCGGCGGCACCGACCAGCTCTACAACCTGCTCGCCGGCCGCGAGGTGATGGAGCACTACGGCCTCGAGCCGCAGGTCGTGCTGACGACGCCGCTCCTTCTCTCCTGGGACGGCGAGAAGATGAGCTCGTCGGTCGGCAACAACATCCCGCTGACGGCGCCGCCCGAGGAGATGTTCGGCCGGACGATGCGGATCCCGGACTCGCTCCTTCCCGACTGGTGGCGGCTCGTCGCCGAGGCGGAACCGCCCGCCGGCGAGCCGATGGAGGCGAAGCTCGCCCTCGCCCGCTTCATCGTCGCGCGCTCCCACGGCGAGGACGCGGCACGGGCGGCGGAGGAGCACTTCACGCGCGTCGTGCGGCAGGGCGAGGCGCCCGAGGACGTGCCCGAGGCGCCGCTGCCGGCGGGCGATCCGGTGCACGTGCCGGCGCTCCTCGTCGACGTCCTCGGCGTCGTCTCGACGAGCGAGGCGCGGCGCCTGCTCGCCCAGGGCGGGGTGAAGCTCAACGGGGTCGTCCTGAGCGAGATCGACGTGCCCCGGGCGCGGCTCGCCGGGACGCTCCTCCAGGCCGGAAAGCGCCGCTACGTCAAGTTGACTGAGGCCTGAACGGCGCTATACTTCACGAGCCGTTCGAAAGGACGGCGTTTGAAGGTCCCATAACTCGACGACAGGAGCCATCGGCCCCGACCTCGTATCCGATACGATGTTTGGAGTTCTCGGTGGCCTCTGGCGCGAGTCGGAGGCTTTTTTACGCCGTTTGACGGGGGCGCCGGTCTTTGAAAACTCAACAGCGTTCATGAACGTCGAGACCTCGATCGACCGGCTTTCGCCTGTCGTGAGAGGCATAAACCTCGTCGTGACTTCGGTCACGACCTTTGAGCACCAAGCTCAAGGTGAAGATCGCCGGCCGGCTCTATCGGTCGGCAACAAGTCCTTCACGGAGAGTTTGATCCTGGCTCAGGACGAACGCTGGCGGCGCGCTTAACACATGCAAGTCGAGCGAGAACCGGACCTTCGGGTCCGGGGACAGCGGCGAACGGGTGAGTAACACGTGGGTAATCCACCCTCGGCACCGGAATAGCCCGGGGAAACTCGGATTAATGCCGGATGGCCCAGCAGCCCCTCGGGGCGGCTGGAAAAGGTAGCTTCGGCCTCCGGCCGGGGACGAGCCCGCGGCGGATTAGCTTGTTGGTGGGGTAAAGGCCCACCAAGGCGACGATCCGTAGCTGGTCTGAGAGGACGATCAGCCACACTGGGACTGAGACACGGCCCAGACTCCTACGGGAGGCAGCAGTGGGGACTCTT